>Ga0247668_1000269_pt1 | contig 13767 bp, 8 predicted proteins | sample CNK09_metaG_FD_182737 | JGI IMG/M metagenome (GOLD analysis project Ga0247668, IMG submission 182737) | Soil microbial communities from Purdue University Martell Research Forest, Indiana, United States - CNK09 | ecosystem: Environmental > Terrestrial > Soil > Temperate forest > Bulk soil | place...
TGGCCATGAGGTTCGAGGGGGCAAACCATAACTTGAGGGAAAGGGGTTACACATAGCATAGTTCGTTTTCTCGTTTGGATTCAGTTCCGGGGGAGAAGTAGACGCCAAACTCTGCACGCTCGACATTGCTACCGCGATTAGCGCAGATGAGTACATATTAACAGTCCCATCCCGTGGGCGTCCGTAATCACAGATCCATGGCCGGTTAGTTCACGATTTGGACAGCAGACAAGAATCGGGACAGCCACTGACTTTGAAATGCGACACGGCAAGGCCCTACACAAGTGTTTAGACCGGAATAAGATTCGCTTTATCAATTTCGGACCGCCAAAGCGGCGGATTGAATAAGACCTGCCGCTGGCTAGCGCCAATCTCGACCGAGCATGGCCAGACTCGACGCTCACCATTAAATCCCCAACCGGCTTTCATCTCTTGTCTCCTATCTACCCTCTCGTGAGGGGCATTGAGGTCAAGTCTGGTCAAGTCTTGGTCAAGTCTCAAATATCAAATTTGTCCTGAACTCGCTTTTTGAGATTGCAAGTCTAGACGTGACCCGATTCATGCCCGATTCACCTTTGCGGCTAATGTTGTTTCAGCCGAAAGAATTTGCTCCCGCTTTCTAACGGGATGGTGACGATGACGTTGCCTTCGGAAAACGTCCAAGGCGCGTCTGGGGCGGACCAGGTGGCGGAGTCTCCGAAACTGGTCGCTTCTTCAATCACATACGCCGTGCAATTCTGCGGCCAGGAGATAACAAGGTTGGTCCCTTGCCGGGTAATCGTGAGGACGGGCGCGATTGGATCGTTGATGGTGATGGTGAAGGTGCAAGCGTTGGTGTTGCCGCTGCCGTCCGTCGCGACACAGGTTACGGAGTTTGTTCCAAGCTGGAAGAACGAGCCGGAGGGGGGCGAGCAGTTGACCGACACGTTCGTGTCGCAAGTGTCGATCGCCGTGGCGGTGAAGAGGGCTTGTGCGCCATTGGTGCCCGTGCATTCGAGGGTGAGATTGGTCGGGCAAGCGATCGTCGGTGGCGTGGTATCCACGACCACCGTGACGACAAAGCTGCAACCATTGCTGTTGCCGACGGCGTCCACGGCCGAGCAAACGACCGGGGTGTTGCCCAAGGCGAAGACCGAGCCGGACGGCGGCGCGCAATTGGCCGAGACGTTCGTGTCGCCAGCGTCGATCGCCATGACGGTGAAGAGGGCTTGAGCGCCATTAGTGCCCGCGCATTCGAGCGTGAGATCGGCCGGGCAAGTGATCGTCGGCGGCGTGGTGTCCACGACCGTGACGACAAAGCTGCAACCATTGCTGTTGCCGGTGGCGTCCGCGGCCGAGCAAACGACCGGTGTGCTGCCCAAGGTGAAGACCGAGCCAGACGGCGGCGCGCAATTGGCCGAGACGTTCGTGTCGCCAGCGTCGGTCGCCGTAGCGGTGAAGAGGGCTTGCGCGCCGTTGGTGCCTGTGCATTCGAGGGTGAGATTGGTCGGGCAAGTGATTGTCGGCGGCGTGGTATCCACGACCGTGACGACAAAGCTGCAACCGTTGCTGTTGCCGGTGACGTCCACGACCGAGCAAACGACCAGGGTGTTGCCCAAGGCAAAGACCGAGCCGGGCGGCGGCGCGCAATTGACCGACACGTTCGTGTCGCAAGCGTCGCTCGCGGTGGCGATGAAGATGGCTTGCGCGCCATTGGCGCCCGTGCATTCAAACGTGAGATTGGTCGGGCAAGTGATTGTCGGCGGCGTAGTATCCACGACCGTGACGACAAAGCTGCAACCATTGCTGTTGCCGGTGACGTCCACGGCTGAGCAAACGACCGGGGTGTTGCCCAAGGCGAAGACCGAGCCGGACGGCGGCGCGCAATTGGCCGAGACGTTCGTGTCGCAAGCATCGCTCGCCGTGGCGGTGAAGAGGGCTTGCGCGCCATTGGCGCCCGTGCATTCAAGCGTGAGATTGGTCGGGCAAGTGATTGTCGGCGGCGTGGTATCCACGACTGTGACGACAAAGCTGCAACCATTGCTGTTGCCGGTGGAATCTGCCGCCACGCAACTCACCGTATTCGTGCCGAGGGGGAACAAGGAGCCCGAGGGCGGGACGCAGGTGGCGCTCACGCTCAAGTCGCAATTGTCAATCGCACTGACGCCAAAGGAAACGACTGTGCCGGCCGCAGCGGCGGACTCGACCAGCCGGTTGGAGGAGCAGAGAAGCATTGGCGGCTCGGTATCGAATACCGTTAGGACGGCCCCAAGGCTGTTGGTCCAGCCGGCGGCATTGGTCACGGCCACGCTGTAAACACCGCTCGCGCTCGCGGCGATGTTCGAGAGAGTCAATCTGGCGGCGGTTTGGTTCGAGAGGGTGGCATTGTTGAAAAACCATTGGTAGATTTGCGGTTCGCTACCGCTGACGACAGCCGTGAAGGTCACATTGCTGCCGCAAGACACGGTTTGACTCAGAGGTTGGTAAACAATGGCTGGCGGACAGTTGGAGCACGAGGGAGCCGATTCTGACATGTAGGTCAGCACGTTGGGCGTGTAAATATTTTGCAGTGCAGCAGTGATGCTATTGACCGTGCAGCCACCTCCGGCCAGGTAGCAATCAAGCCGAATGGTCGAATAATAGATCAGCCCCTGCCCCAGGGAATAGGAGAACGCCACGACTTTGCGGGAATCTCCGCCCACACTCAGAATCGGCGCCACGCGCGGCGGAAGCTGCTCCGCCGCGACATATCCCACGCCAGAGTAAAAGCCGCCGTCGAGGTTGGTGTTATTGATCGTGCCAAAGGGACCGCCCACAACCAGGTTGACGCCCGGCGGAATCACGTCCAGGTCCCTGGTGGGGAAAGGCACTGTTGGCGTCCCGGCTGTGCCCAGGATGAAAGGGTTGGGGTTGATTTGCCCGGCGCTGAGGTCGTGAATAATCAATTTGCCGCCGTTGCTCACCCAGCTTTGGATTTCAGCCAGCCGCCCAAGCAGGGCTGCCGAGACGGAGAAGGCAGCCTCGTCGATAAACAGTGTGGCAAAGTTCGTCAGCGCCAAGGTGGAGATATTCGTCACGTGCAGCGGAAAGAAATGGGCGCGAGTGATTGGCGCCTCAGGGCCAGTGGTTGCGGAATTGTAATCGGTGAAGTAGGCCACAATGTCGGCCGCGGTCAGCAACCGCAACCGGGCGCTGGAGCTGGTAACGGCGCCGAAGCCATCGGCGACGACGACATAATAATTCCCCGCGTTGGTCGGGTCAACCGAGACAATGCTCAAGGCGCTGTTGGTTTGACCCACCAGCATGTTCGTCTCAAAATACCACTGGTAAGTTAATGGGACGCAGGCCGTCGCCCCGACATTGAAGGTGGCGGTCGTTCCCACGTTGTTCGTCAGGCCGACGGGCTGGCTGACGATGGTCAGCGGACACTGTGCAAGGAACATATCGCTTAAGTCATTGACGGTGGCGCTTCTGCCATCGACATAGTTGTAGCCCGTGCCTTGCGCATCAACGCTGGCGGCAGCAATCGCATTGGTCTGGAACGATAACCCGAAAATCTCATCCATCATTTTAAGCGTGGAAGAATGGCTCAGCGCCACGCTGCTGGCGTAGGCGTTGCCCTTGGCCAGCGGTGAAATGACAATGAACGGCTCCGTTGTGCTCGTGTCATCGGTGCTTTCGGTTTCGTCAGTCCAGATGATAATGACGCCATGGTCCTGATACGCCGCCGAGGCCATGATTCTCGGCACGACGATGGAGAGGAAGTTATCGCCTTGGGCGATGGCCGCTTGATCGCCGGAGTATTGGACGCCCTGATAAGTAAAGCTGGCCAAGGCGCTGTGCATGTCATTGTATTGGTCGGGAGTTATCCAGTTGTAACGGCCCACGGCATTATTGGCCAGGTCCGTCCAAAACTGCGCCAAAGGATAGACGTTCATATTCTGCGTGTCGGTAAAGAACTGCATGGGATCGTGCTTGACGCCTCGATCGTAGCGTTGGGAGCCGTTGTAGGGATTGGTGCCGCTGGGCCGCGTACCCGAAGCGCTGATGCCAGGCGCCGGGCAGTATTCCAGGTCTTCCTGATAATCCTTCCAATCGATATCGGCGTCGGCCAATTGTCGGCTGAGATGATTCGGGGTGCTAAACAGGTTGCCCGAGGAGAGGCTCGGATCGTTGTCCGTGTGAACCCCGAAATCCGTCCCCGCTTCTGCCCAGACGTAATTCGGTTCGGACGGATGGGCGCCCCGGGCCACGCTGTAATAGGCCGTGGCGTAGGACACCTGCACCGCGTTGGAGTGGCCGGGCGTGACCAGGCTATTGATGTAAGGCGCGGCGGGAACGCCCGAAAGTTGCGGCGGATTGCAAGTCGGGCAGGCCTGCATCCAATCGTGGTTTTCCATCGCAATCACAAAGACGGTTTTGATCTGTCGGGGATCAAACGCCACCATGACGGTCACCCTCACGAGGGAAGAAGTGGCGCTCAAGCCGGTGTTGTCCGTGGCGACGGCGGTGAGGAAGTGAATGCCCACGCCGGGATTATTCCAAGTGAAATTGTAAGGGCTGGCGGTGACTTGACCGAGCAAGCTTGCATCCGCGTAGAAAGCCACATTAGTCACGAAGCCATCGCTGTCGTCAGCGACCGCGGTGATCGGGAGGTCAGATCCCGCATTGAAAGTGGCGTTACTGACCGGATTTATAATGGCGACGGTTGGCGGAATGACGCCGTTAGTGACAGTAATGTTGACCGCCGCCGAGGTGGCCGCCAGTCCAAGATTGTCGGTGGCCACGGCCTGGAGGCGGAAGCTCCCGGCGCCAACATGGTTCCAGGCAAAGTTATACGGGCTGTTGGTGGCTTGGCCGACCTTGGCGTCGTTCTGGTAAAACTCCACTTTAGCTATACCAAAAAGATTCGTCGCGGTGGCACTGAGGGTGATGTTAGCAGGAGCCTGGAAGGATGATCCGTCGGTCGGGTTGGTCAACATGACGAAAGGCCCGTCATCGGTCGTAACCGTGATATTGATCACGGCCGAGGTGGCGGAAAGCCCGGCATTGTCCGACGCGACGACCATCAATTGATGGCTGCCCAAGGGGGGATTTGTCAAAATGAGCGTATAGGGAGCGGCCGTCCGCTGAGCGAGCGGAGAGCCATCGACATAAAATGCGACATTGCTGATGCCTGCGGAACCAATGGCGGTCGCTGTAATCGTGATGTTGGTCGGAGGAGCGAAGATCGAATTGTTAGTCGGGCTGGTGATGTTGGCCAAGGGAGTGACGCTGCCGGCGAATTCCTCCAGCCGGATGCCGGTCATGGCGTAAGAGAAAGGTGGATTGTTCGCGGTCGCGGAAAAGGGCGCCGGCAAAGCGTTGGTGTAGCGCGTGCACGTGACCGAAAACGTGCCGCCGGCGGCCGGGACGATGTTGTCCCAGACCGCCTCGGTCCCGTTGGTGGTGGGACCGGCGTTAGCCGCCGGATCGAACACGACTTGGTTGCTCAGGATAATGCCGGGTTCATCGGCGCTGGTAAAGGTGCCGGCAGGATGGGCGCTGGTGAAAGAGGCCGCGTTGACGAGGGAGTAAATCTCAAACCGGTTCGTGGTGTCGGGACTGCTCACCGTATTCCCGCCGCGAACGTGGGTCCCGATAAATTTGTAGGTTTTGTTGATGTCCAAACCGGTGAAGGTGTAGGTCACGACGCCCCCGGCGGCGGTTTGCGCCGAGGCCGCGGTGGCCGCGACGGGATTGAAGTCCACGTAGCCGTTAAAGGTGTTGTAGGCAGGGCTGCCCACGGGAGGGGCGGCTCCACCGCTGCCGAAACTCAGCGGACCCCCGTTGGTGGTAATCGTTACGGTGACGGGCAGTCGTGCGCCGGTCGCGATATTCGTCAGCGGACCACTGCTCGGGCCGGTCACGCCGCTGCCCGGGATGAGGTAACGGGTCGTTCGGTTGGAGGTGCCGGGGCCGGCGACGTGGTCATTGAAAGCGATCCAAAGACTGGTGCCAGGAATGGGGTTGACGGTGAGGTGGATACCCGCGGACGTATTGGTGCCGCCATCGTTATCCCTTGCGACGGCTGTGACGATGTAAGTCCCGACCGCCACGTTGCTCCAGGTAATGTTGTAGGGAATGCTCACGGCCGTGCCCAACCTGTTCGTTCCCTGAAAGAAATCTACTTTCGCGACCGTGCCGTCGCTGTCGGAGGCGCTAGCACTCAAGGTGATGTTGGTAGGCCCAAAAAACACCGCGTTGTCCACCGGATTGGTAATCGCCACCGACGGCGCGCTGTTCGAATGTACAGTGATATGGACCGGGGCAGAAGTCGCAGTCAAACCGGCGTTATCGAAGGCGACCGCGGTGAGGGTATAGGCGCCTGCGGGCACATTGCTCCAACTCAAACTATAGGGGCTGGTCGCGTCTCGACCCAGCAGGTTCGTGTCCTGATAAAACGCTACGTTCGTAACCGTTCCCCCCTGTCCGCTGGCGCTGGCGCTGATGGTGATGCTGGCGGGCGCCGTCGAAAAAACCGCGTTCTCGACCGGGTTGGTGATGCTCACGAGCGGTGGAAGACCGTTACTGACCGTGACAGTAAATACCGTCGAAGTGCCCGCGAGTCCGAGATTGTCGGTGGCCACGGCCCAAAGCTGGTAATTCCCGGGCCCGACGCCGTTCCAGACAAAGTTATAGGGAGTGTTAGTCGCTTGGCCGAGTTTCGTATTGTTCTGGTAGAACTCCACTTGAGCAACACCGAAGAGATCGGTGGCGGTGACGCTAATCGGGATACTGGCCGGAGCGAAATAGGAGGTTCCATCAGCAGGGCTGGTCAGATTGACGAACGGCACGTCGTTGCTGATCACGGTGATGTTCACCACCGTCGAAGTGAGGGAAATTCCGCTATTGTCCAGCGCCACAGCCGTTAATTGATAGCTGCCCACTGCCGGGTTGGTCCAGACGACGCTGTAAGTAGGGGCGGTGGCCTGGCCAAGGAGCGCATCGCCGGCATAAAACGCCACATTCGAGATGCCAGCCTGACTGGAGGCCGTGGCCGCGACAGTGATGTTGGTTGGAGGAGCGAAGATCGAATTGTTGGTCGGGCTGGTGATGCTGGGTGGGGAAGTGAAAGGGTAACCAGTTGTCCAGACCGGGCCGTTGAACAGCGTGCCATTGGCCCCGGTTCCGGAAGAATCGGCCGCGACCGTGCCGTTGGTTTCATCCAGCGACCAGCGGCCCAGCAGACCGGGCGCGGAGGGGATCGTCCGCGAGAGGTTGCCGGCAATTTGAGAATCGGAGCGCGCGTAATTCCAGATTCGGACTTCGTCCAGCACACCCGCGAAGAAACCGTTCGGCGCCCCGCTTGAGTTCAGCGCGCTCGCCAGCGCGGCGTGTTGGATGCTGTCCCAGCGCGGCGGCTGGCCCACGAAGAGGGTGTTCTCCAAAAGGCCGTCAAGGTACAATCGCCAAGTCGCCCCGTCATAGCTCGCCGCCGCGTGATGCCAGACACTGGGTGTGATCGGCGTCACACCGACGATGGGATGATTGAGGCCGAGGGTGGTGCCGCCGATGCCCTCTTCAAAGTCCGCCGCCAGAACACCGTCCGAGCGAATTCCCAGAAAATAATTGCCGTCGCGGTTATCGCCATCAAATTCGCCGACCAATTTGGCGATCAGCGGAAATGCCTGGACCCCGCCGTTGCCCGTGCTGGTAGTCACGCCGGACCCCGTCCATTTGAACCAGGTTTCAATGGTAAACGTTGCGGAACCGAGGTTGGTCGCAGCACCGAAATCGACATATTGGCTGCTGCCGTCAAAGCCCAAACCTCCATAATTCTGCGCGAAGGCAGAATTAACCCGGACCAGAGCCGAGATAACCACGAGAACGGAGGCAAAATAACACAACTTCATCAGTACATTGGGCGGTTCATGGTATATAGCATCAGGGTCCCAAAAAGCAAGACCGAAAACCAACCGATTAACCGATTCCCGAACTCCCGAACATGAAACTGGCATCAATCGGCCCCGAAACAACCAAAGCCATCACCGCACTGCGTCTTAAAGCCACTGTCGAGGGGAAGGAGCATACGATTGTCGGTTTGGTGAAAGCGATTGAAGCGCGATCAGTGGCCAAGCGAGGAGGCGTAGCAGTGTGGCAGAGCGAAAGCGCCGGCTTGCCGCCGCTTTCGCTCTGTCTCGGCCACGCGTCCTGTCCACCTTTGTAATTTGCAACGTTTGATCTCTCTGCTTTCGGCGTCTTCGTTCTGCCGATACTCTCTGCCCAATGCAAACGCCCGGCCTGCGAAAACCTTGGTATCGTGTTCTTTATCTGCAAGTGCTCATTGGCGTATTCGCGGGAATCGTCGTGGGATATTGCTTTCCTCGGTTTGCTGAATCCCTGAAGCCACTCGGTGACGGGTTCATCAAGCTCATCAAGATGACCATTGCCCCGCTCATCTTTTGCACGGTGGTGCAGGGAGTCGCTTCGATGGGAGATCTCAAGAGACTAGGGCGTATCGGAATCAAGACTCTGCTCTACTTTGAAATCGTCGGCACACTCGCGCTTATCATCGGCCTGGCGGTCGTAAATGTGTGGCAGCCGGGCGCAGGGTTTAACATGGATATCAAGTCACTCGATCCCAACAGCACCCGCAATCTGGCCGAGAAAGCCCATTCCCTTAATGCGGTCAGCTTCCTCCTGAATCTCATCCCTAACACCTTTCTGGAAGCATTTGTCTCGGGCGACCTGTTGCAAGTGCTGCTCATTGCGATTCTGGTTGCCCTCGCCGTTTATGGCATGGGCGAACGGGGCAAGCCTGTCTTGCACGTCATCGACTACGGCTCGAAGATCTTTTTCGGCGTGCTGCACATCATCGTCAAAGCGGCGCCCATCGGCGCGTTCGGCGCGATGGCTTTCACGGTGGGCAGCTTTGGCCTGGGCGCGCTCAATCGACTCATTGCACTGATGGCAGGCTTTTACCTGACGGCAGCGCTTTTTGTCGCCGGGGTGCTGGGCTTGATCGCGTGGCAGAGCGGTTTCTCGATTTTTCGATTTCTGAATTACATCAAAGACGAGTTACTGCTGGTCCTGGGCACGAGTTCCTCGGAAACCGCGTTGCCTGGCATGATCGAAAAGATGCGCCAACTGGGCTGCGCCAATTCAACCGTCGGCCTCGTCATCCCCACCGGCTACAGCTTCAATCTTGATGGAACAAATATTTACATGGCGATGGCAGTCGTATTCCTCGCCCAAGCCACCAACACACACTTGGATCTGGCCCATCAAATCACGTTGCTCCTGGTCGCGATGATCACCTCGAAAGGTTCGAGCGGCGTCACTGGCGCGGGCTTCGTTACCCTCGCCGCCACCCTGACAGCAATGCCAGCCATCCCCATCGAGTCGCTGGCGTTGCTCGTCGGCATCGACCGCTTCATGAGCGAATGCCGCGCCCTGACAAACCTGATTGGCAACGGTGTCGCAACCGTCGCGATCAGCCGCTGGGAGAATGAAGTGAGCAAAGAGACGCTGAATGAGAATATGCGGCAGCGCTAAACATGGGAATGACGAATTCCTAAACCATAATGACTAAAGAATGACTAATGCCGAATGACGAATGGAGGTCGTGTTTTAGGTGTTTGGCATTTGGCGTAACTGTTCCTTCGGAGCGGCTGTCCCCAGCCGCAGCAGCGTCAGACTGGCCAGACGTCCGATACGCTGCGGCTGAGGACAGCGCTGATGACAGCCGCGCTGCATGAATTGTTACATCGCGCGAAGGCTATTAGTCATTCGGCATTGGGTTTGTTTAGTCATTATGGTTTAGGAATTCGTCATTCGCCCATTGATTGCCGGTTGGACCGATAAACCTTCCGGCGCCCTTGCGAAACGTACCCGGGCGTATTCAAATGACGCCATGCCGGCTGATGCCAATTCGGATTCGCTGCGGGAGGCGCCCGCGCCCTATTCACCACCGCCGGAGACGCAGCGACTGATCGACGAATTGTATCGCGAGGAGTTGCGCGAGGCACGGGCGATGCGACCGGAGGACAAAATTCGCGCCGGTCAGCAGCTATTTGAGGCCGCCTGCCGAGTAACGTTGGCTGGCATTCACAATCAAAATCCCGGGGCCACGGAGGAGCAGTGTTGGCAGATCTTGCGTAAGCGCCTCGAATGGAAGCGCCGATTGGATGAAGATCATGACAATTGACGGCGTTCGGGGCGTGATCGGTGTGCAGGGAGACAAGCTCGACTGGCCGTACATCGAGGCGTGGTGCGAAAAACACGGCGCGCGAGGGCTGCTGGAAGCAATCCGGCGCACCGTGCCCAAGGTGTGATCGGAGGTTGATGGTTTGAGAGTTGATGGTTGACCCGTAAAGCACCGACGAGCAATGCGCGCATTCCCCCAACCATCACCCATCAACTGCCCAACTATCAACTATCCTTCGGCAGCTTAAATTTCGCGGACTGGCTCATAAAGCGCGCTGGGTTCTGGTAGATCAACTTGTCGATTGCATCGGCGCTGTGACCGCGTTTGCGCATTTCCAGCGCAGTGCGCGGGACGGCTAGCGGAATGCTGATGCCCCAGTCGCAGGCGCTGTTCATCCAGATGCGCTGGTTCCCGTACATCTCGACCATGTCAATCGCGCGCGCGGAAGTGCATTTGGATTCCGGGTAGAGGGTCATGCCGGCCCAGAAGCCCGCCTCCAAAACCATTTCGATGGTGTGTTCTTCGACGTGGTCGATGATGCAGCGCTCCGGCTTAATTCGCGAGTCTCCTTTGAGCACGTCGATGATCAGTCGGGTGCCCTTCCACTTGTCTTCCAGATGCGGGGTGTGAACGAGAATGAGTTGTTCGTGCCGCGCGGCCAGGTCCACGTGGAGCTCGAGCACTTTCATTTCGTTGCGGGAATTCTTGTTCAGCCCGATTTCGCCAATCCCGAGCACGTTGGGACGGTCCAGAAACTTCGGGATGATCGCCAGCACTTCTTCAGCGAGCTTCACGTCCTCCGATTCCTTCGGGTTAATGCAAAGCCAGGTGAAGTGCGGTAAACCGAATTTGGCCGCACGCTTCGGCTCATGCTCGGTCAACTGGCAAAAATAGTCATAGAATCCGTCCACTGAACTCCGATCGAAGCCCGCCCAAAAAGCCGGCTCGCAGACCGCCTGGCAACCGGCCGTGACCATATCCAGGTAATCATCGGTGACCCGGCTCACCATGTGTCCGTGTGGTTCAATGTAGCGCATGTTAGTTGGTTGATGGTTGGGGAGTTGATGGTCGATGGTTGCGGGAAGGTTGATGGGGCGACAGTTGATGGTTGATTGTTTCAAGCTTCGGTGAGGGCGCGGCGCAGTCCGCTTAGCATTCGGCCTTGGGTTTCGGCTGCCTTGTACAAATCGTTATAATCTGTTTCCGAAAGAAAGCCCTGCCTGCGTCCGACGGTTGCCTGTGTAACAACTTCGAACAGGGAACCAGTTGCAATTTCGACAAAGCGTGCGAAGTCAGGCCGGGAGAAGCGTGCGGAGCCCTCCGCAATGTTTGACGCTGTTGAGACGGCGGCACGCCGCATCTGGCTGGTCAGTCCGAATCGCTCATCGTCGGGAAACGTGCGAGTGATGCGATAAACCGTATCAGCAAACTCAATGGCCTTCTGCCAAACTTCGAGCTTTTCAAATGGAAACATATTGGTTGATGGTTAGTTGGTTGAGTGAGAGTTGATGTTGTTTGTTCTTAGACGCTCCGAACGTAATTCGGCCCAGCGAAACAATCAACCATGTTGGTTGATGGTTGAGACCATCACAAAGCTTCCGTAGACTTCGTCGTACGCATTCCGAACAATCAACCATCAATTCATCCTCTATCAACTTTTCCTGGACAATCAACTATCAACTCCCCCTCCATCAACTTCCCGCCGGCCATGCTCCGCAAGCCGCTTTTGTCGTGGCCGCAGGGATTGGGTCCGTCGTGGGATCGCTGAAGGCCATGAGGACGCCTTTGGCTCGATGCGGCTCGCCTTTGCCTAATTCCGCCAGCGCAGCGCGAAAAGCTTTCATCCGAAAATCTTCTGCGCCACCGGCGCGTCCTACGCGATCGATAAACGCGCCAAGATCGATGAGTTTCGCCCGCGCCTCCATGAAATATAGGTCAAGAACCTGTTGCCGTGTCATACCGAGGCATTCTAACGCAATTGGCGTTTGCGGCAACGTCGATTTGATGCTCCGTTCGGCCAATCATCCCCAACAGGTCGCCGCAGCGCAGCATCAAAGCATCAAAGACCCGCATTTTAGACTTGACCCGTCAAGCCGGTTTGTGTCAATCTAGGGGCTCTCGATGCGCGTTGTCACCCAAGTAATTGACGGTATTGGGGGCGGGAACTCCCAGGCGGCGGCTGACTTGCTGCCGCTGGTTTACGAGGAATTGCGCAAACTCGCCGCTCACAAATTGGCCAACGAATCGCCCGGGCAAACCCTGCAACCGACCGCGCTCGTTCACGAGGCCTGGCTCCGGCTGAGCGGAAACGAGAATGCGCGATGGAATGGCCGCTCTCATTTCTTTGCCGCTGCTGCTGAAGCCATGCGCCGCATCCTGATTGATAAGGCCCGCCGCAAAAGCGCCGAGAAGCACGGCGCGGGCGCCCAGCGAGTGGAATTGAGTGACGTGGACGCCCCAGCCGGCACGGACGATACGATACTGCTGAGGATCAACGACGCGCTTGAAATCTTTGCGCGCGATTATGCGGAACCCGCGGAACTGGTGAAGTTGCGCTTCTTTGCCGGACTGACGAACGAGGAGACAGCCGCTGCGATGGGTATTTCAGAAGGAACGGCCAAGCGTCACTGGACCTTCGCTCGGGCCTGGCTTTATAAACAGCTCAATGCCTAGGCGTTCGCTCAGTCCATTGCAGAGAACGACTGAAATTTCCAGCCCTTTCTGGTCGAGGACTACGCATCGACAAAAGAAGCGCCGACCATGAACCCGCCGAAAGATTTACTGCACAGCGTTTTCAGCGAAGCCGCGGAACTGGCGGATGCCGCGGACCGTCCCGCCTTTCTCCAGCGAGCGTGCGGCGACAATTCAGGTCTCCAGCGCGCAGTCGAGGAACTCCTTCGGGCCCACGATGAGGCCGCAGGTTTCATGGAAGGCCCGGTATCGGGGGCAGCGCGAAAAACGGTGCTGGCAGCGCTGCCGGTCGTCGAGAAGGCGGGCGAAAAAATTGGCCGCTACAGATTGCTGCAGCAAATAGGCGAAGGCGGTTGCGGGACGATTTACATGGCAGAGCAGGAGGAGCCGGTGCGCCGCAAGGTGGCGCTCAAAGTGATCAAGCTGGGCATGGACACCAAAAGAGTCATTGCCCGCTTCGAAGCCGAGCGGCAGGCCCTCGCGCTCATGGACCATCCGAACATTGCCAAGGTTCTTGATGCAGGGGCTACGGAAACGGGCCGGCCGTACTTCGTCATGGAACTGGTCAAGGGCATTCGCATCACCGATTACTGTGACCAAAGCAACCTCACCACACGTGGCCGGCTCCTTCTGTTCATGCAAGTCTGCCAGGCGATTCAACACGCGCACCAGAAGGGCATCATCCACCGTGATATCAAGCCGTCAAACATCCTGGTGGCCATCCATGACGGAGTGGCGGTGCCCAAAGTGATCGACTTCGGCATTGCCAAAGCCATCGATCAGCGCCTGACCGACAAGACTCTGTTCACCGCTTTCGAGCAATTCATCGGCACCCCCGCTTACATGAGTCCCGAACAGGCGGAGATGAGCGGATTGGACATCGACACGCGCAGTGACATTTACAGCCT
>Ga0247668_1000270_pt1 | contig 13748 bp, 14 predicted proteins | sample CNK09_metaG_FD_182737 | JGI IMG/M metagenome (GOLD analysis project Ga0247668, IMG submission 182737) | Soil microbial communities from Purdue University Martell Research Forest, Indiana, United States - CNK09 | ecosystem: Environmental > Terrestrial > Soil > Temperate forest > Bulk soil...
CTCATCGTCGGTGACGCGGAGTCCGGCGTAGGTCCGCTTCGGAATGCCGAGGCGCTTGAGATTCGCGTCGACGTGTTTTCCGCCGCCGTGAACGAGCACGACTTCCCGGCCGCTCTTCCACTGCGCGGCGATTGCGCTGAGAGCCTCGGCGCGCCGCGCCGGATCGTCGAGAAGGCTTCCGCCCAACTTGATGACGTTCATCAGACCAGCGCCTCCGTCTCCGGAAAACCGCACATCCGGTTGAAGTTCTGCACCGCCTGCGAAGCAGCGCCCTTGAGGAGGTTGTCGATCACGCAGACGATCACCGCGCGCCGCCCGCCGTGCAGCAGTTGAAAGCCGATCTCCGCCCGCGGCGTGCTGACAACGGCCTTCAACTCCGGCAACTGCCCCGCCGGCAGCACGCGTACGAACGGAGCGTTCTCGTAGACGCGCGTGTAGGCGTCGGTGATCTGCTGCTCGGTCATCGGGTGTGTAAAGCCGATGTGCATCGTCGACAAGATTCCGCGATGCACCGGCAAGAGATGCGCGACGAAGACCACGGGCGCGCGATCGCCGAGGTGAAGCTGCTGGCGGATCTCCGGCTCGTGCCGGTGACTGCCGACGCCATAGGCCTTGAAGTTGCCGAAAAGCTCCGCGAAGGAGAAGTTGACGTCGGCTTTCTTGCCGGCGCCGGAGACGCCACTCTTGGAATCGCAGATCACCGGCTGCTCGCGGTCGATGGCGAAGGTCAGCGGCCGCAGCGCGAGAAGGATCGACGTCGGGTAGCAGCCGGGATTGGCCACCAGCCGTGCGTTCTTCAGCTCGCCGTTGCAGTACTCGGTCAGTCCGTAGACCGCCTCGCCGAGAAGATTCGGCCGCTCGTGATCGAAGCCATACCACGTCGGATACATCGACGGCTCCTCGAGGCGGAAAGCGCCGGAGAGGTCGATGACCCGCATGCCGAGGTCGAGAAGCTGCGGCGCCAGGCCGGCCGAGACCTCGTTCGGCGTGGCCAGGAAGACGATCTCCGGCTGTGCGGCGATGAGCGCATCCATCGAGAACGGTTCGGCGATGAACTGCGGGAGCGTGGGCGTGACCGGACCGCGCGCGGTGCTGCTCGAGGAAAAGAGCGCCACCAGCTCCACCTCGGCGTGGCGCGCCAGAATGGCGGTCAGCTCCGCGCCGGAGTAGCCGGTCGCGCCAACGATGGCGACGCGCTTCCGTGATTTCACGTTTGATTCGTTCATGGCAGTTGTCCCGAAAAAAACTCAGCGAACGTTGCGGCGACGGATGCCGATGATTCGTCGGAGGCGCTCGGCGAATGCCGAGGCCGAGGCCGGCGTGCGGAAGGCCACGAAGATGGTGTCGTCGCCGCCGATGGTGCCGAGAACACCGTCGATGGATGCGCCGTCGATGGCGCTGGCCACCGGCTGTGCGCTGGCGGCGGGAGTACGGATCACGACCAGGTTGCCGGCGGTATCGGCGCCGGTGACGTATTCGGCCACGGCCTGCTCCAGCCGCGTCTCCACGACGTCGCGCGGCGCGAAGGCGACCACCGCGCCGCCGGCAAAGGCGTCGCGGGTGATGTAGCCGTTCGGCGACTTGGCCACGCCGAGCTCGCGCAGGTCGCGCGAGAGCGTCGGCTGCGTCACACGGAAGCCGCGCTTTTTCAACAGCGCCAGCAGCACGTCCTGCGAATGAACGGACTGCTCGCGAACGATCCGAAGGATCTCCTCCTGCCTCCGCAGTACGTCGCCGTGTGCATGCTTATTCATCAGCGTGAATTTTTATGCATTCCTCGGTGGATGTCAACAGCAGAGGTTCGCGGTCTCATTCCGAGGCCCTACCGCAGCAGCGCGGTCGCTTCGTGGTACGCGGCTTTGTAGGTGTAGTCCGGCGGCCCGTCGCAGGTGGCGAGGCGGAGGGATTCGGTGGCGTGGTGGCCGAGGGCATTCGCGTCACCGCGCTCCTTCGCCAGTTGGGCGAGGACGAGGTGGGCATCGGAGACTTGCATCAACATAGCCGCTACGTTCGAAGATGACGAGCGCCTCCCGGCAAGCCTCCGGACCCCTCCGACGCGGCGGTAAACCAGGCGCATCCGCTCGAGGTCGATGAGGATGTCGGCTTCGCGCTCCACGTTGTTGATGCGAAGGCAGCGTTTCAGTGCCTGGTGAAGGTGGCGCTCGGCGTCGTTCATCTCGCTTCGGTGCGCGACTAAATCAACGTACACTGGGCGCGGGCACGCAACGCAGTCCTCGTCGTCAGTACTGGTTCCGCTTAACGCCCTGCGAGTACGAGTACACACACGTCCCGGCTTACATTCATCAGAAGTGGCGAACTACTTCATCTCTTTAGCCGCCTTATCGTCAACTCGATGTCTATCCTCCGGTGCCTGGAACCATCCTTGTCATTGGCAGCGTTGCGTCCCGTATAGACACCTCCGGCAGCATAGCTGTATTCAATACCTTTCCGCCCAAGTCGGTTCATGAAATAGACCATCGCCACATAAGCCCTGAAGCACCTAACTGGCAGTTGTTGCTAATCTTTCCGTCAATCCTGCGACCACGATCGGCACCAAAATCGACATACTTCGGCGCCAGGCCGGTCAGCGTCTCATCCTCACATCCGCTGTACCAGACATTCAATCGATTGCCAGCGATGCTCCAATTGTCAATGCCTGTCTTGTCCGGTCTCATGTCAATCTCTTTCTTCTTAACCAATGTCGGATCGGTATATCCGACGATCCGTACATTGAGATGATACCGTTCCCAACGCTGGCGCGAATCGTTCAACGCATCGATCACAGGGTCCACTAGGGCTTGCAACCCTTCGTTAAGACTGTACTCGCCGAATTCAAAACCAGCGACCTCCTCACCTTTGAGCCATTTCAGAAACTGCAACGTTTTGAAGCATGGATCCTTTGGCCTCACGACGTGCTGCAAGCTCGCCATAAACAGATCGATCTGCCCTCCGAGCAGCTTGTCGAATATGACATCAAGGTCGATCCGCTTGTCCGTTTCTCCTTGAAGTTGCTCTGTCATTCGATCCTTGATCGTTTGGTAAACGATTTGCGTGATCGTTTCACAAGGAAGTGGCGGCAGGATCACACCTAGTTCCACGATCCCACGAAATCGCCTCTCGTCGCGTAAACCCCACACTCGCCTTAGAAATACATCCCGATCATCCCGCAAGAGGATAGCCAACCCACTGGCATGCTGCAGAGCGATGATTTGATTTAACTGCGCCAAATGTGCCGGGCTCTTGATTCGCAGAGTCACATCGCCACGCTTACCAGTATAGTAATCCCACGTAGACGGATCACCTGGAAGGGAGACATCAAATAGACTCATGACGCTCGTTTTGCCAACAGTCACATCGCCAACTTTGAAACGCGTCTGCGCTGGAATAGAAACACCCTTAATAAAATCCGCAAGGCGAACTACCCTGCCAGTCTGCCCCAACGAACATAGTGGCCCTATGAATGCCGCCAAAACAACGATGCGCCGCAGGCTCGTGCGTGAGATCATTCGTTCACCGCTCACAAACGGAAATGGAAGTACAAATACAGATATATGCCGCCTAAAACCAAGGCCACAACGACCACCAGAATGCCGAGTATCTTGAGAATGGTGACGAGAATAGGCCGCCACCGAAACGAGCGCGGCTTCCTCTTTGCCACGTCGACAGACGATGCACTTCGTTGTTTAGGAGATTGCGCAAGCTCAGGGCCGAGCTGCTGGAATTTCATGATGGCTGATACCAATGCCGAAAAGAAACCGGTTAGCAGAACGCCACCAACCCGATCGATGTGAAAATAGGATGCGATAAAAGCACACAGGATCGCGACGAACATGATGATCAGGAACTGCTTGAAACTCAGCCAGAATCTCTTCATCGCTTTTCCTCAGCCTGCGTGCGTCGACCATTCCATGCCTGCGCTGCCTGCTGTGTCGAGGCCGATCCCTCAGATTCGGGCCGATAGGTTGCAGCGTCTGTTATGGCAAGTCGGGTAGCTCGGTTTGAGAACATTGGTCCTCATTCATTTCGTGAAACTTTCACTCTGTCACTCTACGTGAACGCGTACGAGAAGTGAAGATGATGAAGAAACCGGAGCCTACGTGAAACGCGCTTGTTTGAGGCACGCCGCTATTATTCTATGATTCGCTCATGCGTAAAGTCTTCCTCCCCGCCCTCCTCGCCTTTGCGACCGCAATCAGCGCGCAGCAGACGCCGCCGAAGCAGGAAGCCCCGATCGGCTTCACCCCCGAGGTCGTCGTCTGGAGCGACGGCCCGCCCACCCTTCCCGCGGGCTCGAAGATGGCCGTTCTCGAGGGCAATCCGCGCGCGGATGGGATGTTCACCATGCGCGTGCGCATTCCGGCGGGGTCGGCGATTCCGCCGCATTGGCATCCTCGCCAGGAGCGCGTGACCATCCTCTCCGGCGCGGTCGACCTCGGCTTTGGATCCGTTGCGAACAAAGACTCAGTCACTCGCTATCGGGCCGGTAGTTTTTACGTCAACCCGCCGCGGGTCATGCACTACCTCTTCTTCCCCGAGGCCACCGAGATGCAGATGACCGGCGTCGGGCCGTGGGAGCTGATCACCACCGATCCCAACGCGCCACCGGCTGTCCCAACGGCAACGGTTACCGTCCACGACATCACGCCGTCCGCAGGAGCTGACCTGACGGCTGCAGCGACGTTCAAAGCGCAGGTCGACTACGAGATTCACAACTTCCGTCCGGCGACCTACTACCTGCAGATCGTCTTCGAGACGACGAAGCCGAACCAGACGTTCAGCCTTCCCAGCGCCAGCCCCAGGTTCCTCGACAGCGCCACCGGCACCGTTACCGTGACCCAGGATCTCCGCAACATCCTCGTGTACCCGGCCCTCAAACACCCCATCCGGCTGCGCGTCTACGTGGAGGAGCAACGGACCGAACGATCGAGTCACGTGGCCGGGATGAGTGACTGGATCGAGTTCAAGTGAATGGTTGCTGGGTTGGGTTGCTCGGTTGCTGAATGGTTGGCAATGCGGAACTCAGCAACCCAGTAACCCAGTAACCCAGCAACCCCCTCCCGGCACTCCGTTTGCTGCACGGGCGGCAGGAGGCTCCCATGTCCCGGGTAGAACGGAAAGAAGAACGTCCCGCGAAACGCGAAGCGCAGGAAGGCCGTCGCCGTTGGGACGACGACCTCGACCGTAAGCCTTCCCAGGCGGAAGGCGACGAGTCGGAGATGGAGGAAGCGCTGCGGAATCAGGATCGCCGTTGAAGCAACGAACGCTCGGCAACTCTCTCTCGGTCTCCGCCATCGGCCTCGGCTGCATGGGGATGTCCGAGTTTTACGGTTCCCACGACGACGTGGCGTCGATCGCCACCATTCACCGCGCTCTCGACCTCGGCTGCAACTTTCTCGACACGGCCGATATGTACGGCCCCTTCAGGAATGAAGAGCTGGTCGGCCGCGCCATCCGCGGGCGCCGCGACGAGGTGGTCCTGGCCACGAAGTTCGGCAACATGCGCGGCGATGACGGCGCCTTCCTCGGCATCAGCGGCAAGCCGTCCTACGTGCGCGAGGCCTGCGACGCGTCGCTCCGCCGCCTCGGCGTCGACTACATCGATCTCTATTACCAGCACCGTGTCGACCGCACTACTCCGATCGAAGATACGGTCGGTGCCATGGCCGATCTGGTCCGCGCCGGCAAGGTCCGCCACCTCGGCCTGTCCGAGGCAGCGCCGCAAACGATCCGCCGCGCCCACGCCGTGCACCCGATCACCGCCCTCCAGACCGAGTACTCGCTCTGGAGCCGCGACCCCGAGGATGAGATCCTGCCCGTCGTGCGCGAGCTGGGAATCGGCTTCGTCGCCTACTCCCCCATCGGCCGCGGCTTCCTCTCCGGCCGTTTCAAAACGATCGACGACCTCGAGCCCACCGACTACCGCCGCCTCTCTCCCCGCTTCCAGGGCGACAACTTCGAACGGAACCTCGACCTCGTCCGCCGCATCGAGGAGCTCGCACGCGTGAAGGGCGTCACCCCCGCCCAGCTTGCGATCGCCTGGATCCTCTCCCGCGGCAACGACATCGTGCCGATCCCCGGCAGCAGGAGCATCGGACACCTCGAGGAGAACATCGCCGCCGCGGAGATCGAGCTGACAGCCGACGATCTTGCGCGGATCGATGAGGTGGCGCCGAAAGGAGTGGCGGCGGGTGAGCGGTATCCGAGTGCGAGCATGGCGGCGGTCAACGCCTGACTCCGGGGTGCACAACGGTTTTGATCGTTATAGGTAAGACACCTATACTTCGAAGCCATGAAGGCGTTGACCAGAATCACCTCGAATCCTCAGATGATGGGCGGCAGGCCCTGCATCCGAGGTATCCGCGTGACGGTGGGAACTGTCGTTGGTCTAGTCGCCTCGGGTCATTCGCGAGAGGATATTCTTCGGCTTTATCCGTATCTCGAATCGGAAGATATTTCCGAAGCCCTCGCGTACGCAGCCTGGCGTTCCGATGAGTTCGAAGTGCCACTCTCGTCGAAGTGACGCCCCTCCTCACCCCTTCGGCATCACCGGCATCTCCGTCCCCCAGTAGTAGTGCTCGAAATAGGGGACGTAATCTTTTCCGTCGTCGACTTTCTGCATCACTTTGGCGATGTCTCTCGTGGTCAGAAACTTCCAGGCGAAGATTCCCTGTAACGAACGCATGAAGGTGAAGAACTTGTCGTCGCCCACCTGTTTGTGAAGCACCGCCAGGACGTATGCGCCCTTGTCGTAGATGAGGAACGTCCGGTCGAGGAACGAGCGGAAGTCGTTGGGGATGGTGATCCGGTTGGCCAGAGGAATGGGCGCCACCTTCGCGGCATCGTTGGCATTGGCCCGCCACGTCGAGATCATCGAAGCGTACGCTCCATCTCCTTTGAGCTTTTTGATGACCAGTGATGACGAATACTCGGCGAAGGCCTCGGTGATCCACTGTTCTTCAGAGCTGCCCATCTTCACCACGTGCCCCCAGTACTGGTGGGCGATCTCGTGCGCGAAGCGGTGATTGATCCCTTTCGAGAAAATCTGATTCTCCTGGCTGGAGATCGGGTTGAAGGCTTCCTTCGTGATGAACATCGTGGCCGGCGGCGCCTGTCCATAGCCGAGCTCGTGGATCTCGATGATGTTGAATTCCCTGAAGGGGAAGGGGCCGAGCCATGGCTCGTAGAACTTGATCATCTTGTAGGCGAGACTGCTCAATTGCTTCATGGCCGCGTCGTTCTGGCCGGCGTACGACGCCACACGAATGGTGACGTCGTCATGCTTCTCTTCGAAGACGCCGTATTTCCCGGCCAGGACGACCGCGAACTGCACCGGCTTGTCGAGCCTGTTCTCGACGACGTTGTAGTCACCCTCCCGCGTGCGGGCAATGGTGTCGCCCGGCGCGAATGCCGTATACGGCTGCTTGACCTTTACGATCGAGTGGACCGTGTAGTACTGGCCATTCAGATCGGGCTGTGGAAACCACGGCGCGGTCCCCAACTCCCAGAAGCTGTCCGAGTGCGGATGAAAAAGGAAGTCGCCGGCAATTTCGAAGTGGAGCTTGAAGGGAGCATTGGTCTTCTGCGGCAGTCCGACGATCAGACTGTTCTTCGCGAAGTGATAGGCCATCTCGTGGCCGGCATCGTCTTTTACGGACAGGAGGTGAAATTCGCGCGACCGGCCATTCGTGTCCCACACGTTCGAGAGCAGATCGAAGCGATAGGCGGATTGAGGGATCGAACGCGGCTGGATCGTCTCCGTGACCGAGAGCGTGGCGGAATCGCGATCGCCCGCCGTCAGCGTGTAATCGAGATCGCTGAGAAGGAAGGCGGGGTCGACAAACGAGCGCCGGTTCCGGCCGATCGGCTGTTCCGAGACGATGGCCGTAAACCAGGCTTCGGAGAGCTCCCGGACGGCCATGCCACGATGGTGCGTAAATCCGACCAGCGACTCGGATTTCGCTTCAACCGTGTCGTAGATATACACCGCGGCTTCGGCAGCGTCGATCTCGGCGACGGCGACCGGAGAGACCGGCCGGTCGAGCCTCTGACGGATGAGCAGATGCGAGGACGGCGTCAGACGCGCATGCGCGAATTTTTCCTGATGCTTCTTGAAACGTTCGTCGAGCGACTCTCCGTCGCCCGCCTTCAGATCCGGAAGCGGTATGCCTCCTGTCAACAGATAGAGCTCGGTGAAGTCGGCCTGGATGGTCAGCGCATCGCCTTGCTTCTCGGCCATCTTGCCGAGGATTTTCTTCGACTCCATGACCACAAGGGGAGCCTCGACCGGCTCGGCGGTTTGATACGTGTACTTGCCGGTTCCGACGAAGTACAGCCCGACGATCTGGCCCCCCGCGGACACCGCCGAGGCCGACCCCGACGTCAACTCGAACGTCATGTTCCCGATCCCGACGGAGAGTCCTTTCACCTTCGCGGCCGGAGCGAGCTTCGGATGTTCGTACGCCTCGGCGAGCGCGGCCACGTTCATCGAATCGGCGGCGTAGAGAGGGAAGTAGAAGAGGAGCGCGAATGACGAAGCGATCAGCGAACGTCTCATGGGCAAGTCTCCTGAGTGTTCAGGCAGTCTACGACGTTCGGAAGGCACTTAACCACAGAGGCACAGAGAACACAGAGAAAGCAAATGATGAAGGTGGAAGGACGAAGGAACGGCGCATCATTCATCCTTCATATCTCATCCCTTTGTTCTCTCTGTGTCCTCTGTGCCTCTGTGGTTAAACGCCTTTGAAATGCGCGGGCGCGCCTTCGGACGCGCCCGCGCGGGGCTTACTGCACGTTACCGCTTACTTCGTCGATGACGACGGTGTCACACGGCGGGAGCGGGGGCCGGCGTCGGGGCCGGCTGGGACTTGGCCTTGCGGCTGCGTTTGCCAAGGGCTTTGGCCATGTCTTCGACATGCGGAAGAAGATCGGCCGTCTCGGGACGTTTCGACAGACGCTGAGCCAGGATGTAGGTCGTGAGCGCTTCACTACCCACCTTGTTCTTCGCCAGCGTCACGCTGTGACGGACGAAGGAAGCCAGCGCTTCCAGCTCGTCGGCCACCGGCCCGTATGCGTCGGCGAAATCGCTCAAATCCTTGTCCTGAGCCAGATCCTGGCCGGATGACCGGACAAGCACCGGTTTGGTCTTGACCGCGATGGTGGCCAGCTCGACGAACTCCTTGGGAACCGATGCGGCATTCACCAGCCGTTTGCGGGCACCCTTCGTCTCCGGGATCACCAGATTCGGGATTTTCTCGCGCCAGGCGCGAATGTCTTCGACGCGCGCCAGCGCGGAATCCGCGTACGACTGCTGTGTCGGTGTAACGGGTACTTCTCTCTCCTTGGACATGATTAGTCCTCCTTTTCCTTTCTCTCAAAATCTGCAAGTGATCAGAGCGAGCAGATTGAGACAGGCGGAGGAGCGCGGCCTCGGGAGACCCGTTTTGGAGCTTCGGCGACAGCCAGAATAGACGGCCGTTGACGCCGGAGATGAATGCGGAAAATACGATCGTTCTCGACAGACAACACCCTCGGCCGTGGATGCCGGGCGAGCACCGGAATCGGATGGACGCGCCTCTTGAGCAGCTCGGACATATCGAGCGGCGCGTTACCGCTGTGGGCATACTCGATCAGTTCGGCGAATGACTTGTCGAACCGGTTCCCGAGCAGCGCCAGCTCCGTCCCTGTCTCGACCCAGCTCTGCATGTCGGCGATCATCCGCGCCGGAGCGTCGCCGGCGTATGCAGGTGCCTCGGCGATACGGTCGTACGTCTCACGAATACACTTGCCGAGACGATCGAGCCGATCGGCCGCTTCGACGAGCAATCCCGTCACGCGATGCATGTCGTGCACCGCCTTGATCGGGTGTTCCAGCGCGATCGTCTCGCAGACGTCGATGATCTGGCGCGCCATGCCGATGAAACCCTCCGCCGAACGGAGGTTCTGCCGGCCGCGATGAAACAGACGCCGCCATGATTCCCGACCCTTCAGGCGCAGTGCGGGCCGCCGCGACGTATTCGCGTCCCCTCCTGGGGCGGCTCCGATCTGCAGATCTGTCATCGTGGTCCGCCGTCCTAAGCAAACGGCGTGCCACGAGATTCTCTGCAACTACCCGAAGGTGGAAGGCGAGGAAGAATCAACCAGTTTCGGAATCGATCCTGGCATCGTCATCTGATGTTCAATGCCAACAGTTTCCGATTTCGAACAAAAGATGCCGATTTCGAACAAAAGATACCGATTTCGAACAAAAGTTCAGGATTCCGAACAAAAGATGCGGATTTCGAACAAAAGTTCAGGATTCCGGATAAAAGTTCAGGATTCCGTACAAATGATCAGGATTCCGTACAAAAGATGCCAATTCCGAACAAAAGATGCCGATTTCCAAGAAAAGATGGCGATTCCGAAGAAAACGTTCGGATTCGAGGAGGGATCTCCGATTTCGAGGAAGTCGAGCCGGCGCGCGGTCAGCGCCCCTCGAGCGCCGCAAAGATCGCCTCTTTGTCGTCGAGATCAACGAGCGCCCCCATCGGCCGTGAAGTCCACTGGAGGCGAAGGGGGGGGCACCGTGGCGTGCTTGCGCTCAGCGATCGCCGATGCCAGCAGTTCGGAGGCCAGTTCGCCGAGCGGCTTTCCCTCCTTGCGCTGGAGGCGCTTGAGGTCAGCCAGCACCGGATCGTCAAGATTGATCGTCGTACGGGCCATGATGCGTGATGCTAATGAATGACGCATCTGATGTAAAGAATCACACCTCGATCCCCACCGCACGCATCAATTCCAGGGCGTTGCTTTTCGTGACCACGCCGGGGCGCATGCGGTAGTCGAACATCACTTCGCCGTTTGCGATGTGATCTTCGAAGTGGACGTTGGCGGCGCGCGGGGACAGCTCGTCGGCGATCTGGGCGAGGGCGAGGTCGTGGGTGGTGGCCAGACCGATGGCGCCGCGTTTCACCAGGCCGCGGATGATGGCCGCGGCGCCGATGCGGCGGTCGTGGGAGTTCGTGCCGCCGAGGACCTCGTCGAGGAGGAAAAGGAGGGGCGGAGGGGTGCGCAGGATGTCGCGGATGCGCAGGATCTCGGCGTAGAAACGCGACGCTCCTTCCTGCAGCGAGTCGTTGAGGCTGATCGACGCGCCGACCGACATCGGACTCACGCGCAGGCGCGAGGCGCAGACGGGGGCGCCGGCAAGCGCCAGGAGCGTGTTCACACCGATCGCGCGCAGCAACGTGCTCTTGCCGGACATGTTCGAGCCGCTGACGATGAGAAGGCGCAGCTCGCCGCCGATGCGGACGTCGTTAGCCTCACGGCGATCGTTGGGAATCAGCGGATGGCCGATCGCATCGCCGTCGAAGAGCGCATCGCCTTCGACAATCTCCGGCGTCACGAACGCCGGCTGCTCGAAGGCGAAGGAGCTCAGAGAGAGAAGAGCCTCCATCTCGGCGATCGTCGAGATCCATCCCACGATCTCCGCCCCCGATTCCGTCCGCCACCGCTCGATGGCGAAGGCGATGTGGGTCGTCCAGAGCAACAGTTTGGCGAAGGGCATGAAGAACTGATTGCGTTGCGCGTCGAGCAGCGACACGAGCTTGCGCAGCCGCTCGATCTGGCGTGATGCCGGAACGCCGCCGCGCTCCAGCGTGGCCCGTAGCGTGACCAGCCGCGGAGAGGTAAACGACTGCCGCTCGATCACGGCCAGCAGTCCCGCCAGCAACGCCAGCGCCGGCTCGCGCCTCTCGACCGCGCCGGTGATGACCGACACGCGCTCCGACAACCGGCGCGCGAAGAGACTGATCACGACGATCATGACGAAGAAGGGAACCGTCTCCATCGGCGAATGCACCGCCATCGTTCCCGGATTCGTCAGGTTCACGAATCGGGCAATGATCGCCGGGATGCCGATCGCGGACGCGGCCACGCTCAGCACCGTGATCACGACCGCCGCGATCCGCTCTCCCCGCCCGAGCACCGCCGCCCCTTGCGACCATTCATCGAGCTTTGCTTCCTCCACCTCACTAGCCACCTCGGCGGCGACGACGAAGATCTCCTCGCGCAGCTCGACGCGCTCGCGCAACTCATCGACCGCTACTTGCCTCTCGCGCACTTCGGCAGCGTTCACGTCGCCGGGATGCATCAGCCAGCGAGCCAGCGTGGCCTGCCCCGCCGCGGTCGCGGCGATGCAGAGGAGCTCGTAGATCGATCCCTTCCCGAAAAGGTCGAGATCGGCGGCGAAAAGATGGTGCTCCACGGCGAAACCGGCGCCATCGAACCCTTTACCCCGCCACTCCCCGCTGAGCCGCTCGATGCCGCGCTCGCAGAACCGCGCGGCGGCATCGGCACGCCGCCGGCGGCGGATCACGCGGTCGTGCGCGATGACCAGCGCGATGAAGCCCAGCACGGGAACGGCGATCCAGGCATGGCTGACGTGCACGAGGGCCACGACCACCACGGCGATGAAGAGAACGATGCGCGATACCGACATGGCCTGCTCGCGCGATCGAAGCGCTGCCGATTCGGCGCGATGACTGTTCAGGCGCTGGTCGTAGATTGCATGGGGGATTGCACGGGGATCAGACACGCCGCGAGTCTATCGCCGGTACGCCACGTAGCGCGCGTCCGCCGCGACGGCGCGTAGCCCTTGCGCCGCAAGCTGCGCGCGATGCGCCGCATCGTTCGCGCGCACGATGAAGATCCGCGGTGTGGCCACGTCCGCCAGCGCGACGTCGAGCCACGCCATCGGCTTGATCGATGCGCCGCCGGCGAAGTTGCCGTAGTGGCGAATGAGATAGTTGCTCGTGAACTCCTCGGCGTCCGGGGTGACGACGACCATCGGCCGCTGCAGGTAGAACGTCATCGATCCGGTGAAGGCCTCCACGCCGACGATCTCGGTGCGCGGCGTGACCATCGGCCGGAGCTGCTCCATGAACGCGGCCTCCGAGCGGCGCAGGCCGATGGCGCGCATCATCGGATTGGCCGCCAGGGGAATGGCGATCACGGGGATCGTGAGCGCGATCAGTGCGAGGTCGCGCCGCTGGATGAACGCCGACGTTCCTCCGATCAGGAACCCGACCCCGATCGCAATCGCCGAGAGCCGCGCCGCGTCTCCGTATTCGGCACGGAGATGTAGAAACGCCGGCGCGGGCACAAGGGCGAGCCCGAACACGAGCAGCACGACTCCCGCCGCGCGCGAGCCATTCCGGGCCTTGCTCCAGATGTGTGCGACGAGGAGCGCGACCGGCGCCATCAACGGCAGGATGTACTGCGGCCTCTTCGACTGCGAGATGGAAAAGAAAAGGAAGGGGATGGCGATCCACAGCAGCATGTAGATCGTCGACTTGTCGCGCCGGTCGATGGCGCGCGGACTCCCCATCAGCACTATCGACCACGGAAGCGCGCCGCCGATCAGATACGGGATGAAGTACCACGGCGGCCCGGTCCGCTTGAGCGCCTTCGTCGCCAGCCGCTGCGCCGTTTCCGTGACGACGACGTAGTGCAGAAAATCAGGGATGGAGAGCGAGATCGCCCAGACCCACGGCGCGATGGCCAGAACGAACAGCGCCAATCCGCTCCACGACCATAGCGCGCGGAAGCGCTTACGCCAGATGGCATACACGATCGCTACGAGCAGCGGCAACGCGATCGCCACCGGACCTTTTGTGATCACGCCGAGGCCGATGGAGAGCCAGGCCAGGGCAGACCATTTCGTGGTGCCCTCCTCCTCGCACGCGAGATAGAAAAATGCCGTGGCCATGGTGATG
>Ga0247668_1000273_pt1 | contig 13678 bp, 8 predicted proteins | sample CNK09_metaG_FD_182737 | JGI IMG/M metagenome (GOLD analysis project Ga0247668, IMG submission 182737) | Soil microbial communities from Purdue University Martell Research Forest, Indiana, United States - CNK09 | ecosystem: Environmental > Terrestrial > Soil > Temperate forest > Bulk soil | place...
GAGGTCACAACCCGATGGGGTCAAGGTCAGAATCGACCCACCTCAAGGTCACAACCCGATGGGGTCAAGGCCAGGATCGACCCACCTCAAGGTCACAACCGATGGGGTCAAGGTCAGGACCGACCCACCTCAAGGTCACAACCGATGGGGTCAAGGTCAGGACTGCCACCTGTAGATGACAACCGACTCATGCCGCGACGGCGCCAGTCCATTGCTCATCGCCTGTGGCGGTCAGAGTCTCGACAGTCCTCTTCGCGATCAAGCCAGTTGGCTCTCCGCCCACCTCAACAGGCTCCGAGCCTCCGAGCCTCTTCGGGGAGGCTCCACGCCCACCCCAACAGGCTCCCAGCCTCTACCAGCAGGCTCCACGCCCACTTCAACAGGCTGCAGGCCTCTAACGGTAGGCTGGGTGCCTGACCCAACAGGCCACATGCCTGCGTCGGCAGGCTCTGAGCCTGCGCCCGTAGGCGTCAGACTCGCCGGAGCCTCGACTACCATTGGGGTTGAGGAGCGCAGCCCATCGTGGATCAGGCAACGCACAACAAGATCGTGTCTTTCATCTGGGGAATCGCCGACGAGATCAGCGCGGACCCCCTGGCCATCGAGAAGGAGGCCGAGGAGTTGCTGGATGGGTTGCTGACGGGAATGCTCAGGCGATGAAGAAGAAGGTCCCAAAACGGTCTGACGCAGCTTCCACCAGGTCGCGCAAGCTCGTGCTCACTGCCCCCAGTCATGCGTCCCTGTTGGCCGATCTACGCACTCTCATCACATCCGCCCGTCAGCGCATTGCGACGGCAGCCAACTCCACCTATACGATGCTTTGCTGGCAAGTTGAGAGCCGTCTGCTCAGGGAAAATCTTCAGGCGGGTCGTGCACGTACGGAAAGCAGATTCTTGCGACAGCGTCGCAAGAATTGCCGGCGGAGTTCGGCGTTGGGTTCAGCTATACGGCCCTCACCCGGATGGCACGGTTTGCTGAATGGGTCACGGATGAACACATGTGTCGACGCTGTCGACACAATTGAGTTGGAGCCACTTCGTCGAGCTACTGCCGATCAAAGACCCCCTCGCGCGCGATTGTCGCACGAATTATCGAAGGCCTGACCGTCTCCGTCCAAATGATCATGCGACCGACCTCGAGCAAGAATCCGGCGCTGTAAGTACCATCCAATCAAATGCTTACGGGCAAGCGAAAACCTAAGGTCTGGCCCACGGCTTGTTGGCTCAACCGCAGCGCGGGCTACAACGATGCGTAGTGCGACTTCTGTCGAGCCACCTCAGCAAGCGGGTCGAGCAGAAATTTCAAGAGATCGCTAAGCACGATCACCTCGAATAGCGGTTCGTCGCCTCCGCCGATCCGGTACGCAGCGTGCGTCGCTCCGTAGATAGTTCTGGCATTGCCGTTCGATCCAACGAGATATGGGTATAGCGTGATCATCTCTTGATGCGTTGATCCTGCAGTCCAACATACGGCAAGGTCGATATGTTTTATGAATTTGATGTCTCTGTTAAAGTCTCGCACGAGGGCGTCGAGGTCAAGTTTGTACTCCAATACAAGCGGAGCGGACGCATGCGGAAGGTCAACGTGTTTAGCGATCCCGAGAGGCCGAAGCTTTTGGTCAAACAACGCCGACACCTCTGTGTGATATTGATCGCAAAGCCCGTCGTACTTCGCATTGTACTTAGCCGAGAAGAACCGGAGACCTCGGATTACGCCTGCGCCCACTAATTGATGGAACAGAGCCACAACATCCTGTTCCTCTTGCGGTTCCGACAAGATGGTTACTGCAGCAGGAAGGTTGCTCGTAAGTGCATGTGAGTCGCGCCACTGTTCCTGCTCCTTCTTCCACTCATACAGCTGCTTGTCTTGTGCTCCCAGCTTCGCTCCCGTATCCGGCCTAACTTGGTTCCGGTACTGCAGCAAAGCCTTTGTGACTTGAGTCGCAAGGAACTCAGCAAGCTCGTGGTATTCCGGCTGAAACGTCTTTCTTCCTAGGTCTGGATTCCCGTTCTTGAAGTGGACTACCACATGAGTATTCTGCTGGTAGCCGATGGCTTTCTTCAGCGGGATGGTTATCAGCTCCCCTTGCGGCATGTGATCACATGCCATCTGGAGGCCACCACGCAAGAGCCGATAGTCTGCTCGAAGCTTCAGCACGTCGTCGTTGTAGTCATCCCACACGGTCGTCGAGTGCACGAAGGCGCCATATACTTTCACGTCATGTCGCTCGATGAGCGTCCGCTGATCTTCAGTTAGATCCGAAAACTGATCGTCCGCTAAGAGCGCATCGTGATCCCAGATATCCCACAGGCATTCGAGATTCTTGTATTGATCCGCAAGTTTCCGTTGAACGGTTGTCGGATCGCCTTTTGCGGCTGCGAGCGCCTTCGTAAGTTCAGACAGAGAAACCACTTTGATGCTTGGGATATCGTGTGGATAGATGTACTCCGGCTGGTTAGATGACTCCGTTGTGGTTCCTGACGGCGCAATTACCCGGACAGTCACCGAGTACTGAAAGGGTGGGGCATCGAGGTGGATGCCGCCGAGCGGCGTCTTCACTCGTAGGACATCAAGCCACTGAAGAGCGGTGGTAGCACCTTGCCAGTCGAGTTTCTGTGGTCGCTCACCCGGCGCGTTTCCCAACACGATTCGAATGGAAGTTCCCGTCTCTTCGGAAGCTAGCGACGGGACATCAAAAGGTGCGTCCTCGAAGCGTGGTCGAGAAATTGATCCAGTTTGGTCCTCCGCCCAGAGTCGTCCCCCGCGGAGCGTTGCGGCAAGTTCGACGCCGTTCTGTTTCGAACAGAGTTGAACGTATGAAAAGCCATAAGCCAGGAATGTCGCCCCTACTCCCTTCTGGCCACGCAGCGGCAAGTCCTTCTTGAAACTCACGTTTGGCGTGAAGCAAAGCTTGAACTGGGGCTCAGCCATACCGACGCCGTTGTCAGTTACGCGAATAGATCGGCTGACAAGGTCGACTTCGATATGCAGTTTCGGCTCATAGCGGCTCCCCGAGAGCTGGCTAGCATTCGATTTCTGCTCCAGAGCGTCAATGGCGTTCTGCAGCGCCTCGCTGAAGATGTCGTAGAAGCCCGTGTAACTTTTCAGAATATTGACGATGTTGCGATGGGCAACCTCCGACAACAGGTGATCGGATGCAGTTGCGAGGCTGTCAAGCGGGTCGTAGCCTATTAGCGACATTTTCTACCTCGGTAGCGGGCTCGAATGGATCGTGAGGCGCGCTCATCCAAAGTCTACGTTACCACTGACCCATCGATTCCTTGAAGCGACGGGTTAGGGCTTCGAGAGCACACCGAGAACTCGCTCGATTGGTGCTCTCCACACGCCTTCAGTTGTCGTCGCAACTCCGCGAAGAGAGTTCGGCGACTCAGAACCAGAATCAACATCGCTCTTCCCCTCACCCCACGATCTCCCCCGCGTGCAGGTGTCGCAGGAAGGTATCGAGCGGCAGAACCCGGGTCCCGTCGAGCTCGAGCTCGCGGTCACCGCGATACACGATGTACGACTTCACGTTCGCTCCCGCGCGGAGGGCATCGATCCCCTTTTTCCAGTCGCGGCGGAACTCGCGAGCATTCTTCACTTCGATGGCGACGACGTTGCGACCGTGCCACCAGACGAAGTCGACTTCGCTGCCGCTCGGGGTGGCCCAGTAGCCGAGGGAGCCTTTGACGCCGGCGTAGTGGAGGTAACTTCGGATCTCGTGATGGATCAGGTGCTCCAGAAGGACGCCATCCCAGTCGCCAGGAAGCGGTTGGTCGAAACCGCCGGCGGCGGCGTGAAGGACGCCAGGGTCGAACCAGTAGAACTTCGGGAGGGCAACCTCTTTGACTCTCGCGCGCGGCCGCCAGGCGGGCAGCCAGCTTCCGATGAGTGTGTCGATGAAGACCTCGAAATACCCGCGAACGGTCTCGCGGGAGACGCCTGCATCGCGCGCGATTCCCGAGATGTTCGTGGCCTGGCCGGCGGCGAGCGAGGCCACCTCCAGAAACCTGCTGAAGCTGCCGAGGTCCCGAACGAGTCCCTCGGCCTTGATTTCTTCGGCGAGATAGGTGGTGACGTACGCGCGTAGGAACTCCTCGCGGCCCTCATCGTCCGGCGCGTTGACACTCAGGGGCATGGCTCCGAAACGAAGGAGCTGGCCGGCCGGAACCGAGAAGTTCATCTCCGCGGCGGTGAGGGGAAAGAGATTCTTCATGACGGCCCGGCCTGCGAGCAGGTTGGCGGCCCCTCGTTTCAGCTTCCGCGCGGAAGAGCCGGTCAGCGCGAATTTCTTGTAGCCCTTCTCCTCCATGAGGAAATGAACCTCATTCAACAGCCGCGGGGCGCGCTGCACTTCGTCGATGACGATCCACCGGCTTCGCGGCTGGGTAAGGACCTCGGCACGGAACTCTGCCGGATCGCGCTCGTAGCGCAGCATGACTTCCGAGGCCAGCAGATTGACGACGAAGGCGTCCTCGAACCGGGAACGGATCCACGTGCTCTTTCCCGTTCCCCGGGCACCGAAGAGGAAGAACGAGGAGCGAGGGGTTGGCAGAGTGCGTGGAAACATCGACACCAAATTTACCGTCAATTTGGTGTCGATGTCTACAGGTTGGGACAGAGATGTAGCCGCGACCCCAACGCGGATGCCGGCCAGGGCGCGGCAAGCTCGGCCCCCTCATCCGCCTTCGGCACCTTCTCCCCCAGCTGTAAAGCGCTGGGGGAGAAGGACTCTCGATTTAAGGACGCGCGAGTTCGATGTGACCACAGGGTTTGGAAGAAATCTTCGCGTCACGCAGAAACCAAGAGTTAGTAGCACAGAGAGAGGTGTGGCTGTGTCATGCCACTCTGCATACGTGTGGATCGCCGCCGAATCCGTCCCCTTGTGATCTGGAACACGGCAGGCCGCCGGTCCGCGACCGATTGTTGACTCGTTCACAGTCAATCGGCGCTTCCGGCAGCGCCCACTCTCACTCTCTCTTGAAGAAAGGAAGTCCCATGAAACGAGCCTTTGTCGCTCTTGCTGTACTTGTTGCGTTTGCCTCCATGCTGCTGCCGTCCACGGCCGCTGCGAGCGAGGCCTGGATCCTCGACATTCCGGTCCGCGGTATCCCGAACCAGGAATCGGGGATGGTGCGGGTCACTCTCGAGTTGAGCGCCGCTCCGGCCGGCTCGCAGCTCGTGGTCAGCGGCAGCACCACCCTCAACCTCGGCGACACCGTCGTCGTGGCAGGAGATACGGTGACCTACGAGGCACTGGCGGGCAACAACGTCCGCATCACCTATGTACCGAAGTCGAACTTCGGGGCCGACTTCTGCGCGGGCACGTTCGCGGTCGAGAAGCAGATCAACATGCGATTCGTCGGCGCGCAGGACGTCACCGCCTACAGGATGTCGACGTACGTCGTGGCCGCGCCGCTGGCGGAGTGCTCGCAGGTGTCGAAGCACACCGGCGACACACCGGCCAGCCTGATTCCGAACGACGACGGCGTGGCGCCGGCGCTCACGGCCACGTACAAGGGCCGCAACAACTTCGACGTCGCCCTCGTGCTCGACAAGTCGGGCAGCATGAACGACCTTCCCCCCGGCGCTCAGATCGGCCCGAAGAAGATCGATATCCTCAAATCGGCGGTGCAGAACTTCGTCGGCCAGTGGGAGCTGCTCGACGCACCGCCGGGAGGGGGACCGGAGTGGTCGGGCGATCGGATGGGGATGGTTTTCTTCGACTCCACCGCGCAGCCGCAGACGCTCATCGGCGCCGATCCGCCGGCAAACTTCTTCCTGCAGCGCGGCGCAGCCAACGCCTGGGACGCCATCATCACCCAGGCCAACGCCCTCGTTCCGGGCAGCTCGACCTCCATCGGCGCCGGCATCAACGAAGGAATGAGCCAGTGGAAGGCCGATCCAAAGAATGATCTCGACGTCGTCCTCATCACCGACGGCATGCAGAACACGGCACCGCTCATCACCCCGACCGGAACCGGCTTCCTCGGCCTGGCGCCGGTGGCCGGCCTGCCGCAGGAGCTGCGCAAGCGCTTCATCCCCATTCACACCATCGCCTTCGGAACGCCGGCACAGGTGGACGACACCCTGCTCCGCAACATCTCATTCGAGACCTCGGGCCAGTCGTATCAGGCTGTCACCGCGAACACGATGTTCGACGTGTTCGGAATGACGCTGGTGGCCATCCTCAAGGGCAACACGGCCTCAATGGCTACGCGAGTACTGGACACGCTGATCGGCACCGGTCCGAGCGCGGCCGTCCCGGTGACCGTCGACCGCTCGCCGCAGCGCGTGGTCTTCACCGTGCAGTGGGCGCCGCCGGCGCGGCAGATGCTCGACCTCGACGTCTATCCGCCCGGCGCCAGCATACCGGCCATTCCGACGTCGTCGAAGAAGACTGCGCAGGCCTCGATCCAGGCCTTTGACATGAGCCAGGGATTCAAGTCGGGGGCGTGGAGCGTGCGCGTGAAGCGCGACCTCAAGAGCGCCGACGACGTGCCGTACCTTCTGAACGTGATGTTTCTGGAGAAGCATCTCGATTACCAGTTCTCGCTCGACAACCTCCATGCCGTGACGGGCGACCCGCTCGGCATCCGCGTGCTGGTCGACTGGGACGGCAAGCCGCTGGCCGGCCTGCCGGCCGGGTCCATCAAGGTCCGCGTGCAACGCCAGCCCGACGGCATGGGCAACATCCTTCACGCGTCCCACATCAAGACGCCGGGAGGCAATATCACCACGTCCACGGGCGACATCCTGACGCCGTACGACTACAAGATCGCGGCGCTCGGACAGCCGCTGATCGACAGCACCACGCCGAAGGACGTCGCCGTCATTCCGCTCACGGATCAGGGACGGGGGTTCTATGGCGCGACGTTCCCCGACAGCTTCATCCCCGGCACCTACGTCTTCGAGGCTGTGCTCGATTGGGATACTGCGCTGACCGGCCACGTGGTACGCGAAGAGCGCCTCGAGGAGGACGTGAAGCCGCGCGCCGATTCGGCCGCCACCGCGATCACCCTGACCGGCGACGCGTTTGGCGTCTGGACGCTCACGGTCACCCCGCGCGACCGCTTCGGCAACTATTTCGGACCGGGCTACGCGCCGCTGGTGAAGGCGAACGTCCGCAGCGGCGGGAGACTGCGCAGCGCCACTCCCGCCGATCAGGACCAGCTCGGGACGTACACCTTCACCATCTCCGGATCGCCCGGCGTGACGCCGGCCGTCGACGTGATCGTCGACGGAGTGCTCCTGTCGGGAGGGCGGTGATCGTTTGGCGCTTGCCGGCATCAACGTGATTCGAGTCCCTCTCTCCGCATCGCGCGGGGAGGGGGAACACCGTTCGCGAAACGGGACTGCTGGCGTGGAATTGCCGACACCCTGTTATCGAGAGCGTTCTCTCGACGCGCGGCTGCGCCGCGAGGCACAGACAAGAGTGTCTGTGCCCACAGCTGGCCAAATCAGGTTCTTGCGAAGCCGATCTGGGCAGCGAATGGATGGCATCAAGGGAACGGACGATTGCGACCCCAGCCGCGGAGCGGCGATATTTAGGTAGCCCACTGCGTTAGCGGTGGGATTCAATGTCGAACGAATTTCAAGCCGCGGAGCGGCGACATTTCGAATCGCGCAAACTCAGGCAGGTTGGCGAGATTCGAAGTGTCGCCGCTCCGCGGCTGACCTCTGGGGCTACCTCTTCCCCCACAGCTCACGCTGTGGGCTACGTAGATTTCGCCGCTCCGCGGCTTGGCGCGACCGTCTCCTGATCCGAGGGATCGATCACCATGCGGACCGAACAGCCGACGGCGGCGATGACGATGGTCCAGATGCTGTAGGACCCTGCCCCCCTACCCCGCCATCGCCTTCACCGCCGCGGTGAGCGGCGCGTAGAGGCGCTCGTGGTAGGCGAACGCCTCCTTGTAGATCTGCTGGAAGGCGCCGAGGTCTTTGGGGGAGATGACGAGGTTCACGCCGTAGAGGAAGGCGGCGTTGCCGTCGAGGGTGCGGAGGTTTTCGGAGAAGAGGATGAAGAAGGCCTTGCGCCGGTCGGTCGGAGTGAGAGAGATGATCGGGGCGAAATCGGCCAGGGGCGGCGGGGTGATCTGGGCGGGGTTGAGCATCACCACAGGCGGGTACTCCTGCATGAAGTAGTCGCGGGCCTGTGGCGGAGCGGCGATGACGACCGGCATGAAGCCGATCAGCTTCGCGGCCTGGCGCAAGGCGGGAGAATCGTTGCCGACGATCATCGCCTTGGCGCCGAAACCGTCATCCTCTTCGTGCACGGGAGCGTGTGTGTCCGCGGCGGCACCTGTCATCTCCAGCTTGCTGCGGTCGACAGGGAGCTTCGTACCGCAGACGGGACAGGGAACGAGGACCGGCTTCATCGGAAGCCTGGTCTCGTCGAGGGAGAGCGTTTTCTGGCAGGAGGTGCAGGTGATCTTCATCGCCTTACTCCAGCATCGACAACATCGATTCGTCGCCTGAGGGCACGGTCTCGGACTCGGAGCCCTCGCCGAGGCGAAGGGCAAGGTTGGTCGGATTCGTGGCGTAGGCCAGCGCGATCTCGCGCGTGATCACGCGGGCAGTCCACAGTTTTTCGAGCTCGTCGTCGAAGGTCTGCATCCCATCGACCGATCCATCGTGCATGGCGTCGATCAGCGACCGTCCCTCGGCCTCGCCCTTGAGCACGTAGTCGCGCGTGCGCATCGTCGATTTCAGGATCTCCAGAGCGGCGATCCGTCCGCCGCCAATCTTCGGCAGCAGACGCTGCGACAGGACATAGCGGAACGACTGCGCGAAACGCGTGCGCACCTGCGACTCCTGATCCTTCGGGAAGACGCCGACGATCCGGTCGATGGTCTTGGCGGCATCGATGGTGTGCAGCGTCGAGAGGACCAGGTGTCCCGTCTCCGCGGCCTCCATGGCGATCTCGATCGTTTCCACGTCGCGCATCTCGCCGATCAGGATCACTTTTGGCGCCTGGCGCAACGCCGCGCGCAACGCATGGGCGAAGGTCTTCGTGTCCGATCCCAGCTCGCGCTGGTTCACGGTGGCCTTGATGTGTTTGTGCATGTACTCGACCGGATCTTCGATGGTGATGATGTGGTAGGCGTAGTCGTGGTTGATCTTGTTGATCAGCGCGGCGAGCGTGGTCGACTTTCCCGAGCCGGTCGGACCGGTGACGAGCACGATGCCGTTCTTGAGCCGGCAGATGTTGGCCAGCTCCTGCGGCAGGTTCAGCGATTCCAGCGTCGGAACGCCCTCGGGGATGACGCGCAGGACGATGGCGTAGGTGCCGCGCTGCGAGAAGATGTTCACGCGGAAGCGCGTCTTCTGCGGAATCGAGTACGAGAGGTCGACCGATCCGTTGCTCAGCAGGGCGCGCGTCAGCTCGCGGTCGCCGCGCAGCATGTGCATGGCGATCATCTCGGTCTGGTAGGGCGTCAGACGCGGCAGGCCGGGGAAGTTGACCGGGACGAGCTGTCCGTCGACCTCAACCTGCGGCGGCCGTCCGACGGAGAAATTGAGATCGGAGACCCGGTCCGAGATTTTCAGCATCGCCTCGAGGATGGCGTCGAGATTGAAGTTTTTCATGGGTGGATTGAAGGTTGCTCAGTTGCTGGGTTGCTTGGTTGTTGACTGGGTCTCGCGGTCTCGGGGTTGCGGGGTCTCGCGGTGTTTTTGACTTCGACCGCCGCGAGACCTCGCAACCGCGCTACTTCGAAACCCAGCAACGCAGCAACTGAGCAACCCCGCCGACCGGTGTCCGACATTGTACGTCTCCCGCCAAGTACAATCCTCCCATGTCCATCATCGCCATCGATTACGGCGGCCGGCGCATCGGGGTGGCGGTGAGCGCGTCCGGAACCATCGCCACACCGCACTCGGTGGTGAAGAACGAGGGGGAGATCGTCGACAAACTGGCCGGCATCGCCCGTGAGCTCGATGCGGAAACGATCGTGGTCGGCGTTCCCAGGCGCGCGCACAGCGATACCGGCGAGCAGAAGTTCCGCGATTTTGCGGAGCGGCTGCGGCAGAAAACGTGCAAACGGGTGGTCCTCTGGGACGAGGCGCTGAGCACCACCGAGGCTTCCCGGCAATTGCGCGAGAGCGGAACGAACAGGCGGGACGCCCAGCGCGAAATCGACATGCACGCCGCCGCCGTCATTCTGCAGTCTTACCTCGACGACCTGGCCAGGAGGGCGTCATAGCCCGGCGCGCGCGCGGCCGCGGCGGCTGCCGCAAGCTGCTGCATTCGTTGATGACGATCGGCATCTTTGCCGTCATCCTCGGCGTCGGCGGCGGCTGGTTCTTCCTGCGGGCCATGCGCTCGCCGTACAAAAACTACACGCAGCCGTTCAAAGACGTCGAAGTCCATCACGGCCTCCGCACCTCCGCGATCCTCAAGCACCTCGAAGCCGAGGGGATCATCCGGGACGAATACTTCCCACTGGTCTACATGAAAATCGTCCGGCACAACGACAAGATCAAGGCCGGCATCTACGAGTTCTCCAAACCGATGACGGCGGAGGAAGTGCTCGACAAGTTGATCCGCGGGGACGTCATCGCCAAGAGCGTCACCATCCGCGAGGGGCTGGACCGCTTCGCCGCCGCGCACATCTTCGTCCAGGAAGGGTTCGGCCGCGACGCGGAGTGGGACAAGCTCACCGCCGATCCGGAATTGATCCGCGATATCGCCCCCGAGGCCAGGACGCTGGAGGGATATCTCTTCCCGGACACGTATAAATTCAACCCCGGCACACCGCCGCGGGCCATCATTCAGGCGATGGTGGCGAATTTCCGCAAGCACTTCGGCGGCGAGATGAACTACATCACCACCGGCCTGAATCTCCATCAGACCGTGACGCTGGCCTCGATCGTCGAGACCGAGGCGCGCATGCCGCAGGAGCGGCCGCTGGTGGCGTCGGTCTACCTGAATCGCATCAACCGCAAAATGCTCCTCGGCGCCGACCCGACGGTGATCTACGCGCTGAAACTGGGCGGGCGCTGGGACGGCAACATCCGAAAGGCCGACCTGCAGATCGACTCCCCCTACAACACCTATCGTTTCCACGGCCTGCCGCCCGGTCCGATCGCCAATCCGGGCCTTGCTTCGCTACAGGCCGCGGCAGCGCCGGCGAAGAGCGATTTCCTCTACTTCGTCGCCAAACACGACGGAACGCACGCCTTCGCCACGAACATCGCCGACCACGACCGGAACGTGCAGATCTGGCAGATTCAGTGGTACCGGGATCAGCGTGCGGCGGCGGCGCAGCAGGCACGGCCGTGAGAGGAAGCATGTCAAAAGCAAATGTTCAATGTTGAATGTTCAATGTTGAATGTTGAATGGGCTTCGCTCGGCCACCGGTCATTCAACATTGAACATTCAACATTCAACATTGAACATTGGTTTTTTTAACCGACGGCACCACCAAATAACTCACTGCCAATAACCTTTCATGCTATCCTCCCCGCACCGCATACAAAACCTGGGGGTCCGAGAGAGTATGTCTGCGAAAAACCGTCCGTATGAGCAGTTCGGTCCGTTCATCCTCTTCAAGAAATTCGAAAGCGATGCGCTCGGTGATCTGTGGCGCGCGGGGCGCGTCGACGGCGGGCAGCTCGGTCCGATCATGGCGGTCCGGCGCCTTTCGGGGGGCAATCGCGCGGCACTCGTTCAGAGCGCCGCCGAGGCCAACCAGCTCGTACCGCTGCTGAGCGGAACGACCTTCGCGAAAGATCAGACCATCGACGTCGCCAACGGCATCCCCTACGTCGCGCACGAGTATTCGGGCGGCCGCTCGCTGCGGCATATCGTCGATCGCGCCCGCGGCGGAGCGGGCGTCACCGCCAATCCGGTACCGATCGATCAGGCCATCGTCATCGCCGAAAAGATCGCGCTCTCTCTGTCGACGACGGCCGATCTCCGCTACCTCGGCAATCGCCTCGCGCACGGCGCGCTGATTCCGCAGTTCGTCTGGATCACGGATGAAGGCGAGATCCGCGTGGCCGGCCAGCAACTCGGAAAAGGTCTCATCGCCTCGATGTCCGATTCGAAAGTGGCCGCGGAGCTGGGCAGGTATTTCGCGGCGGAGTACCGTGCCTCGGCCGAGGTCTCGAAGACCACTGATGTCTACTCGCTCGGCGCGGTTCTCTACCTCCTCGTCACCGGCAACGAGCCGCCGGACGCTGTGACCGGCAGCGCCTTCGCCCAGACGATCCGCGCGGCAAAGACATTCGCCGGGCAACCGATCCCGGACGATATCCGCACCATCCTCGAGAAGTCGCTGGCCATCGATCCCAATGCCCGCTATGCAACGATCGGCGAAATGAAGCAGGTGCTCTCGTCGCTGGTGCACGGAGGGAACTACTCGGCATCGACGTTCAATCTCGCCTTCTACCTCAACAACCTGCTGAAGAAAGAGGTGGAAGGGGAATCGGTCGACCGCGAGAGGGAGTCGAAGGTCAATGTCGCGGCCTACGCGCCTATGGCCGCAGCCGCCGCGGTCGAGGCGGCGCCCTCATCGGACGAGGCACCGGCGAAGAGCCGCATGCCGCTGTATGCCGCGGCCGCCGTGATCGTGCTCGCAGCCGGCGTGGGCGCGTTTTTCATGCTGAAGCCGAAACCGGCCGCACCGGTGCTGCACGCCGCCACTCCCCCGCCGAAGCCGAACGTCGTCATCTCCCAGCCGGTCATCGCCGCCGCGCCGCAAACCAGCACGGCTCCTCTCGACCCTGCCGCGCAGAAGAAGGCCTTCGAGGCCGCGGTCGAGCAGAAGATGCAGGAAGAGATGATGAAGCTGCAGGCGGACATGAACAAGAAGCTCAAGCAGGAGCAGTCGAAGAATGCCCCTGTGCAGACGGCCAGCCTGGTCACGCCGCCGCAACAGCAGCAGCAGATCGACGATCGCGGCTCCGCCGCCGCGCTCGACCAGCGGCGCGTGAGCTCGCGGCAGGAGAACCAGCCGCCGACCCAGACCGTGGCCCAGCAGGCGCCGGTCGTCACGCCACAGCCCCAGCCTGCCGTATCCGCGCCGGCGCTTACGCAACCCGCCGTCTCCACCATCCACGAGGGGGACGTCGTCGACGTTACGGAGCTGGATAAGTTGCCGCAGCCTCTCTCGGAGATCCACCCGTACTATCCGCCTCTTGCCGCGCAGCAGCGCGCGGAGGCGACGGTCATCCTCTCGGCGCTGATCTCGGAAAACGGCGACGTCGTCGACGTGAAGATTCTCCGCGGCGATCCCCGCTTCGGCTTCAACGACGCCGCGACCCGCGCGGTGAAAGCGGTGCGGTTTACGCCCGGGATCAAGGATGGAAAGCGCGTCAAGACGTGGCGTCCGCAGTCGATTACGTTCAAACGGTGAGTTCAAAAGGCTTTCACCACAGAGGCACAGAGGACACAGAGAAAACAAGGATGAAATCTGAAGGATGAACGATGAATATGCTGTTTGATTCATCCTTCAGATTCCATCCTTGTTTTCTCTGTGATCTCTGTGCCTCTGTGGTTGAACGCTTTTTTTTCTAGTCGCCAGTCTCCTTCCAGAGAATCCGATGCAAGGCCAGGCCGAGGTCGCGGGGGTCGTTGCTGCGGTGGAGGCGCGAGAAATTGACGGCGTGGTCGACTGAGAGCATCAGATCGTCCGGCGCTCCATTCCGCGACACGACGACGTACGATCGC
>Ga0247668_1000275_pt1 | contig 13669 bp, 14 predicted proteins | sample CNK09_metaG_FD_182737 | JGI IMG/M metagenome (GOLD analysis project Ga0247668, IMG submission 182737) | Soil microbial communities from Purdue University Martell Research Forest, Indiana, United States - CNK09 | ecosystem: Environmental > Terrestrial > Soil > Temperate forest > Bulk soil...
GGCGGCGGAGGCGGCGGCGGAGGAGGAGGTGGTGGTGGCGGTGGCGGCGGGGGTGGCGGCGATTGGAAATACCACCGGATGTTCAGCATGATGTTGTGCGAATTCGCGTCGCCGAAATCGATATTGCCGGGCGTCGGGCCGGTGAGGACGTGCGTAGTCTTGCCCACCGACACATAGCGATAGTCGAGCTGCAGGTCGACCTGCGGGCTGACAGTCCAGACCACGCCGGCGATCAGCTGATAGGCAAAGGCCGAGTCGCCCTTGCGGATGCTCTGGGGAATGGAATCGTCATATTTCGGGTTGAGGCGGCCCCCCCCCAAACCGGCGCCGACCGTGAAGGCGAATTCCGGTGTCAGAGGAATGTCGTAGAGGGCGTTGGCCATGAACGTCCCGACCGCCAGGTGGCCCCCGGCGCCCGGAAGGGCTCCGACGGCATCTGAAGCGCTCTTTACGCTGTAATTGGCAAAGGCGGCTTCCAGCTCGAGGCGTATGCCCATGGGCATTTTATAACCGGCGGTAGCGTCGAACCTCGCATTGTTGTCGAATTTAATGTTCCCGCTCGGGACATTGATGTCCTGGAGTTTGCTCCAGCCGGCACCCAATCCGAGATACCAGCCGTCGGCAGCAGCCGCGGGCGTGGCAAAAGCGAGGAGTGACGCACCCGCGAGGGCAAAGGCTTTGAGTTTCATTATTATCCCCATTCTAAATAGCGGTGGCCGGCGAGATACAGGCGACGCCATTACGGTCAGAACCCGGCCTTAACGGTAACAAAGGACGCCGGTTCCATCGCCAACGGCCAAATTTGGTGACAACGGGAATTTTTTCCGAGACTGATGCCCGCCGGCCACAAAATCCACGCCTTACGCCAGGGACAGGCTTAGCGCGACAAATCCTGGATTACGCCGGGATGGGCTTTTAGAACAAATGCATAGCGCCCGGGCCAGGTGCGCAGGCTGCAATTCCCGCGCGTACGGGTCGCCGCTTCAAGCAACCGCAGGAGTTCATCTCGCGGGGCAACGTGAAAAAGCCTGAGCCAGGCGCGCAGTGCCCTGCGGGCGAACGGCCAGAGAGACTTCAGATCACCGAAATCGACCACATGCACAAATCCATCCGGCCGCACGCATTGGGCAGCCTTGCGCAAAGCGCCACGCCAATCGGGAATCATGGATAGGCTATAGGAGAATATTGCGTGGTCGAAAGGTTGCTGTAACCCGAAGAGACCGGGCGTCAAATCTTCGGCCAGTGCATGCGTGAGTACGATCCGATCCGACAGGCGCGCGCGGGCGACCGCCTCTTCAGCCGTGCGCAGCATCTCCGCCGACGCATCGAGGCCAAAGAGTCGCGTCCCGGGATAGGTTTCGGCAATGCGAATTAGATTGCGCGCCGTGCCGCAGCCGATCTCCACGATTGTCGTCCCGGGCTTTGCGTCCAGGTCTTTGACCAGCCGGTCGCGGCCCAGAAGATAATATTTGCGCGTCAGATCGTAGATGTGCCGCTGGCGGCGATAGACCTGGTCCATCAGCGCGGCATGACCCGCGCGACGAGGATCTGTGGGCGGGGCGTTCAAGAGTCTTTTCGTCTCGCGTAGACGTGGAAACCGCCATAGATCGAGGAGCGATCCTGCGCGTGGAATGCCTTGCTTTCATCGGCAAGATAGGTCCACGCCGAAAGCAGCGACGGAGAAAGCTTCTTCGGCAACGGCGAATCGGCGCCCGCGGTGCGGAAGATCACGCGTGCATCGGCTTCATCCGCCGTCCGGTCGATCTGGGTCCACAATGCGGTGATCTGTTCTGCGCTCATCCAATCCTGCGCATCCAGAAGCACATAACGGTGCAGCGAACGCGCGGGTTGATCGGCGAGAAAATCGGTCATGGAGGCATGATGCACCTCCACCCGGTTCACGCGCGACTTGATGGCTTCGTAATTGTCCGCGCGCAGATAGGCGGGAACGGCATTGCGCCCCTCGATATCGTAGCCGCGGCTGAAAGCCTGCCAGGCGAAATAATTATCCCCGATGGGAAAATCGCAGGCCAGTCGCTCGACGCGTTCGCGCAGCGTGGTCACCGGATTGCCGTCTGAAGACGAGGCCACGAGCTCGTCATATTGCGCCGGCGGAATGCCGAGCCCGTAATAGGACACCGGCATGCGTGAAAGAAACCGCACGAGCCTGGTGTCGAACAAAGGCGCGATGGTGCGCTCAAAAAGCACGCGCTGCTCAGCTACGTCGCGCGCGGCCAGAATATCCTGCAGCCGCTTACCCTGCAGCTTTGCAACCGTATGCAGCACGCCGATGAAGCGGCCAAGCAACCCATAACGATAGAGATTGCGCGCGAACATGTTGATGCGCCGGCCATGCAGCGGCATGCGCCTTGCCCAATAGCGGCGCGTCTCCCGGTCCAGACGCACGGCGAGGAAATCGTCGAACACTTTGCGGTTCGCCTTGTCCTTGGCGCTACCGAAAAAGCGGAAGAACGAGTCGTGGTCGGGAAGATGCTCGAGCGCCTGCAATTTGAGCTTGGTCAGCGCCACATGGTTGGGGTTGAGATCGACCGCAACGATACGGCTCGGTCCGGCGGCCAGATAATTCAGGACATTGCAGCCGCCCGAGGCGATGGTGACCAGCCGGTGTTCGGGGCCAAGCTTAAGGGCTTCGAGGTCCACCGCCGGATCTTCCCAGATCTGGTTGTAGACGAAGCCCTTGAACATCAGCGTGAAAAGACGTTCGAGGGCGCCCCTTTTGGTCGTGGCTGGCCGCTGGTGAGCGGCGCGCTCAAGAAGGACGTTTCCCATAGGCATGTTTTCCCGTTGGAATGGGTTGGAGGCAAGGGAAATCTCGCGCCGGCCCTATACAAAGACGCGAGCGCTCCGAAAAAAGGCGCGCTGACAGGTATTTCAGCGCCGGCGGCGCAGCTTGCGCGAGCCGCACGCCGTCTCTAAGGAGGCTTCATGTGCGACAGTGCAGCAAACGGCTCCGGTCCGCCTCCGCCGGAGGAAACGAGTGCAAAAGAAGCCTTGGCAGTGCTGCTCGGGCTGCTCGATCTCGAACCGATCGAGACCAATATTTTCCGCGGCATCTCCCCGAAAGACCGTTGGCAGCGCGTCTTCGGCGGTCAGGTTCTGGGTCAGGCCCTGGTTGCCGCCGCCCGTACGGTGGAGGGCCGCGTCTGCCATTCGCTGCACGGCTATTTCCTGCGCGCGGGCGATCCCAAAGCGCCCATCCTTTACGAGGTCGACCGCAACCGCGATGGCCTCAGCTTCAGCGCGCGGGGCGTGTCGGCGATCCAGCATGGCGCCCCGATCTTCACGATGGCGGCTTCGTTCGAAGTCCCGGAGCAGGGGCTTGAGCATCAGCTCGCCATGCCCGACGTACCCGCGCCCGAAACGCTGAAAAGCGAGCAGCAATGGCGGCTCGAAATTTTGCCCGAGCTTCCCGAACAGGTGCGCGCCTGGTTCATGCGCCCGCGTCCCATCGAGTTCAGGCTGGTCGAACCGCCCAATCGATTCGCCAAGGGCAAGCACCCGCCCCGGCAGATCGTGTGGTTTCGCGCGGTCGGCGCTTTGCCGGATTCGCCGGCTTTGCACCAATGCGTGCTGGCTTACGCATCCGATATGACGCTGCTCGACACCTCGCTTCTGCCGCACGGGTTCACGCTTTTCACCAAGGATCTGCAATTGGCGAGTCTCGATCATGCGATGTGGTTTCACCGCCCGTTCCGCGCCGACGAGTGGCTTCTTTATGTGCAGGAGAGCCCGTCGGCTTCGGCCTCGCGCAGCTTCAATCGCGGCGAGATTTACCGGCGCGACGGCACGCTTGTGGCATCGGTCGCGCAGGAGGGCTTGGTCCGCGTGCGCGCACCTGCGCCTTGACGCCGATGGCGCAAGCGGAGGCTTTCATTCTGCGGCGCGAATGACGTCTTGATCGGTATCGGCCATCGCATACGTAACCGCGTTCAGCCGGTCGACGGCCTGAAGAAGCGCAGCCGTCAGCGCCACCCGCTGATCTTCGCGGATCGCATGGCGTTCACAGGCGAATACCTCGAGCCTGTCGAGGCCACCCGCGAGAGCATCCATGACCGTGGAGGTATCGTCATCCTCGAACGCGGCTTTGGGAAAGCGGATGACGCCGGGCGTATCGGAGATTTCCAGCACTCTGGCATGCGGGGCGGAACCGGAGAGCCGTACGACCACCGCTTCCGGCGCGTCCACGCCAGTGTGCGACGGGCCGGAAGCGGGATTTAGGTTTTCCGCAATCGGTTCGGCGAGCCGCAGGGCGCTTTCCCGCGCCAAATTCGCAGCTTCCAGGGCCGCATGGCTCGCATTTGCCACCGCCAGGCTTGCCTCCTCGATGCGGAGCCGGGCTTCTGCGCTTGCTGCCGCGGCTTTGGCGATATCGGCCTCAAGCGTAACCGCGCCCTTCGCCAAACTGTGCACGATATCCAGATGAAGCTGCGGAATGGGGGCGGCCATTTGCACCTGCGTGCGCTCGCGAAGACGTTCAGCCGCGCGTGCAACAGCGCCGATCTCGTCGGACCGTCCAATGCCCCACAATTCTTCCGATCCGCCCGCCGCAGCCGCGTTCAAACTTCGGCGCAGGCGCGAAAGCGGCGCCATCAGATGCTCGCGCAGGAACCAGGCAAGTACGAGAAGCACCGCGACAAGTGCCGCGAGTGCGCCAACCGAACTCGCCTCGCTCCACATGAGCGCATCGGTCAGATCGCTGATCCGCGCGAAGGCGGCTTCTTCTGCCGCCGCGGCGATAGTTTGCTTCAATGTGGCGTAGTCGCGGTCGAGCCGCGCGGCGGTCACCGGTGCTACGGCTGTTTGCGCACCGCCATCCGCGAATATCGCCGCACGGTGGAACGGAGCGATCAGCCGGCGTAACGATGACGCGTAATCGCGGTCCGTGGTGGACAGGCTGGCGCGCGCGAAAACTGCAATGCTGGCATCGGCGTCATCGGCCAGGCGGCGAAGATCGGCGGCTTCGGCGCGGCCACCCGTGAGCAGGAACGTGTGGTAGGCGCCCAGGAACCCGCCATAACCGAGATCCTCGTCCAGCCGCGTGAGCGCTGCCGTCCGCAAACGGGGCGCGGAAGCGGGATCGGCAAGGCTTTGGGTCAGCGCGCCGGTGAAGCCGATTGCGAAAGCTGCCGCGGCGGCGGCCAGTCCAAGCATGATAAAGGATGCTGCGACGATACGTTTCAGTTGCGCGCTCAGCGCGACCGAGGGTCCCATCATCATCCGGCGCGCCTGTCCCCTTGAAGTGATTCGCGCCGGACAAGGATACAGGAAGACGAAAGGGAAAGCTGCGGCTGTCAGCAGCCGGAGGTGCGGGTGATCTGTGCGGTCTTGCGCGGATGGAGATAGAACTTATCCGACAAGGGAATTGTGCCGTAGATCAAATGGCCTGCCGGCGAGGTGTAATTGTAGGTCACTTCTGCGAAGATGACGCTGCTGCCGCTGCCGCTCGTTATCAGGCCGGATGGGATGCTGACGGTGGAATTGACCGCAAGCGGCGTGTCGTTCAGCGCATCGCTCCAGGCGACCTTCACCGTGTTACTGCCGGCATCGACTAGGCTGGAAATCCGGATCTTCATGTTGTTCGTGGGATAGGGAAACATGATCGCGCTGAGCGCCGCGAAGATGTCGGTCATCTCGACATCGCACACCGTCGTGTCCTGGGCCGTCAGATCGGCCGCCGTGCTGGCCATCGCGATGACCTTACCTTTCGCAGTATAGCCGTCGGACAGTTCGGTCACGCCGAAATACCCCGCAATAAGGATCGGCGCGATCAAGGCGAATTCGACAGCCATGATTCCTTGGCGCGCATCGATAAAGCGCCGAAGAAACGCGTTCGAGGAGCGCGGCGGGACGGTTCGGATATTTTCAGTAGGGTTCATTTTTGAATGCCGCGCTGAAGCCGATGAGGCGTTGACCACTGCCCTTGCCCATATTCTCGAAATATTGGGCGAACAGTGGCGTATAGAGCTGCCATACATACATCACCCGGACCGAGACGATGGCGTTTCCCCCGCCCTGACTGGAACCGCCCGGCTGATACGCATTGAGATTGGGATTGAGATTTCCATTCGCGTCGAGCGCGGGCGGGAAATTCGTAGTGCCGAAATTGGTGAAGGAGCGCACGTCGATAAGAAGTTTGGCCGGATCGCAGGACAGCATCACCTTCACTTCGTTACAGACGTCAGTGCGGAACTGGTCCTGCGTCACGTTCTGATTCTGTGCCTGGCCGGTACGGATCAGCCGCGACGTGTCAATGACGGCATTGTCCAGGATCATGTCCGCGAAGAACACCAGGCTGGTTTCCAGAATGGCGAATGTCAGCAGGAAGAAGATCGGCGCGACCATCGCGAATTCGATCGCGGCGCTACCTGATTTTTCCTTCCGACTGAGGCCTGCGAGAAGCCTGCGCATGAACGTTCGATCCCAGGCGGCCTATTGCCACTTTTCCGGACATAACTTTTACGCGCCCGGGGTTGGCGGACAAAGCCAATGCCTCTCACATCATGAACAAATCGCTAGGGATTTTGCTCGGAGTGAAAGGCAAGCCGAAAATTTCACATCGCTAATGCTTCGTTAGCTGATTGCTAAGCACGAAACCGTTCAATACGGGCATTTTGCGTAGGCCCGCCTATCGTACAGCCAAGCATTTCTGTCTGGAGGTTATTATGCGTAGAGGTCGCGCGTTCGTTCAGTACGCCGCCGATTGGACGAAACAGTATCTTCAAGCGAAGGGCGCCAGCACGGCCGTCATATTCGGGCTGAGTGCCCTGGCGTTGTTATCATCGGCCGGTGCCGGCATCGATCTGGCGCGCGGCATGATGGTGAAGGCCCGCCTTCAGGCGGCCCTTGATGCTTCGGCGCTTGCCGTTGGCACGACCAATGGACAAACGATCGACAATCTCACCGCGCTCGCCAATCAATATTTCAACGCTAACTATTCCACGAGCGAGCTCGGAACACACGGCGCTGTTTCTGTGATCCAGACCGGGCAGAAGATGAGCCTCCAGGTGGCCGGGTCGATGCCGACCTCCCTGCTGACAGTCATGGGAATAGGGAGCCTGGATTTCACCGTAAACAGCGAGGTAACGCGCGCGGTGACGAAGCTGCGCGTCGCTCTCGTGCTCGATAATACCGGATCGATGTCCCAGACCGACAACACCGGCACGAGTAAGATCTCCGCGCTGAAGACGGCGACCCATCAATTGCTGACGCAATTGCAGAATGCGGCGACCACTCCCGGCGACGTCCAGGTGTCGATCATTCCGTTCTCGCTTGATGTGAACATGGGAACCGGCAGCGCGGCCGCGGATTGGATCGATTGGAGCGATTTCGAGGCAGCACCGCCCAATTCGATGCCCGGCTCCAACGTAGGACCGGGAACGAGCTGCCCTTACGCAACCAACACGAGCCCTTACGGCTATGGGTGCCTCAACCTTTCGAGTGGCAAGATTGCCGCGGATGGCAAGATCTATCCCGGAACGGATAACGGCAACTACAATTCCGGCCGGGGTGGGCATCACTATAATGGCTACTACGACAGTACGGGTGGGTCGTGCTCCACGAAAAAAGGCGTTACGACCTGCAGCGGCGTAGTACATAAATGGGTCAAGCCACTCCACAGCGCCTGGACCGGCTGCTTCATGGACCGTGCCCAGAGCTACGATACGGATAATACGACTCCCAGTACCGGCAATCCGTCGACTCTGTTCCCGGCGGAAATCAACGATTATTGCCCGCCGGTGACGCTGTCTCCGCTTGGCTATGATTGGTCCGCGCTCAGCGCCAAGGTCGACCAGATGACTCCGAACGGATCGACCAACCAAACGATCGGACTCGCCTGGGGCTGGCAAGCATTGACGACGGGCAATCCGCTGAACGCGCCAGCTCAGGATCCGACCGTGCAGAACGTGATTGTGCTGCTCAGCGACGGCCTCAACACGCAGGACCGCTGGTATGGCAATGGTTCCACCTCCAACAGCAATGTCGACAGTCGCATGGCGGCGGCCTGTGCCAACGCCAAAGCGGCCAAGGTCACGATCTACACCGTGCTGGTGATGTCCGGTAATTCCTCGGTCTTGCAGAATTGCGCGACCGATAATACGAAATATTACGAGCTGAGCACGGCGGGCGCGATCGTCACCGCGTTCAACACGATCGGCACAGAGCTGGCCAATCTGCATCTGTCGAAATAATCGCAGACGAAGTTGCCGGTCAAGAAAGCCCCTCCCGCGCGGGAGGGGCTTTTTTGTTTCCAGTCGGGGTTTGGAGGGCGCGGTGCTCAAGACGTCGCCGCGTCCAACCCCAACGGGACAGAGCGCGCCAACCATATCGCTCACAGCAATCGCCGGCGAAGCTGCGGTCAAAAGAAAACCCCTCCCTTGCGGGAGGGGTCATGTCTTACAGAAAAGCGAATGAGACTATTTCGAGACGGCGCGAAAACCTACTGGCCGCTTGCGGCTTTCGAGCCCAGCATTTCGCGCTTTTCCATCTGGCCGGAGACACTGTCATACGGTGTGGCTTCGTCGCCCGGGGTCGGTGCGGCCTGGCAACGGGCCGTGTTGCAATTGAGGGTCGTCTTCGCGGCCCCGCGTTGCAGCGTGACCGTACTTCCCGGCCGGTCCAGTACGGTGACCTGCTCGTTGAAGAATTCGTGGCCCTTGTCGTCGAGCGCCACCAGATTGGTGGTGCCGAAATTCTTGCCCAGCACGAACACATGCGTGGGATCGATCACGGTGATATCTGCGATCACGGGATTTCCCACGAACACGGTCTTCACTGGTACTTTGAAGGCGAGCACATGGACCTGATCGAGCGGAACTTCGATGGGGTCCGCGAGTGCTGCCGAGCCTGCAAGCAGCCCAACGAGGCCGGCAACCGCGACGAGAGCGGGCTTCAACGGGAAAGAATGGCGAGAAATCATCGCGGGCGGACTCCAAAGCTTTGCGCGGCCCTACGCTACGCGCTGGCGCGTAAAGGAAGAATGAAGCGATGACGTTCGAGCCGGTAATTCTTGCGCGCAAAATTGAAACCGATCGTTTATCGGCTTTTATCGATTTTAATTCTTGGGAGCCTATTTTCACAACCCGTTAAGACGCTACCCCGACAATTGGCAACGATATCGCCATTTCTGCGTCGCACAGCCGCGTGGAACAATGCGACGCCGCAGCAGCGAAGGAGTAACGCACGTGCAAATCTTTCTCTTTCGCTTCCTCAGGGATCAATCCGCCGCAACCGCAATCGAATACGCGCTTGTCGCTGCCGGAATTGCCCTGGCCATCGTCACCATTGTCAAACAGCTCGGCAACAGCGTCGCGGCGAAATACGAAGCCGTCAGCACGAGCTTGAAATGAGCGCGCAGAGTTGCGCGCCTTGCTTAATCAGGCGTAACGAAGATTTCTCCAATGCTTTCGCAACAGGGGCTTTTCGGTTCATTTCGGCACAACACGGCGCACCAGCAGACTTTCCTCTTCACGCGTCGTTAAGGCCGCTTTCTTACGATTGCCGTGCGTTCACACAAAAGAGCCTATGGGCATCGGGTGAACCAAAGGGTGCAACTTGCAAGTGGAGACTGTCATGAAGAAATTTCTTTCGAGCTTTCTGTCCAATGAGTCGGGTGCGACGGCCATCGAATACGGCCTGATCGCCGCCGGTATTGCCGTCACGATCATCACGATCGTGAAGTCGATCGGTACCGATCTCAACACCAAGTTTACCGCCGTTGATGCCGGTTTGAAGTAAGAATCGGTTATCGGGAAGCGGCTGCCCGTTCGGGCGGCCGTTTTCTTTTTTGTAATCGTGCGAAGCGCCGCTCAGGCTCTTAAATTTTACTCACCGTTAAGCTCGCGCACTTAGGATCACTATGTCTCACCCAGAAGAGCCGACGGCATCGGGTGATCGATCAGGGTGTACTTTGCAAGTGGAGACTTCGATGAAAAATCTGCTATCGCGTTTTTTGTCCGATGAATCGGGCGCTACGGCCATTGAATATGGCCTGATCGCCGCGGGCATCGCGGTTACGATCATCACGATTTTGGGATCGATCGGCACCGATCTCAATGCCAAGTTTACGGCCGTTGACAACGGTTTGAAATAAAGAGGGTGACGAAGAAGCGGCGGTCCGTGAGGCTGCCGCCTTCTTTGCGTCTAAGCCACCAAGGGCGTGAATTCGGATGACGCTGGCCACCATGATCATTGCGACTCTGCCGGCGCTCTTGATGGCGGCGGCGTTCTTTGATCTCACTACCTACACTATTCCGAATGCGCTGCCGGCAGGCATGTTTCTGTTGTTCGTGATCTTTGTCTTGGCGATGGCCTTGGCCGGCCACAGTTTGAGCTGGAGGGAGCTTTCTCCCCATCTTCTGGCCGGTGCCATAGGGCTTGTCGCAGGCATGGTGATGTTCGCTCTGCGCTGGGTGGGCGGCGGAGATGCCAAGCTCTTTGCCATGGCCTGCCTCTGGCTCGGCTGGGACGCCATGTTCAATTATGCGGTGATTGTTTCCATCCTGGGAGGCGCGCTCACGCTGGGTCTTTTGATGCTGCGTCAGGTGCCGCTGCCGAAGCTCTTGGCCGAACAGCCCTGGCTCATGCGCCTTGCCGATCCCCAATCGGGTGTGCCCTACGGAGTTGCGCTTGCCATTGCGGCGCTCAATATTCTTCCGAATACGGAGATATTTCGCCTCGCCGCGGCGAGCTGACCCAAGCCGGCAAAAAAATACCGCCGATTGAAGCGCTTCTTCGTCTTTCCATTAATCGAATTCTAAATCGTTTCGTGTCTCCTGGCGGCCACGAAGGAGTGTCGTCATGAACCTCATGCGATTCGCGATTTTGGGTGTTGCGTTCATTGCCGCTGCGGCGGCCGTGCTGCTGGCACGGGGAATGCTCGGTGGCGGAACCCCCGCTACGCAAGCCGCGGTCCCCCCGCCCGTAGCAACTGTCGAAGTGCTCGTCGCGAGCAAAGATATCGGCGCGGGCCATTCGCTCGATCCCGGCGCGGTGCAGTGGGAAGCCTGGCCGAAGAAATCCGTGCCATCGGCTGGCTTTATCACCAAAGACACGCAGCCCGACATCGCCAAGGCGGTGACCGGCGTTGTGGTGCGCTCGCCGCTGGTTGTCGGACAGCCGATCACCGATGCGAGCATCGTGCGCACGGGATCTGCCGGTTTTCTCGCCGCGACCATAAAACAGGGCATGCGAGCCGTTTCCGTGCCGGTGAACGTGGATACCGGTGCTGGTGGTTTCATTCTTCCGAATGACCGGGTCGATGTGATGCTGTCGCGCGACATCTCAGGCGGCAGCGGGATAAAGAATTTCGCCAGCGAGACCATCCTGCGTGATGTTCGCGTTCTTGCGATGGACCAGACGGCCCAACCGCAAAAGGATCAGCAATCCGTCGTCGCCAAGACCGCGACTTTGGAGTTGATGCCCGAGCAGGCCGAGTTGCTGGTGCGCTCGCACCAGATGGGCGTGTTGTCGCTGGCACTTCGCGCCCTCGGCGACAGCAGCGGCGAGCCGGTTGCCGAAATTGCGACGAAGCGTCCCCCGGTCGTGTTCGCCGGTCCCCGCGTCGAAAAGGATAATACGGTGGTCGTCTTCCGTTACGGCTACCGCCGCGACGGCGATGGCGCTCCCCGTGGCGCTGGTGGATCTGCTGCCTCTGCGGCAGCCGCACCGGCCGCGCCGTCGGGTGTCTCGGCCGATATCGCCAATCCGGTCAGCGTCAGTGTTGCTCCCGCTCCCTTGGCAGCGATGCCAGTCCAATGAGGTCGTCCATGAAACATCTGAATTCCTTCTTCCGCCGTACGTCGGCGGGCGTGTTCGTGGTCGCCGCGGTGGCGTTCGGCGCATCGGCGCTGGCTCAGGAAACGTCACCAGTCCTCGATGAATCGCGCATCATCCATATTGCCGCAACCGCCAATGAGGCGCCCCAGCATATCACGCTTGCGCTCAACAAGGCGGCGGTCATCGAACTCGACCGCGACGCGCGCGATGTCTTCGTTGCCAACCCGCTGATCGCCGACGCCGTGGTGCGGACGCCCCGGCGCATCTTCATCATGTCGCTGAAGATCGGCCAGACCAACGCAATCTTCCTCGATGCGCAGGGCAAGCAGATTGCCGCATTGGAAATCGCCGTTGGCTCGGATGTTACCAATCTGAACGATCAGCTCACCCATGAACTGCCCGACACCAAGGTGAAGGCGCAGGCGCTCAACGACAACATCGTTCTCTCGGGTAGCGTGAACACTATTCAGGAAGCAAGCCGGGCACAAAGCCTGGCCGAACGCTTCGCCGGCACCCCCGATAAGGTGGTGAATAACCTCACCATCGATCAGCGCCAGCAGGTATTGATAAAGGTCACGGTTTCCGAAATCAGCCGCAGCATTTCAAAGCAGCTCGGCATAAATCTGGCGAGCGGTTTCGACGCGGGCGGTGTGCCGATCATGATGGCCACCGATAATCAGTTCAGTCTGGTGGGACGAGCGCTCTCCGATATTTCGGGTGCGCAAATCGGAAGGACCTGCCAGGTCAGCAGTCTCCAGCAGATCTGTCAGCCCAGGCCGAACAATCTACAAGGCACGCTGAAGGCACTTGAACGCATAGGGCTCGTGCATACGCTGGCGGAGCCAAATCTAACGGCCATATCCGGGGAAGCCGCGAAATTTCTCGCCGGCGGGGAGTTCCCGGTGCCCGTGTCGCGTGACCGCGACGGCAATATCACAGTCGAGTTCAAGCAATTCGGTGTCGGCCTCTCCTTTACGCCCATTGTGTTGAGTAAGGGCCGCATCTCACTGCAAATCTCAACGGAAGTCAGCGAACTGACCAACACGGGCGCGTTCACACTGGCCGGTAGCAGCGTGACGGACACGTCCGGGAATACCTTTACACAACAAGGTTTGACAATTCCCGCCCTGGCCGTGCGGCGCGCTCAGACGACGGTGGAGCTTCCTTCGGGAGGGAGTCTCGCTATTGGCGGTTTGATTCAACAGCAGACCAAACAGAATCTCGACGCCTTCCCCGGATTGAAGGATCTGCCAGTGCTCGGTGCGCTGTTCCGCAGCCGCGACTTCCAGAACAATGAAAGCGAGCTCGTGGTGAGCGTCAGCGCCTATCTGGTCAACCCGGTTTCACCCACGCAGATCGCCCGGCCCGACGACGGCTATGTCATTCCGACCGACCTCGAAACCATGCTGCTTGGCCGAGTGAACGCCGTGTACGGCAAGGACACCAAGGCTCCCGAAGTTCCCAAAAACGCCATCGGCTACATCGTCCCGTAAGAGAGAGGCTGCCATGACCAATTCGACAAAAATCTTTCGATTGAGTGCGGCGCTCGGGGCCCTTCTTGTGACGGCCTGCGCCCATCTGCAGAACGGACCCGAGGATGCGATGCCGGTCGAGCAACGCTTTCCCATCATGGTCGAGCCGCATATGGAATCGCTGCGGCTTTCCTATGATGCGACGCGCGGTAACCTGGACCAGGCGAGCAGCGCAGAGCTTTTGCGCTTTACCCGCGACTATCTCGAAAATGGTAGCGGCGCCATTGCGATCTCCGCACCGAGGCGGCTTCCCGGCGCGTCCGATTACATTACAGGACGGCTAGTTGCCCTGGGCGTGCCCCGGGCCCGCATCATGGTTGGCACTGACGATGCGCTCGCCA
>Ga0247668_1000276_pt1 | contig 13575 bp, 8 predicted proteins | sample CNK09_metaG_FD_182737 | JGI IMG/M metagenome (GOLD analysis project Ga0247668, IMG submission 182737) | Soil microbial communities from Purdue University Martell Research Forest, Indiana, United States - CNK09 | ecosystem: Environmental > Terrestrial > Soil > Temperate forest > Bulk soil | place...
TCGATGACGAGCGTGTCGCCTTCATAATGGCCGACGGAGTTCCCGAAATAGGACGGCTTCACTTGTGCCGGATGCTGCGCGTTCATCCGTACACGGCGCACCTGATGATCGGTCTGATAGATCATCGTGATCTCGTCCGGCTTCTGAAGAAGCTCCAACCCATTGCTCGACAGAACAAAGGGCACGCCGTTGGGCCAGCATTGGTTGCGCGGATTGTGAAAGCCGAAATGGCTGATCGACATCTCACCGAATTTTTTCACGACCTGTGCGGCTTCGGGCTTCAGGATCGGGTTGGTGTAATCGCCAACGAGTTGGAGGACGTTGCTTACGCCGTCGCGCCGCGACCTGTTCGTCAGCGAAGTGGGGCCCGATGCCAGTGGCTCATAGCCCGGGAGCCACGGATGGACCCACATGCCGGAGAAATCCGGGATGGAAACAGTGTCATGCCCAGCGCTCGCGGCCGGCGCGGCCGTGTGCCCCACGCCCGGCATCGCAGCTGCCATTGCCAATGTCACCAGCAAAAGGAAATTCCGCCGCATCTTCATGCGCCCCTCCCTTCTTGGTCCGCCAGCATTTTTGGGAATGCTACATCTTTTGCGTGTGCGCGGGAACGGGGCGGCACAGGTTCCGCAAATCTTGCGAAGCCCGGAGGGCGAAGCAGGATGGTGGGCCCGGCTGGACTCGAACCAGCGACCAGACCGTTATGAGCGGCCGGCTCTAACCAACTGAGCTACAGGCCCTAAAAAGGGTGCGGGTTGATAGCAGGAGCCCGGCGCCGCCGCAAAGCCGTCCGCAATGGCGCCGGTCTTAAGCCCCAGAAAGGCCGTGATTGTGCGCTTAGCTTAACGCGCGCTCGGAGCTGGAGACCCCATGAGACATGAAAGCCTTCGGACCGGCATACGCTCTGCCGCGTCTGTCATCTTGGCGGCTGCGCTTATTGCGCTTTCGGCAGGCGCTGCGAACGCCGCGGAAGGCCGCGTCTTGCCGCGGACCATCAGCGTCGGCGGCGAAGGCGAAATCTCGAGCAAGCCGGACCAGGCGCGGCTGACCGCCGGGGTGGTGACACAGGCCCCCACCGCCGCGGCCGCACTCACCGCCAACACGACGGCCATGAATCGCGTTTTCGCCGCGCTGAAAGCCATCGGGGTTCCCGACAACAAAATCCAGACATCGAATTTTTCCGTCCAGCCGCAATATCCCCCGTTCCGGCCCGATGCACCGGAGCCCCGCACCATCGTCGGCTATCAGGTCTCGAACCAGGTGAACGTGATCGTGGACGATCTGGGCAAGCTCGGCCCGGTGCTGGATGCGCTGGTGAAAAGCGGCGCCAATCAATTGGGCGGTGTGGCGTTTTCCATCGCCAACCCCAAACCGCTCGCCGAGCGCGCTCGCGCCGCGGCCGTCGCCGATGCGATGGCCAAAGCGAAAACGCTCGCGATGGCAGCAGGCGTGAATCTGGGGCCCCTGTTGTCGATTGAGGAGGGAACGGCGTTGCGGCCGGTGCCGCGATTTGCCGAAGCGCGCGCGGCTCTTGCGCCCGCGCCGCCGCCTATCGCCATCGGCGAAGAAAGCGTCACCGTCAATGTGACGCTGACATACGCCATCCAGTAAAACTGTTACCGCCGCAGCGCTTCGATGTCGTCCATGATGCGGTTCATGCGCGCAATCAGCGCCTGATAGGGCGCGGGGCTCGCCATATCGATGCCGGCGCGCTTGTACAGCTCATAGGGGTAATCCGAACCGCCGGCCCGCAGCATGGTGAGGAAACGTTCGGCCGCGGGGCGTCCTTCCTTGATGATCGCATCGGTGAATTCGGCAGCACCTGCCATCGAGGTCGCGTATTGATAGACGTAGAAATTGTAGAAGAAATGCGGAACGAAGGCCCATTCGATGCAATAGGCCGGATCGATGTGCATCACGCCTTCCGCCTCGCCGTGATATTTCTTCAGCAGGCCGCAGTAGATTTCGCTCATGCGGGCGCCCGATAACGGACTGCCCTTCTCGAGGGTTTCGTGGATGGCAAGCTCGAATTCGGCGAACATCACCTGCCGGAAAAACGTGCCGCGGATCGATTCCAGCCCTTCGCCAAGATAATAGAGTTTCTCCTCCTTCGTCTTGGCATGCGCGACCATGTAGTCGTTCAGCAGCATCTCGTTCGAAATCGAGGCAGATTCGGCGATGAAGGTGGAATAGTTCGACTTCTCGTAAGGCTGGTTCTTCGTCGTCAGCAGCGTGTGGACGGCGTGCCCCCATTCATGGGCGAAGGTGGACAGACCCCCATAATCATCATTGTGATTGAGCAGCAGATAGGGATGCACATCATAGGCCGAGCCATTCATATAGGCGCCCGATGCCTTATGCGCACGGGGGGCTGGGTCCATCCATTTGCCGGCGAAGCCCCGGCCGAGAAGGCTTAGATATTCCTCGCCATAGGGCGCGAGGGATTCCTTTGTCAGCCGTTCGGAATCCGCGATGCCGAATTTCGGAATGTTGCGGCCCGGGAACATGGTGGGATAGATGTCGTAATATTCGAGCTCGCCCTTGATGCCGAGCAATTGCTTGCGCAGCCTAAAATAGCGGTGCAGCGTGGGCAGGCCTTCATTGGCCTCCGCCACCAGCGTGCGATAGACGGCCTCGGGCATATTGTCGGGAAAAAGCGCGGCCGCGAGCGCGTTGGGCTGCTTGCGCGTCTTGGACATAAATATGTCGCCCATGATCTGGGCGGTCAGAATCGCGCCGTCCGAGCTTTCGTAATTCTTCCAGGCGCCCCAGAAAGAATCGAACACCAGCTTGCGGTCGGCGCGGTTCGGCGACTGGCGGTATTTCTCGTAGGCGGATTGATCCAGACGTATTTTCGTTCCGTCCGACAATGTCACCATCGGATAGGGAAGATCGGAATTGGCGAGCTGACCGTAAACGGCATCGGGCTGTTGCAAGACATCGCCCGCAGCGGCCAGCACCGATTCCGCTTCGAGCCCCAGAGTGTGGGGGGCCGCACGTAGCGTGTTGTTCAGGAAAAAATCGTGCCGGGCGGCGAGTTCCTTGTCGGCCGCGACGAACGCCTGCACCTTGTTGGCGCCTAACGACAGAATTTCGGGCGCCACCCAGGCGGTCCGTTCGCCGATTAGCGTGTTGAGCGCGCCGGCTTGCTGCTTGCGCTCCTGATTGGGCGCATTGCTCAAATCCTCGTCCGCCTTCAGGCTGGCATAGACGTAGAGCCGGCTCGATTCCTTGTTAACCGCCGCGATGGCATCCAAGGCTCTGCGCATGCTGGCCGCGCTATCGCCCAGCGTCTCCTTGTAGGTATCGAGCTGCTGGGCCTCATCCTTCACGCGATTATATTCTGCCGTCCAAGCCTCCGGCGATTTGTAGAGATCGGATACGTCCCACAATGCCATTTCGGTCCTTTCGGCCGCCGGTGCGGCGAGGCCTGTTGTCGAAGTCAGCGGAGCCGGCATGAACGCCAAGAGCGCCACGCAAAGGAGCTGACGCCCGCGTCGAGTGAGATAAACCATAGTTGCGGCGCCAACCTCTCTGGAATCCCTGCAGCTTAGCTGAAAGACCCTGTCGGCCAAAACTGCGCCTCACGCCGAATTTGAAGCCGCAGGAACAAACCGGGGCTGGCGCTTGGGCCTTAACCGGCTAAGAATAACCCAAACAGAGGGGGCACAGCCCGAGGGGAGAGCCATGGCCATCGAAGCGCAGTCCAGCTGGACGAGAGAGCAGAGAAACGTCGTTGCCGCCGCCTATCTGGGCTGGATGCTCGATGCGTTCGACTTCTTCCTGATGGTGTTCGTCTTCCGCGACATCGCCAAGGAGTTCAACACCGAGATTCCGTCCGTGGCCGTCGCAGTGGTTCTGACCCTTGCGATGCGGCCGATCGGCGCATTCATTTTCGGCCGCGCGGCGGATCGTTACGGCAGGCGCCCGACTCTGGCCGCGGTGATCCTGATCTATTCGACAATGGCGTTCGCCTCGGGCTTTGCGCAAAACCTCCTGCAATTGCTCATTCTGCGCGCGATATTCGGCATCGCCATGGGTGGTGAATGGGGCGTCGGCGCCTCACTTGCGATGGAAAGCATTCCACCCAAGGGACGCGGCCTGGTGTCGGGCATTTTGCAGTCGGGCTATCCGAGCGGCTACCTCGTCGCCTCAGTGGTGTATGGGCTACTGTATCAATATATCGGCTGGCGCGGCATGTTCATGATCGGCATCGCGCCTGGATTGCTGACCTTCTTCATCCTCAAGAACGTGAAGGAGTCGCCGGCCTGGACGCCCAAGAAGGTGCTTGGCACGGACGCCATTCCGACTCTGACCGCGTATGGCCGGCTGGTGATCTATGCCGTCCTTCTTTGGGTTGGCGCGGGCCTCTATGCGGACCAGCCGATGGTTGCGGCGATCTGCTTTGCCGTCCCCATCGTTTCGAGCCTCTATCTTGCCAAACGCGATCCCGGCGTCTGGATCGAGTTCTTCGCGGTCGTTTGCATGCTGCTGGTCGATTATTTTTCGCTGGTTGCCCATGCCATTCCGACCATCATGGCAGTCATCTACAACGTGGCAGGCGTTCTCGCCGGTGTGTTCCTGAAGACCCATTGGCGCATCGGACTCTACGCCGTGTTGCTGATGACCGGCTTCAATTTCTTCAGCCACGGCACCCAGGACCTTTATCCGACGTTCCTGCAGGTGCAGCAGAAATTCTCGCCAGCGACCGTCAGCATCATCGCGGTGGTCTACAATATGGGGGCCATTCTCGGCAGCCTGACCTTCGGCTCTTTGTCCGAACGCATCGGACGGCGACGCGCCATCGTGCTGGCGTCGCTGCTGGCCATTCCGATCATCCCGCTATGGGTGTTCGCAGGCAGCCCGCTGTGGTTCGCGGTCGGTTCGTTCCTGATGCAGTTCATGGTCCAGAGCGCGTGGGGCATCGTGCCGGTGCATCTGAACGAGCTCTCGCCGCCGGAGGTGCGCGGAACCTTCCCCGGCTTCGTCTATCAGCTGGGCAATCTCCTGGCCTCCGTCAACGCCACGATCCAGTCCGGCTATGCCGCCGATCACAATAATGATTATGCGACGGCGCTGGCGCTTGTGGCTGTCGGCGCGGCGGTCGCCATTGCGCTGCTGGTATGGTTCGGTATCGAGCGCAAAGGCGTTCATCTCGGCACCGGCGATCCGGAAGAATCTTCCGGCATCCTCAGTGCCCGGCTCACGCCGCAGGAACAGGAATAATCAGCGCGGCCGCGTGAAGGTGAGATCGCGCTTGATCCGCAGAAGCGCAAGATAAACCCCCGTCGCGGTGCCGGCGAGCGCGCCCGTCAGCAACAGCAGCATGACGATGTCCCATACTGGGCGCACCCGAAGCCATTGGGCGAAATCCAGGCGGTGCAGACCGCTGAACAGCCAACGCTGGCCGCGGGCATCGGCGTCCACTTTGCGCAGCAACTGTCCCGTCTCGGGGCTGAGATAATAGCGCGTGTGTTCGGCGTCGTTCAGCAGGACACGATAGGCGGGAAGCGGCGGCGCATCGCTGCGTTCTGCAATGGAGAAATCGAAATAATAGGCGTCTTCGCCGGTGATGAGTTCTTGCGATTCAATGCTGCTGCCCCGCGCCAGACGCTGGGCCACGGCCTTGAGGGCGGACATGTCGAGCGGCGTGGGGCGGCCTTCGGAATCGAGCCGTGAAACCGCGCCGTCCCGACCGAAGGCGAGCCAGAACAAAGCGCCGTCCAAAGGCGCGCTCGCGATGCGCACCGCGCCCATCGGAGGATTGTCCTTCAGCGCCGCGATGGAGCTGCGGATGGTGCGCCACGTAAGCGGCTCACCGGCAATCCGCACGCGCTCATCCCCGCCGCGCCCTTCGAGGAAACCCCACGGGTTCATCGACAGCGTGCCGCTCACCACCCAGGTCAGCGTCACGACACCGAACACCAGCCCGGTGATGTGGTGCCAATAGAACCAGCCGCGATAGGGCGACCAGCGCCCGCTGTTGCGGCGCTTGAGTTGCGCAATACCGAGATAGAGCCCGAGCACGGTGAGAAACGCGCCGATGATAGAGGTCCAGATGACCATCTGCGCCCATAGCGGCCCGTCCTTGCGCAGCTGGGTGAAATAAAGCCAATGCGGCACGGCGCCGAACCAATTCCCGAACCGCTGGGCCGCCGTCGTCCAAACCACGACTTCGCCGGTGGTGCTGGAGACGTAGATATGGGTGCCGGCGGGGTCATCGAAGATGAAATGGTAGAGCGGCCGGTTGCCGTCTCCGCCATCGCCTACCGTCCATTGATCGCGCTCGATCACTTCCATGGACACCGGCCGCGCCGCAGCGCCGATGATCCGTGGCGCGGCTTCCGCTACAACAGCGCGCGCTTTGGTCTCGTCAATGTCCAAGGTGGGGCCGGAAGGCCCGAGACTCGAAATGCGCTGCGGGCGGCCGTCGGGGCGCACATAGAGCACCGGCTCACCAGCGAGGCTTTGGATTTGTGCCGCACGAATGGGCTCATCGTCGGAGAGATTCTGAGCCCCGAGCGAACAGCATGTCTGCCATGCAATGGGTCCGAGCGGGATGAGGCGTTCTTTCGCGGTGAGGCCCGGATACGGCACGTACATCATCACGATGCCCGAGGCGAACCAGACGAGCATCAGCAAGCCCACCACCACGCCGAGATAGCGGTGGGTGATGACCGTTGCGCGCCAGAGAAACCGTGTCATGTCCAGCCGATCTTGGGCAGATCAGTATAGCAAGGCGAACGGCACGGGCGAGGGTCGCGTGCCCCCGCCCGTCTAATCCGCATCAAAAGAAACTATAGGTGTAATGGAGCGAAAGCGTGCGCGGCAGGCCAAGATCGGAGACCAGATAGGAATTCCCACCCGCGTCCGTGAAGCCGCGCGTCAGATGCGTGGCATATTGCTTGTCGAAGACGTTCTGCAAATTCAGGTCGACGCGGTGATGGCGTTCCATGTCCAGGAACACGCGGCCGCCGATATCGAACACCGCGACATCGCCATATTTCTCGCGAATGCCGCCCAAGGTTTCAAAGGTGTCTCCGAAATAATTCACCGAAGCGAACAGGCCGAAGGGGCTGCCCATTGGATGATAATCGAGGGTGGCCTTGGCCAGGTCCCTGGGGACGCGCCGGATTTGAAGATTTGTGGAATCCTTGGCATCGCTGTGGGTGTAGCTGAAAGTGCTGGAAATATCGGACGTTATCGTGGCATCGAGGATGAATTCCCCGCCGCGCACGCGCACCGTTCCCGGCGTGTTGCCGAACACGTCCTGGTTCGTCGTGGAATCGAAGCTCTGAATCCCGATCTGATTTTTGATGTCGCGGGCAAAGCCGACGATTTCCCAGCGAAACATGTTCGCGCCCAGAATGCCGCCGATGGAGGCGTTCACATTGGTGCTCGTTTCCGCTTTGGTGTCGGGATTGCCGCGCTCGTCATTGGGATCATTGGCGAACAATTCTTCCGCGGTGGGCAGACGGAATGCGGTGCCGACGGTGCCTTTGACGAACAATTCGGGCGTCACGTCCCAGCGCCCGGTGACATTCCACACGGTGGCGCTCGGGCCGACGCTGGGCGCGTTGTAGCGGAAACCCGCGGCGAGCCTGACATCGGACAGGAACGCCGGCGTGGTGGCGACTTCGCCGAAGACAGCGTGGACATGTTCGGTTTTCTTGTCGATCACCAGAACCACATCGTTGCCGGCATAGTTCTGATAGTCATAACCAAGATAGGTATCGATCTGCGGCGCCGGCGTGAATTTCGCGAGCGCGTTCACACCGTAATCGGTGAAGCCCCAGAAATCATGATTGTCGATGACCGTGACCCCACCGGTGAGCGCGCCGGTACCGGGATCGATGTCGTTGTCGAACTCGGTGTAATGCGCATACCACCAATGGTAATAGCCCTTCAGAAAGAACTGCAGGCGATCGCTCATGGTGTAATCGAGCTTCGCGCTTAGGATGTCCTCATTGCGCTCGTTGAAGGCCTGCAGCACCTGTTGCGTATTGGCGAAGTCCAGCTTCGCGTCGGTGTGCTGTTCCGACAGCGTGAAGCGCACATCGCTGGAAAAGTCATAGGCGTATTTGCCGCCGATGGTCATCACGTCATAGGCGCGTTTGCGGTCGGTTTCGCTCGGCTGATAGTCCTGATCCCGGAATGGCTGGAAGCCTTCGGATTTGTCTGCCGAGGCGTAGACGACGAAGTGATGGCCGCCCTCCAGCGTGTCGCGGAAATAGCCGTCGACATGCCGGCCGCTATTGGTGTCGCCTCCGATGTTGAGGCGTCCGTCCGGGCGATCCGAGAAATCCTTGGTGACGATGTTGATGGCCCCGGCAATGCCCTGCGTGCCGTAAAAAAGCGCCTGTGGTCCTTCCAGCACTTCGATGCGCTCGATCATGCTCGCGGGCAGCGTGTCGAGCGGCGTGGTCCCGCCATAAAGCCGGTTGTTGACGCGCACCCCATCCACCGTCCACAGCACATCCTGGGTGCGGGAGCCCTGGAAGGAGATGTCGACATAATCGAACGGGCCGTTTTTGGGCGCGATGTAAAGGCCGGGGACCAGCGTCTGCAGCGATTGCGGCACGTCGAGGTAACCGCCGTTCTGGATTTCGACAGAGGTGACGGTGTCGACCCGCGTGCCCAATTCGGCCAAACGCGCCGGCAAATCCTCTTCCAACCGCCCGGTGATCGTGACCTGTTCCGGTACGCCGGCCTGCGCCAAAGTCTGAGCCTGCACAGCCGCAAGGCACAAGAAACCGCTGCTCGCGAGCGCCGCAGCGCGCGCAAGTTGAATCTTCGAACGCACGAAATCCTCCCCATTGAGGCACAGCGGTCAAAGGTACCGCTGTTGTTGCCACTCACTCTCAATACGGGGACGGATGCGAATTCCCTCACAGGAAATTCATGCCACGGCAATTTTGTCAGGCGCGGCGTTTCTGCAGTTTGGCGGCGAGGCGGACCGCCTCCAGGATTTCGGGATAGGCGGCGCAGCGGCAGAGATTGCCGGAGAGGTAGTGCCGGATATCGTCATCACTGGGGTCCGGATTCTGCGCCAGAAGCTGATGCGTCATCAGCACGAAACCCGGCGTGCAGAACCCGCATTGGAAGGCGCCCGTTTCGATGAAGGCCTGCTGCACCGCCGAGAGCGAACCGCCGGAATCCAGATGCTCGACCGTGGTGATGCTTTTGCCGTCTGCCATGACGGCCAGATACAAACAGCCCGAGACGGCGACTTCGTCCACCAACACGGTGCAGCAGCCGCACAAGCCCTGGCCGCAGCTTTCGCGCGCCCCGAACAGCCCAAGCTCGTGCAGCAATTCCACAAGATTGCGGTGCGGCGCGACGGCGGCGCTGACGGGGCGGCCATTGAGGCTGAATCGGATGGTGCGCGGCTCGCTCATGCGTCCTCGGGAAGCGGACGGCCTTCGGCCGCGCGCAACGCGCGTAGGATGGCCTCCGGCTTGATCGGCAATTCGGTCAGGCGGATGCCGACCGCATCGTGAATGGCGTTGGCGATGGCCGGCGATACGCCGAAGGTCGACGATTCGCCGATGCCTTTCGCACCGAAGGGGCCGGTTTCCTGAACCGCCGCCACCATTTCGGATTCCATCGGCGGGATATCGCGGAAACCCGGAATCTTGTAATCGGCGAAGGATGGGTTGGTCACCTGCCCGCCATCGAACACCATGTCTTCGTACAGCGTGAAACCCAGTTGCATGATGGCGCCGCCCGAAAGTTGGGTCCGGCAGATTTTCGGATTGATCGGCCTGCCCGCATCGGCAGCGTGCACCATGCGGATCACCCGCACATGCCCGGTTTGCGTATCGACCTCAACCTCCGCGCCCGTGCCGCCAACCATCCAGAACGGCGTCACATTGTCGGACTGGCCGGTTTTGGGATCGGGCGACGTGTAGCGCGGCACATAGGTGCCGGTGCCGATCACATTGCCCGCGCGCATGCCGTAGCGTTTGAGGAAGATTTCCTTCACGTCGTAATTGGTGCCGGCGGGCAAGCCCACTTCGGCGGCAAGGGCCGCGAGTTTCGCGCACGCATCTTCGGCGGCGAGTTTGACCGCGTTTCCCATGTGGAAGGTGGAGCGCGATCCCAGCGTGCCCATGTCATAGGGCGCCACATCGGTGTTCCCATGCACCACCCGCACGGTTTCGGCATCGATGTTCAGCACTTCCGCCACGATCTGCGCCATGCCCGTGTCGGAGCCTTGGCCCATATCGATGGTGTTGGTGTAGAGCACGACGCTGCCATCTGCGCTGACATTGACGATGGCACCCGAGGTGGTCGGCGAAATCGACGCCTTGAAGCCGATGGCAATACCGCGCCCGCGCCTGAGCGGGCCCGTGCCGCGCTCGAAAGGCGCATTCCAATTCATCCTCTCGGCAAGCAAGTCGAGCACGAGGTCGATGGCCGCATCCTTCATGATGGTGCCGGTGGCGTGCGGACGGCCGTCGCGCAATATGTTCTTGCGGCGGAATTCCACCGGGTCCATCCCCAACTCGCGTGCGATCAGATCGGTGTGGCTCTCATAGGCCCACACCAATTGCGGCACACCGAAGCCGCGCAGCGCGCCCGCCGGCGGACGGTTGGTGTAAACTTCGGCGGAATCGATGCGGACATTTTCGATGTCGTAAGGCCCGGCCGCGGTAAAGCCGGTCTTCTGCGCCACGCGCGGCCCGATATCCGCATAAGCCCCGCCGTTCCACCACACATCGCAGGCGCGCGCGATCACGCGGCTGTCCTTGGTGACGCCGCTCTTGATGCGGAAGGTCACCGCGTGTTTGCTGATGGTGTAGAACTGCTCTTCCATGGTGAGCGCGACCTTGACCGGCCGCCGCACGATCAACGCTAGCGCCGCTGCTAACGCCTCCAGCTTCACATAGACTTTTGCGCCGAACCCTCCGCCGAGGAACGGCACCCGCACGCTGACGCGATTCTCCGCCCAGCCCAGCAGCCGCGCGATTTCCATCCGCACGAAAGACGGCGTTTGGGACGAGGTATGGATGACAAGTTGATCGTGCCCCGGCTCCGCGATAGAGGCGTGAGATTCGAGCGGCACGTGCAGAACCTGCCCCGTGCGGAAAATGTGTTCGATCACCCGGTCGGCGGCGGCAAAACCCGCGTCTACATCGCCGCGCCGCAATTGATAGTCGAGCGTAACGTTGGTGTGCTTGCGCCCGGCTAAATGTTTGAGATCGGCAAAGGTGCCCGCCGGTTTCAGCTCTTCATGCACGATGGCAGCCGAGGTCATCGCTTCGACTTCGTCGAACACCGGTTCGAGTTCTTCGTACTCCGCGCTGATCGCGCGCGCGCCCTGTTCGGCGATATGCGGATCGGTAGACAACACCACCGCGACCGGTTCGCCGATGAAATGCACCTTCTCCAACGCCAGGATCGGTTGATCGTGAAAGGCCGGTCCGAAATAGGGTTTCGGCATCACCGTCTTTATGTCTTCGCCCGTGATGACCGCATAGACGCCCTCGATCTCGCGCGCAGCGCTGGTGTCGATGGAAAGGATGCGTCCGTGGGCGACGGTGCTGCGGAAGATCTTCGCGTACAGCATTCCGGGCACGCGCATATTGTGTACATAGTCGGCGCGGCCCGTGACCTTGGCGCGGGCTTCGAGGCGCGGGATGCTGCGGCCCATCTGGTTCACGCTAGCGCCTCCTGGATTGCGCGCGGAAGATAGACGCGCAGCAATTCGCGCTTATACGACGCGGACCCATGCGCATCGGGGATGAACCGCGCCTCGGCAGCGGCGCATTCGGCGGCCTGTTTGAGCGTTGCCTCGTTCGGCACTGCAGCCGACAGCAGCTTTTCGGTCGCGGCTAGGCGCGTCACGCGTTCGGACGCAGCGCCAAGCACCATACGGGCGCTACGAATGGTGCCCGCGTCGGCCATTTCCACCCGTACGCCGATACAGAGCGACGGCCAATCATCAGCCGCACGCGATGTCACCTTGATATAGGCCGCGCGCGCGCCGTTCAGCGGCGGGATAATTGCGTGCGCGATCAGCTCGTTGTTTTTCAGGACCGTCTGGTAATAGCCGAGATAAAGATCCTCTATGGCTATCTCGCGCGTGGCATCGGGCCCGACCACGGACACACGCGCCCCCAACGCCGCGAACAGAGGCGGCAAGTCCATATGCGGGTCGCCATGGGCGAGCGCGCCGCCGACGCGCGCGACATTGCGCACGCGGATATTGGACAAGGTGCGGATCGCGCGCTTCATCAGCGGAAACCGCGTGATCGCGTCGGTCGACCGCTCCAGCTGCGCCAGCGATGCCATGGCGCCGACCCGCACCCCCCCGTCCCCATCCACGCAGATGGTGGAATAGGAACGCTCGATCCTGGCCAGGCTCACCAGTCGCGTGGGCACGAAAATGCCCGGCTTCATCATGAGCATCAGCGCCGTGCCACCGGCAACCGGGCGCACCCCCGAATCCGAGGGATCGAGCAGCGAAACCGCCTCTTTCAAACTGTCCGGTTCTACCCAATCGAACGGGATCATTGCGGTTTCAATCCGGCTTTCTCTTGCCGAGACCCAATTCTGCCCAGCGTGCCGTGACGGCCTCGACATCTTCCGCCGCCGGCCACACCGTGGGCGGATAACGGTTGCCGCCGAAATCCGGATCGGGATCGTAATCGAGATTGATGGTCGCATCGATCAGCACGCGGTTCCATTTGCCGCTGCCGAACAGCGCGATATTGCGGTCGCGCTTGCGCGTGGATGGGTCGAGTCCGGCGCCGAATGTCGAGGGCATGATGATGATATCGTTTTCGCCCGCGTTGACGCGATAGGCGATGGCCCAATCCACCGCCGCGTAATCGTGGATATCGATATCGTCGTCCACCACCGTGACGTGCTTGTAGCGCACATGGGCGGCCGAGCTTCCCCAGATGGCGTTCGCCACCTGCTTGGCCTGGTTGCGATAGGTCTGCTTGATCTGCACGTTCAAATTCATCGTGCCGTGCACGGGCGGCCCCCACACATCCGTTACGCCCGGAATGCCGGCGCGGTCGAGCACGTTCCAGGCAATCGCCGAACGCATCACGGAGCTGCAAATCGCATTCTCGGAATAGCTCTTCGGCAGCGCGCCTTCCACGGTGCCGCGCAAAATCGGATCGTTGCGATGGGTGATCGCCGTGACCCTGATGGTCGGGCGCGGATTGCGCTCGCCCGCGACATAGCCGGTGAATTCCGCGAAGGGGCCTTCGGGCATATAGGTGTCGGGATCGAAGGAGAGGAATCCCTCGATCACGATTTCGGCGGTGGCGGGCACGTACAGATCGTGGCTCTCGCATTTGACCAGATCGACAGGCTCGCCCCGGATGGCACCCATCACATCATATTCGCAGACGCCCATAGGCACTGGCGAGCCGGCGCAGAAATCGAGCGTCGGTTCCCAGCCGATCACATAGGCAATGGGCATTTCCTTGGCGCCCTTCTGCTGCCAGGCGAGCGCGTGATGGCCGATATGCTGGGCGCGATACATATAGATAGGGATGTGGTTCTTATCGCCGATCATGCCGCGATAGACGCCGACATTCATGACATTGGTGTCGG
>Ga0247668_1000277_pt1 | contig 13534 bp, 15 predicted proteins | sample CNK09_metaG_FD_182737 | JGI IMG/M metagenome (GOLD analysis project Ga0247668, IMG submission 182737) | Soil microbial communities from Purdue University Martell Research Forest, Indiana, United States - CNK09 | ecosystem: Environmental > Terrestrial > Soil > Temperate forest > Bulk soil...
CCACGAAGAATCCGGCCGACCCGGCCATGATCTTCCGCTCGATCCTGGCCAAGACCTGGAACGACCATCGCGTGGCCATCAATCTCTACAACGACCAGCGGCAGCGGGGGCAGGATCCGATGCTGGTCATGGTCTCGTACGAGGGGACCGACGCGGTCAATCATCTCTTTGCGCCCTACCACCCGCCGTATCGCGAAGGGATCAGCGAGCAGAGCTACCGCAAGTACTGGCCGACCGTCTCGAATTACTACGCCGAGGTCGACCGGCTCATCGGCGAATGGATGAGCGTCCTGCCGCGCGACACTACGGTGATGATCATGTCGGCGTACGGCTTCCGCTGGGGAAAGACCCGGCCGCGCACGATGCCCAACGGCGGCGCGGCGCTCTCCGACCATCGCAATCCGGGCATGTTCGTGGCCTACGGGCCGCATGTGATCGCCAATCACGCCGCGCAGCCCCTATCTGTCTACGATATCGCGCCGACGGTTCTCTCGCTCCTCGGCCTCCCCCCGGCTGCCGACATGCCTGGTCATGTGACCACCTGGGCGTTCAAGGACGTCGCGCCGATCACCTCCGTCCGCGTGGTCAGCTACGGCGAGTTCGTCAACAACAAGCCGCTGACGACCTCCGCGCACGTCGCCGAAGGCCCGTACGCGCAACAGTTGCAGGCCATCGGCCACCTCAACGACCCCACCCGCAACCTCACGCCTGTGCTCGAAGACGAGGGGGACACGCCCCAGCGCGCCGCCGCGCCGCTATCGCCGGAGCGCTGGGGACAGTACGCGTACTACAACAACCTCGGCGTCGATCTGCGCGGGAAGGGGAAGCTGAGCGATGCCGTCGATGCCTTCGATCGCGCCATCGACATCAACCCGACGCGCCCGACACCGCATCTCAACGAGGCCATGACCATGTTCGACCGCCAGCAGTATTCGCCGGCCGACGATCAGTTCCTGAAAGCGGTGGCTCTCGGATTGCCGAACGCGGAGAGTTACTTCATCGACTTCGCCGCACTCTACCGGGAGCGCAACATGGACACGCGTGCCATAGCCCTGCTCTACCAGGGGCGAAAGCTCTTCCCGCAGTCGTACCTCGTCGCCGCGAACCTCGGCTCCGCGCTGCTGGCGGCGCAGCGGTACAGCGAAGGGGTGCCGGAGCTGGTCCGCGCTCTCGGTCTCCAGCCCTCGTCGACGATGGCCCTCAATAACCTCGGCCTTTTCTATGCCAAGCAGAACGACTACGGCCGCGCGCTCGACTTCTGGAACCGTTCGCTGACCATCGATCCGCACCAGCCTCAGATTCGTGAAGCGGCCATGGCTGCCCGATCGCGGTTGTAGGGTGCGGTTGACACGAAATTTCTCCGCTACTAGACTGTTACCAGCATTGAGACTCAGTCTCAATATCAGTCATGCCCACCATCGACCGCGAGATCCACCGCTTCCAGGACTTCCTGGCTCATCAGGGCCAGAAGCTCACCAGGGAACGCACCGCCCTCGTGCGCGAGATCTTCGGGACGCATTATCACTTCGAGGCCGACGAGCTGCTCTTCAAGATGAAGCAGAAGAGCGTCAAGATCTCGCGGGCCACCGTTTACCGTACGCTGGAGTTGCTGGTGAAGTCGGGCCTGGTCCGCCGCGTTCACCTCGGTGAGGATCACTACCACTACGAGCACGTCCGCGGCGACTCTCATCACGACCACCTCGTCTGTACGGCCTGCGGTTCCGTGATCGAGTTCAACGATCCGGAGCTGGAGCAACGGCAGCTCGAGATCTGTGCCCGCAAGAAATTCACGCCGACGTTTCACAACCTGCAGATCCTCGGCGTCTGCGATTCCTGTCACCGGAAAGGGGAGCAGCCCGCCTCTCCCGATCGCGTCATGTCGATCGGCGAAGGGGCCATGCGGCTCCGAAAATGATCGATCAATGATTCCCGCCCTCATCATCGTGTTTCGCGAAGGCTTCGAGGCCTTTCTCTCCGTCGCCATCATCCTCGCCTATCTCCGCAAGACCGGCCGCAACTCGCTGCGTCCCGCCGTCTACGCCGGCATCGTCACGTCGATCGTGGCCAGCTTCGCCCTCGGCTGGTGGCTGATGCGCGTCAACCAGTCGTTCTGGGAGGGGGTCCTCGGCCTCATCGCCGCGGTGCTGGTAGCCTCTTTCGTCGTCCACGTCTGGCGCACCGCGCCGAAGATGAAGGGCGACATGGAGCGGCGGCTGGACGTCTACTCGTCTGCCACCTCGCGCTTCCTGGCTGTCGCCGGAGTCTTCGGCTTCACGGTTCTGATGGTGACGCGCGAAGGGATGGAGACGGCACTGATGCTGATCCAGGTCCGCAACAGCCGCTTCATCATCGGCTCGCTCCTCGGCATCGCCGCCGCCGCGGCGATGTCCTGGGCCTGGGCGCACTACGGCCATCGGATCGACATCAAACGCTTCTTCCAGGTGACCGGCCTCTTCCTGCTGCTCTTCACCCTGCAGATCCTCTTCTACTCCATCCACGAGTTCTCTGAGGCCGAAGTCCTCGGCCGCTGGAGCGAAGCCATTCACAACGCCACCGAGCCGTACTCCCCCGTGGGTATCTACGGAAAGTGGCTCTCGGTGCTGATGGTCGGACTCTGCGCGGCGTGGCTGGTGGGAGCGTCGATGAAGGATCGATTCGCAAGGTCGCGAGCGGCGTAGCCGGAAGCATTACAGCTCCGGCAACCGCTCGATCAGCCGTTGCAATCTCCGCAGGGTCCTCGCCTTTCCAAGCACCACGGCCACGTCGAAAATCGGGGGTGAGGCGCCTCGGCCCGTCAGGGCAAGACGGAGCGGGTGGATGAGTTTCGCCGCGCTGACGCCCTGCGCTTCGGCGAGCTTGCGCAAGGCGGCCTCGGAGGTCACGACGTCGAACGGGTCCGTTGACGACAACGAGTCGTGCAGCGCCGAGAGACGGACGGCGAGGTCATCGCCTTTGATGTGCTTCTTGACCGTGTCGGGGTCGTAGTCGATGGCATCGTCGCCGACGAAGTAGATGGCCATCTGGTCGGCGAGCTCGCGCAGCGTCCGGACGCGCATCTTGTGCAGCTCGATGATCGTTCGCAGCTCGCCGAGCGGCCGTGGGGCATCGCCGAGAAAGGGAACGAGATGCGGATAGATCTGCTCGGCGGTCATGCGCATCAGGTACTGGCCGTTCATCCAGATCAGCTTCTCCGGGTCGAAGACGGCCGGCGCTTTGTTGACGTCGGCGAGATCGAACCATTGCGTGGACTCGTCCGCGGTGAAGATCTCGCGGTTCTCGCCGGGCGACCAGCCGAGGAGCGTGAGGAAATTGAAAAGCGCTTCCGGGACGATGCCCATCTCCCGGTACTCCTCGGCGGACGTCGCGCCGGTTCTCTTCGATAGCCGCTTCTTGTCGCCGCCGAGGATCAGTGGAAGATGCGCGAACGACGGCACGGCGGCACCAAAGGCACGGAAGAGCAGGACGTGCTTCGGCGTATTCGAGAGGTGGTCGTCGCCGCGGGCCACGTGGGTGATGGCCATGTCGATGTCGTCCACGACCACGGAAAGGTGGTACGTCGGATTGCGGTCGGAGCGAAGAAGGACGAAGTCGTCGATCAGCTCTCCCTCGAAATGCACATCGCCGCGGATGAGGTCATGAAACTCGATCGGGCCCGGCTCCACCGCAAAGCGGATCACATGCGGTTCCCCGGCGTCGCCGCCGATCTTGCGGCACCGTCCGGAGTATCGCCACTGCTTGCCGGCACGCTCCGCGGCGGAGCGTTCGGCATCGAGCTCCTCGACCGTGCAGTAGCAGCGGTATGCCTTCCCGGCCGCGACCAGCTCCTCGGCACGTCCGCGGTACCGCTCGAGGCGGTCGCTCTGGTAGACCGGGCCCTCATCCCACGCAACGCCCAGCCACTTCAGAGAGGTGATGATCTGTTCCGCGTGATGCTGGCGGGAGCGCTCGACGTCGGTGTCTTCGATGCGCAGCAGCATCGTGCCGCCGAATCGACGCGCATGGAGGAGATTGAAAATCGCGGTACGAGCGCCGCCGACGTGAAGAAAGCCGGTCGGAGAAGGAGCGAAACGGAGCTTCATGGCAGGGGCGGAGTCTAGCGCAGGGTGAAGGGGACGAATGTTGAATGTTGAGTGTTGAATGTTGAATGTTCAATGAAACGGGAGATTAGGCCGCGAGAAGCGCCCTTCCATTCAACATTCAGCATTGAACACTGAACATTCAACATTTGCTTTCCCACCAGACCCCGCACAGGGTCATGGGTCAGTTTGAACTGTGAGTTGTAACAGTTTGCGGGTCATGGTGGGTTTTGGCGGGTCGACCGGATGGTAAACTCCTCCCCGTGAGCAAACCACCCAGAGAGCAACTTCCCGAAGAGATGGCCGACGAATCCCTCTCCTCGGCCCGCTCCATCCTCGAAAGGGTAACCGGGGAGAAGATGCCGAACCGGGTGCTTGCTGCCCGTGCCGCTGCGGGCGGTGCTGCCCGTGCCGCGAAGATGACCCCGGAGCGGCGGACGCAGATCGCGGCGAAGGCTGCGGCGAGTCGCTGGAAAAAGTAACCACGGTTACTTCCGACTTCCCGCCGTCAAACCTCGAAAAGGTCGGAGATCGAGATCTGCCGGGAGATGAGTCTCCCGCATGCGTCACGGATGCGCAGAGCCGTCATGATGCGCAAGTCCGCCGTCCCTGACCGGATGCGCGAGAGCTGCTGTCTGCTGATCCCGGCTTCCTTCGCCAGCTTTTGCGGTTTGATCTTGTTCGCACGCATGAACCTTTCCAACCGGGTCATGGCCGTTACCGCTTCGCCCGGAGGTCAGGCTTTCGGGCGGCGCGTTGCTGCGCTTCCCATCGCATCCACGCCTTTGCAGCGCGCTCGAAACCGGGCGCGTTCACGGCGACGTTTTCAAGTTCGTTTTTCGTGATGGTGTCGGAGAGCCATCGTTCGAGAAGTGCCGAGACACACCATTTTTCTTTCCACTCGGGATGCTTCTCATTCGCATCCTTCACCAGATGCCGCAGGATGATGACGATGAAGGTGGGGATGGTGACGGTGATGCGGCTGTATGCGTCACTCCTGCGCATAGGTGCCATGAACCCTCCGAACTTTTCTGATAGTCACTCATAGGCTACGTCTCTCATAAAGGACAAGTCAAGCACCCTTCCGGCTTCAAACTCTCCGGCGTGGAACGGCGCTCATACAAAAACCGGGCGAACGCGGCGAAGGTTTTCGGCGCGCGACTCAGGGAGCTGCGCGAGGAGCGCGAGATGTCTCAGCAACGTCTCGCCGATCTCACCGGCCTGGGTCGGACATACATCTCTGACGTGGAGCGCGGCGCGCGGAACCCGTGTCTCGTGAACATCCTCAAGCTGTCGGATACGCTCCGCGTCGCGCCGGGTGAGCTGTTCAAGCCGTGGGCGTAGGGGGAGTCGAGCGAAGGCGTTCGGGATCACGGCGGGGGGAGTTGCTGACGCCGTTCAAATAGCGTGACGAATTCCACGGTTAGTAGAATCAGTTCGCAACTGGATTCCGAGCAGTTAGGAATTCAGTTGACTCAGCCGAACTGTGCGCTCATAATTCCCCAGAATCATGGAGGGCAGTTATGTCGGCAGTCGAACAGAAACCAGTCGAGTTATCGTATCCAGAGTTTCTCCGGCAACTCAAAAATCACAAGGCTACACTTCTCGCCGAGGCTGACGAACTTGTCTCCGAGGCCGACGAACTAACGCCGATCATCGCACTCGTGGAGAAACTCATCGCCCGCAACGCCGTTCCGGCCGTGCCGAGTTCGCGGCCAGTTCAGAAGTTGTCCTCGGTGACGGCGATCCATTCGCGACCGAAGAAAATGACGCACGAACCCACGTCGGGACCTTATAGCAAGATGAAGTTTCCAGCCGCTGCCCGTGCGTACCTGGCTTCCGTAGGTATGCCGAAAACGTCTAACGAAGTAGCGGACGGGCTGAAGGCCGGAGGATTCAGAACGAAGGCTGGGAACTTCGCGGCGTCAGTGCACGCGATGCTGGGACGTCCTTCGGCTCAGGTGCTGGGAATCGTCCGCACCGCTGAGAAGAAGTGGGAAGTCAAATCGTAGTTCGAACCCGATAAAAAGGAGGCACACCATCTGATGCGCAGATACGGGTAGACCCACGAGACATGCGGCCTGAAAACGAAAACGGCCTAGACCGTCCAACCGGCTAGGCGCGTTCGCTCTTCAAATCCAGCCGCCCGAAGGAGGACAAGATGAAGACTCACTCAGTCGACAATCTGGGTCCTGCCATCGCAATTGTCAAGCATCACGGCCACACAGTACGACCGGATGGGCTTCCTCTGCGGAATGGCATCAAGGGATCGCAAGTCCCTAATCCTGTAAGGAGATAGCTGTAGTTTCGCAATACGACCGCCGCCTCAAAACGGCGGTCGCATTGTTTTCTACTTCTCTCTAAGATTCATAGAGTTAGGTATTGACAATGCATTCAAGCAAGCATATATTGTTACACATGAACAAACTGCCTGTCGCCAAGCAAGTTGCCTTCCTCGGGTGCATCGTCGAAGGCATGGGAGTCCGGGCGGCGTGCCGTATCGCCGGGATCGCCAAAGGCTCCGGCCTCCGTCTCGTTCGCGAGGTTGGCGCGGGCTGCGAAGCCTTCCATCGGCAGTGGATTCGCGGTCTCGAAACAACCCGCGTTGAGGCGGACGAAGTCTGGTCATTCTGCTACTCGAAAGAGAAGAACGTCCCGGAAGGCATCCCGGCAGAGGTTCGCGCGCAGTTCGGTTGGGGCGACGTGTGGACGTGGACGGCGCTTGATGCAACGTCGAAGCTGATGATTACGTGGCGCGTAGGCGATCGCTCAGCGGCAACCGGTGACCCGTTCATTCAGGACATCGCGGACCGCGTGACGGGCCGAATTCAGCTATCCACGGACGGACACGCGGTCTACCCGCAAGCGGTAGAGCTGGCCTTCGCTGGCGATGTCGATTACGCGACCGTGGTCAAAGAGTACGCCTCAACTCCCGGCACGACCGACAAACCCGCGCACGTCCGCTACTCGCCGGGTGAATGTCGCGGGGTGGTGAAAGCGCGCGTGCAGGGTGACCCGGACATGAAGCTGGCATCCACGTCCTACGTCGAGAGAAGCAACCTCGCGGTTCGGATGCTGAACCGCCGCTTCACTCGCTTGACGAATTCGTACAGCAAGCGAATCGAATACCATCGCGCCGCGCTCGCGTTGACGTTCTTCTACTACAATTTCTGCCGCAAGCATTCGTCGCTGAAAGGGAAGACTCCGGCGATGGCGGCAGGGGTCACCACGACTGTCTGGACTGTTCGCGACATGCTGTTTGCGGCAGATCAGATCGCACGGGAATCGTAAACTGGAGGGAGTCCACGATGCCGACGAGGATCGACGCGGAAGCGTGGAAGGTTCGCATCCCGCTTTTGTGCGAGTTTTGTTGTCAACCGACCCCCGGAAACTTCGGCGGCGTGTCATCTCCACGAATCTGCTCCGTTGAGGCGAACCTCTGCCGATCAACCGGCGATTGCCCGCTCTGCGGTCACTGGCTGTCCAAGCACACACGCGCGTGCGACTCGACCGGTTGTGTGCGTGAAGGGCGTTCGCGAGGAGAAGACCATTCGTTGATCGGGCCGCGCTGGTGCGATGAGCATTCACCGGGGTAGTCGGCGCTGTTACAGGTTACCCTTCAAACTGACCCATGACCCCGCACAGCCCCAGATCAACAGGTTCCGCTCCAACCGCGTAGAATCCCCCAATGCGCCGCTCCCGTGGCTTCTCGATGGCGGAGGTACTGGTCGCGCTGGCGATCCTGGCCATCGTGATCACGACCACGATCGCCATGTTCGCCGAGAGGACGAAGCGGATGCGGCAGGCCAGTGAGACGATCCTGGCGTGGCAGGCGCTCTCGAATGAGGCCGAGCTCTGGCGGCGGGTCCCGTTCACGCAGATCGACGTCGGATCGAGCCAGTCGTTCCAGTCGGACCTGACACTCCTCAAGCCACTCGCCCCGTACACCACCGCGGTGAAGGTCGATGCGCCGCGCGCGGACGTCCGCAACGTCACCTTGACGATCCGCTGGACGGACGGGCACGAGGCGCACCTCTCCGTTGCGCGCGCCAACACCGGCGGGAGCAACCTGTGGTGATCCGCCGCCGCGCGCGCGGCTACTCGCTCCTGGAAATCGTCGTGGTGATGGCGCTCTTCGGCGTCTTCCTCTACATTCTGGTCACGCTCACGACCGAGATGCGGCGCAATGAAAAGAAGTGGCCGGTCAACTTCTTCGCCCATCCAGAGGTCGGCAATGTCCTGGCGCGGATGCGGCGTGACATCCTCGACAGCACCTCGTTTCCCGCCACCATGGACAAGTACAGCCAGTCGCCGACGACCCTCATCGTCTACACGATCAACCAGGACGGCACCGCGGAAACGGTAGTGTGGGATTTTAGCCAGCCTGGCGAAGTGCATCGGATCGCCTTCAAGGCGACGCTGAAGTCGTCGGAATGGATGACGCACGAAGACCCGATCTTCGTCACCTCGCTGGAACCGATGGAATCCGGCGACGAGCAGCAAGTGCACATCCGGGCCATCGACACACAAGGAAAACTCGCCATTGATGAGATCTTCGTTCCGCGCCCGCACGCGTGAGCGCGGGTATGTGCTGATCGCGGCGATTGCGCTGGCGATCCTCTACTTCGCTCTGATGGAGCTGATGCTGATCGACTCCTCGCGCGCATTGCGCGAGGCCCAGCGGTTCCGCTCGCACGTCGTTGCGGCTACGCTGGCCGAGAGCGCGGCGGAGCTCTCGGCAGCCTCGATGGTCACGCGCAACGCCGGCGACAACATCAATGCTGACGACGAGCAGGGGTCGATGAAGGCGAACTGCAAGGTTGCCGGAACGGCCTTCGACATCGACGCCGAGGCGAGTACGAGCGGCGTGATGCCGATGAAAGCAACCGTGCGCGTGCAGGGACGAATCGTCGGCCAGCGGGTGATGGTGGATTTCACCTATCACTCGCAGTAAGTCAATGTGGAACAGACACTCTTGTCTGTGCCGGCTCTCGGAGCCGCCGCCGCTGAGGGCTTGCGATTTTGATCGTGGGGAAACCGAGGCACAGACAAGAGTGTCTGTGCCACATTGGTCCCTCTATTGGCTCATCCGGTTACGGTCTCCGTCCTCGCAGAAGCCCGATCCCGATGGCAATTGCGGCCAAGCCCCCGAGGACTTTCGCCGGGTTGGCTTTCGCGTAGGCGCGCGCCTTGTCAAGCTTGATGTTCTTAAGCTGATCGCTGATCGATCGAACGCTCGTCGGATCGATGCCGACCTTGTTCAGAAAGCCGTTGAAACCGGTCTCCGGGCGTTCCGCGACCGGTACACTCGTCTCACGCTGGTAGGGGTGAAACTGAGTGGTGGGGTTCATGTTGTCAACCATCCGCATCCTCCTTCGGATGGTTATTCGTACTGCCAACGGGATGCCAGCAAACGAGCGTCAGATCTTTGCGATCAGGCGTTGCAATTGGGGCAGGAGCGAGGCTCCGATCGCCACTTTGACGATGTCGGCCAGGATGAACGGCCGCACGCCGGCAATCCACGCCGTCTTCGCGCCGCCGAGCGCCGCCAGCCACGACCAGCCGCCGAGATAGATCACGCCGAGGGCGACCAGCATGCCGGCCACGGCACGGAGTGTCGTCGAGCCCCAGCCGCGCTGCGAGAACCAGCCGGCAACGAATGCCGCGAAGGGATAGGAGAAGAGGTAGCCGGCGGTGGGTCCGGCAAGCCAGAGCGGTCCGGCGTGACCTTGAGAGAACACCGGCAGACCGCTGAAACCCTCCAGCAGATAGAGGGCCGCGGCCGCTGCGCCGCGCGAGGAGCCGAGCGTCACGCCGACGAGCAGGACGGCGAGCGGTTGCAGCGTCAGCGGCACCAGCGTGCCGGGCATGGGGATGGCGATCTGCGCGGCGATGGCGATGACCGCCGATGCGCCGATGACGAGCAGCATGTCGAGAGCGGCGCGGCCGCGCACGAGGCGGGAGATCAGAGTCGTGGGGATGGTCTGAGCGGTGGTCTGCATTTGTTCTCCTAACGGCCAAAGGATGAAGGATGAAGGCAGAAGGATGAGAGCCCCTTCTGCCTTCATCCTTCTGCCTTCTGCCTTCTCAGCACGAGTATTGCCGGAAGCAGCGTGATCGCGGCAAGTCCGCTCAAGCCGATGCCGAATGTCGAAGCATACCCAATCGAGCGCAGCCCTGGATAGTGAGAAAAAGCGAATGAGCCGTAGCCGACGATCGCGGTGAGAGCGGCCATGACGATGGCCTTGCCGGTCTCATGCGCGCTTCCGCGGAAGGCCGCGGGGTTTTCCTGATAGCGCTGCAGCATGTAGATCGCGTAATCGGTGGCCACGCCGATGATCATCAGCCCGACGAAGATGTTCATGAAGTTGAACTCGAGCCCGAGCAGCGCCATCAGTCCCAGCATCCCCACCGCCCCTGCGACGAACGGAACAAACGAGAGCAATGTAAGCCTGAGGTTGCGGAAACTGGCGAACATCAGGATCAGCACGGCGATGAAGCCGATGATCGTCGAGCGCGTCGCGTCCGCTTTCACGATGTGCCGCAGCGTGGCACTGACGAGGTTCACGCCGGTGAGGACGTCGCCCGGGTGCCGGTCGGGCAGCGCCAGCAGTTTCGCCGGAACATCGCGCGGCCATTTGCCGCCGGTCGGGTAGACGTTGATCACCGACATCCAGCCGCTGCCGACCTGCTTCACGAATCGTGTGGTCAGCTTGGTGATCTCGGCGTTGCCGATCGTCTGCAGCGTGATCGGCTGTGCGGGCGACAACGTCTGCGCGAAGAGCTTCATGTAGTCGTCGTACACATCGGGGCGGAAGCCGTTTTCGGTCAGCGCGGTGCGGAAGGTGCGGTCGATGCGTGCGTTGTTGAACTCGTTCCCGCTTCCGGCGTGAAGCCGGTCGATGATCTTCTGCTGGTCGACGGCCGGCGGAAGGAAGGTCGAGATCGACTGGTAGGAGGCGATGGTGTGATCCGCCACGAGCGCGTCGAGGTCCTTCGAGGCGGCGCGCGTTTTCTCCAGCGCTTCCTCCAGCGTCTTCCCCTCGCAGACGTACATCATGAAGTCGAACGACTGTCCGAACTTCTCGGTGATGCGCGACTGATTGACGACGCCGGGATTCCCCTTCGCCCGCAGATCCTGGATGTTGTCGCTGAAGTGGACACCCGTCGCCAGCGCGCCGCAGACGGCGATAAATACGATCCAGATTCCGATGGTCACGAGCGGTTTGGCCACGGAGATGTCGATCAGCTTTCCGGCGCCGAACGAGTGCAGATAGAGCTTCGGCGCTTTCCGCGATTCCTTCCTCTCGGAAAAGACGATCAGCGCCGGGAGCAGGAACATCACGCAGAGAAGGAAGAACAGGATGCCGATACCGGTGAGGAGGCCGAGCTGCGTCATCCCTCGGAAATCGGTAGCGAGGAAAGCGAAAAACGTTCCGGCCGTGGTGATGGCGGCGACGAAGACGCCCGGCATCGTCGAGCGCATGATCACGCGGATGGCTTCCTGCATCGACGTGCCGCGGTTTCTTTCGTCGACGTAACGGCCGTAGAGAACGGTGATGAAGTCGATGCCGAGCCCGGCCAGCAGCGCTGCGAACCCGGCACTGGCCTGCGAGAGTTTGCCGTAGGTCACACCGGCCATGCCGAACGTCAGCAGGAGGCCGAGGGCGAGCGGCGCGCCGGCGTAGATGATCGAGGCAGGGCGGCGAAAGGCGTAGAGGAACAGCGCCAGCACGCCGATGACCGTGCCGAGAATGTTGACGATGACGTCTTTGCGAATGAGGTCGGCGTCTCCGACGGCGATCTCGTAGCCACCCGTATGCGAGACCTTCGGCAGGGGCGTTCCCGGCGGCGCGTTCTTCTGAAAGTCGGCCAGGGCCGATGCCTCGAGCAGCGAGCCTTCGTTGAGCAGGGCCTTGCCGAACGGCACATCCTGAGCGGGCCTCTTCGGCTTGGTCAGGATCAGCAGCATGCTGTGATCCGATGACATGTAGTAGCCGCTGGAGGTATCGATACGGAATCCGCTGCCGGCGGACTGAAACTTGCGAAGGAAGATCGGCAGAAGGTTGAAGGGATCGTATTGAACGAGAGACTTCATCGCCATCGCCTGCGGCGTCTGGAGCATCGACCGGTTGCGGGCAACCGACTCGCGGATGCCCTGATCGGTCAGTTTCGCGGCCACCTCGTCGAGCTCGGCGGGCGTCAGGAAGAGCAGCGCTTTCGGCAGGATGATCTCGATGAAATCGAGCGGGTTGGGGATCTTGTACGTCACATCCTCGATCTTCGGATTCTTCCGATACCCTTCGGCGATGGCATCGATGAGCGAGTCGTAGTCATGAACGTCGCGCCCCTTGGGCATGTCCATCACCACGATGTGGTAATCGATCGTGCCGAGGTCTTTCAGGACTTTGCGGAACTCGTTGACCTGACGGTTCTGCTGAGGGATGAGGTTCAGCAGATCGGGATCGAACGAGAGCCGAGTCGCGCCGATGACGGCAAGCACCGCCAGCACCAGGGCGGTGATGAGGATCTCTTTGTTGCGTCGCAGGCAGAGGCGCGCCAGCGCGTCGAGGATTCGGTCGGTCAATTGGATTTCTCGTGGATTTCCCGGGGGGATTCTCGCGGTATCGTTCGCTTCGCCCTGAAAGCGGGGGGATGACAACATGCGCAGTCGAACGAGTCAAGTTGCATTCGCTCTCCTGCTTCTGGCGGTGGCCTGCCAGAAGCGCGAGCCTCTGACCGCTGCAAAAGCCGAGCAGATCCTCAGCGACGTCCGTTTCACCTCCGAACCGATCTACGCGGAAGTGCCGCAGAAGGTCTTCTGGAATGCGCGTTTTCCGAAGGACGAGTTCGACGAGCGCTCTCTTCGCACGTTCGACCATCTTCAGAAGGCCGGCCTCATCACCGTGACCGGGGGAGCGACGCCGGACGGAGCGGCGTACGTCGCCCACGTCACTCCGAAAGGTTTCCCGATCCTCGGCACGGCGCCGAGCGCGCGCGGTCCGGTCTTCCGCGGCATGATCTGTTACCGCGTTTACGACGGCCTGCGCAACTTTCAACGCCATCCGACCGAGCCGACCACCGGCCACGGCGAGCTGGTGTGGCACTACACCCGCCCCACGCCGCTCTATCCGATGTTCGAGACGAAGCAGAACAAGCCGCTCGACAAGCCGTTCGTCTCGCTGGTGTCGTTCTACTACCAGGACCACCAGTGGCGGTTTGACGTGACGGTGAGGAAGACGGAAGCGGAGTGACGGCAACGCGCTGGGAGGCGCGCAATCAAGTATCCTCCACGCCCCATGAGCTCCTCCACCAAGCCCCGCACGGACGGGCGCGCCTCGAATCAGATGCGCCGCGTCCTCATCACGCCGAACTTCAGCAAGCACGCCGAGGGCTCCGCGCTGATCGAGATCGGCGACACGCGCGTGATCTGTACTGCCTCGATCCAGGAGAAGGTT
>Ga0247668_1000278_pt1 | contig 13529 bp, 26 predicted proteins | sample CNK09_metaG_FD_182737 | JGI IMG/M metagenome (GOLD analysis project Ga0247668, IMG submission 182737) | Soil microbial communities from Purdue University Martell Research Forest, Indiana, United States - CNK09 | ecosystem: Environmental > Terrestrial > Soil > Temperate forest > Bulk soil...
AATCGGTTCTCCGAGAGGTCACAGCGCCTTGTGTGACTTTGCCCCACGCTCGATTTATGGAATAAAAAAAGCCCCCGAGAAAACCCGGCGGCCTTTGCTAAAAATTCAAATATCCTATCAAACGGGAGCGGAGTTGCCCCAAGAATATGTGCGAATATACAAAAATAATTGACATTTAACGGAAATTGAATAATTAGCACTACAAACATAACAAATAATTTATTCCGCCCAAATTTATTTTTCCTCCTCAATAGCCAATGTATCTGTTTCATCTATTGCCTCAACTTCCCAAGCCTCTGAAAACTCTTTATCAGCAAACATTTCTGCCAACCCTGAAATTTGCCCAAGCCGCAAAACCTCATCCGGGTCCATACCTAAGTTTTTTCCAATCTTAGCGTCTGACCAATTACGTCGCTTCAATTCCAGAACTATTTCACTCATTGCACCTATCTGGTGTTTGCCTCTGGCACGGTTATGTCGGATTGTAGCGGCTATTCTATCCCCTTTGTCTATTCTATGTTCATTGGCTGTAACAACGGGCAAATACCCGTGAATACGGTCCCTGATGGCATCATTTTCCCTCCCTACCCTGTTCCTGTGAAAGCCGTCTATTACTTCCCTTTTATCTTCCCCTATCCAAGTAACAATAGGCTGTGTATACCCGTCCTCTCCGATGGAAAGCGCCAGAAGTTGCATTTCAGGTGGTGCTACATTATTTGGATTATAATCGTTTGCCACGATTTCCGAAGCCTTTACCCATTTAACTAAATCAACTGGCTCGTTTTTAAACGGACTGATCGCGTGTAATGCTTCCCTAGCGGCATTAATAGCCTCTATTTTTTCATGAAGTGGCAATTTTTCTATTGCTCCAAGATCGATAAATTCCATTTTTCTTTACGTCTTTTAATTAAGTCCAAATATTTTTGATACGCATCCGATTTCGTTTGGCTAAATCCAAGCCCCTTCCCCCAATAATCATTTCTTAGTAAGGATTTACAGATACGACGCCATGACGGAGCTAGTTTATTAGTCTCCATTTCATACGGCGCTTCATCGGGTATGCCGTCTGGGTAGCCCCTATCCATCCACCATTTAACAAACATGGTTAGCTTTGCGTCGTAATGCACTTGAGATTTTGGCGGCATGGACTTTAATAAAAGTTGCGCGAATGACTTCCAGGTGTGTCCTTCCGGTTTGCTAACCCTGCGATAGCCTGTTATGTTTCCAGTTTCTTGCACGTATAAAGCGCCTCCATTTGCACCATTTACCCTCGCAACTACCCTTGACCATGTTTCCGGTTCAATTAGATGGAACAACCATAATCCTCGTCTTTGATCGTCGCCGTAAGGCTGGCAAATTCTCATTTGATGAATAGACAGTCCGGCTTTATACATTAGATCGTATAATTTGTTGTACGGCAATTCAGGGTATTTGCCGTGGTAAATCCAAATGTCATCTGTCTTCCAATCGTAAATAGGGTAAATATTGTAAACTTTATCTTTAACTAGCGAAGTCCATTTACGGCCTTCATACATTGCTTTTTTGTCGCTGGCTATAGTTCTGTATCGGTTAAGGCTCTCATCGGAGCGAATGCCAACAAAGCAGGCACACGGTTTCCCGTCAGCATACCATGAACCAAATTCCGGCACAAATTCTTCAAACTCCATACCGCTATGATAAAAAGGAAGGAATAGTGGATCGTAACTAATCGCTGGCTTATCTCTAATCCATGATTCTTTTTTACTTTCATCCCACGCTACCCAACACGGCTCATAAACACTTACCGCGTTCCTTAATTTTATTTCCAGCGAAAACCAAAAAGGCTCTACACAATCAGCATACATATCAAAACAAAGTTGGGCATGTTGCATGGTAAGTTTGTATTGCCCCTCTAAGTCTATCAACATCAGGCCGAATTTTCTTTTCCTTTTCCTGGCCTCCCATGCTACCAGATGAAGCATTACCGTGCTGTCCTTCCCGGCGCTGAAAGAGAGATATATCTTCTCGAATGTGTCGAACGTCCATGAAATCCGGTGCCTGGCGGCGGTCAATACATCTATTCCAATTGGTGTCTTTGGCATAATTTTCTTCCCAGATTTTTATAGCTATTTCAGCCTTATTATTAGCTCTATCTTGTTGATCTTTCGTTAAGTAACCCCAAGCTGACCTTGTAATATATTCAGGGCACTCAAACGCTATGCAAACAGCCGCGTGGCCCGTCCAAGCCCTTCGGTTCATCTCAATGCAGGTCAAATTATGCTCACACCCGTTCGGCCAAAACTCAATAGCATAGAGCATATATTTACCGTAAAGTTCGTCGTTGCCGGTAAACGAAATTGCATGTTTTAAATAAATACTTTCTTCATCCGTTGGAACCTTGCGCCACATGCCATTTAAATAATCTTCCCACAAGGTATAGGGGTGATAAATTCTATTCAAAAACTATTGTTTTAATAATCAGCTATGTATCTTAAAGCTCGTGTTTGCATTCTCAATTTTGGAATGTCGTTTAATTTCTCAAACTCTTTCAGCCTATCCTTGTCCTTTTCAAAGTATTGCGTTGGCGTCCAAGATGGGTACAAGTCCATTATTTTCTTATATCTTGCACTAAGTCGCTCTATCTCGCTTTTCAAAAATTCATCTGTCGGGCCTGATTCCAAAAAAGCAATAACCATTTTTAAGAACAGTATCCTAGACTGTATTTTTCTTATGACGCCAATCTTTCCGCCCAAATTATCATTTAGTTCCTTTGTTTTAGCAGAAAGCTCGTCCATTACCTTATTAATCTGTATCATTAAAAAAGAGTTTGCTGAATTTTATTAGAAGAAACCTGCTGAATGGCTTTACTAAAATCAGATATGCTAGGACCGGGTAAAGACTTTTCGATGATGGGTGGAGTTGTTTCCGCGCCCTCACGCCAGACGAAGCCCTGCCTTCCAGAACGCAATACTTTCCTTTCGCCTGTTCTATGGATTAGTCCCGCCTTATGTAATTCCGATAATCTACGCCATACCCGCTGCGGTTCCAATCTTAAATAAACAGCTAAATCTTCATACGTACCAGAACCTAGTGCGGACAATCCGGCTAGTATTCTTTTGTGAATCTCACTTATTTTGGCCGGATCAAGACTGCGGAACGCCTCAATCGACGTAGCGGGCTTTTTATCCTTCCCCATCTGCTTATTTTTTGTAAATGTAAAAAATAAATTTTGAACTTTGCAAATAAATTTATTACTTTTGTTTGCATGAGGGAAATAAAGTTTAAAAAGAACCTGAATATTAGGCCGAAAAAATCTGACGAAGGGTCAATTGAGGCCCTATCGTTACTGGCAGAACTTGAAGGGCGCTCTCTTAATGATTATATCATGCGCTTGTTAAAAGACCACATTAACCGTAATAAAAGGAAAATAAATGGGCGCTGAAGAAATTAGGCGTTTAAAAGAAAAGGCGCTTTTGCCAAAGGAAAAAAAAGTGTACAGGCTTAACCATGTGTCTCACAAAACACTCGAAAGGAATGCGAAAGAGGCTATTGAGATAGAGCAGGGTAAAGCTATGACAACCGGCGGTGCTGAACTTAAAAGATGGTTCGAAGATCGGCGTAAAGAGTTGACTGGTCGGTGCTGGCACTGCGGAGGACGTTCTTGCAAGGATTCTGACCAATATTATAAGTTTTCTATAGCTCATATCCTTCCTAAGAATATCTTCAAATCCGTGGCCACTCATCCGAAAAACTTCATTGAACTTTGCTTTTTTAACAATAGCTGCCATACAAATTTCGATAATAAGATGTTGGATATAATGGACTTAAATTGCTTCGATACGGTTATTGAGCGGTTTGTAGCCATGTACCCCGACATTGACAAAAAAGAACGTCGGTATATCCCAGATGTTTTACTTCAATACGTTGAAGTTTAAAAATAACACCTATAACCAACCCATCATGAATAAGACAATTCTTTTTTGTTTGCTGCTTTTGGGGTGCTCATTTACGTTAGCGATATGAAAGCTATTTGCGGATATTGTGGTAAGGAGTTTGAGATGTTGACAGGCGCTTATAATAGAGCGATGAAAAATGGGATGAGAGTTTTTTGCAGTAGAAAGCATTCAGGATTAGCTCGGCGAGTTAAGCGGTCAAAGAAGGAGAAAAAGGAACTTAAACGGATATATGACAGTCAATACAGGGTTGTTAACGCTGATAAGCTCCGGAACAAAAAACAGGAATATTTTAAAAAAGACTATTCTGCCCATCCAAGAAAATATCGGAACTGGCGTAAGCGGAAACAAAAATGGCAAAACGAATATTGCCGCCAACCGGAGTACCGTAAATGGAAGAAAGAGTACGACCGATCCTATAGAGCTAAAAAATATTATGGGCCAATGGCAGATGCTTTCCTGGCTTGGCTCGACCTTAAAAATTTCATAGACAACCGTTTTGCTAAACAGCAGAACGAATTAACCAACAAATCTCAAAAACGTAAAAGATCATGTCAAAGACAAACGCCCAAGCAAAATCTAAGCTCACTGCTACGAGCCTGAAAAACGTATTGTGGGAAACGCTTAACGAAGTGAAAGGCGGCACAATGGACCCAGGAAATGCAGATTCAATCGCCACCCAAGCCCGTGAGATCATCCGAACAACCAATACCCAACTTCGCATTTCTCACCAAACTAAACGCCCTGTTCCGGTAGACGTTATAAATTTTTCCGAAAATGCCGAATAATTCACAAATGAACTATCTTTTTTTATCAGCCTTACTTCTCTCATCGGTACTTGGAAGGGCGCAGACGAAAGATAGCACGATCAGTTGGTATCATGTCGGCCGAAACAAATCCGCCGTGGTAATCCATACATCACCGTTAACCCTGAGACAGCGCATTGAAATCCTCGAATTATCTAACGCCGCCATCACTCGATTACTCACCGAAACAAGGGCTAAACTGGATTCATTGGCTAACTCGCTTACGTTTAAACAAGTCGATGGCGGTTGGTATGGGCGGAACAAAAGTTTTGTTTTCCCTGACGGGGATTTACACGAACATAATACGCGGACTTCGACCGGAACGGATGGAGCTACATTCATTGAAGCCCCCTCAGAATGGAGTTGTGAAGATACGCTGCCCAGCGATAATTACCAGATATTCATGCAGGGTGGCAAATATGGGGTCAATTGGTTAGATCATCAATTCGGCACGTTCGCAATTCAATTAGGGTACAATCCGGAGTTTTGGGAAGATTCCAGCGTACACTTTAGCGATACATGGTTTGACGACAGCTGCTCTGCAAAGAAAATGATTGCCCGGCATTGGCAGCAAGTCCTCGATTATAAGGCCAAACATTCTCAAATGCCTGAACTTGTCCCCGGCAACTACATTGAAATTTCCGATCCAAAGAAACCGGATTCACTCGTAGGGGAGATGAAGGCGGAGAAAATACGATTAACTAATAAATAAGTATATGAGCGATCATATTTTTAACTATTGGCTTGAAGCGGTAAGATGCTCTGTCGAAGACAATGGTATTGTTCTTCCGGATGGAACTGATGTTAAAGTGGCGCACGATATGGCTATTGCGGCGGAAAATCAGAGTATGGCATTCGGCTACAGAGACCGTCCATCAAAGCATCCGGAAAAGAGCGATGAAGTAAAGCGATTGGAGGCGAGAATTAAGGAATTGGAGGAACGCGATCTTATATTCCGACAAGCTGTAGCAACTCGTCGCCGCGTCCCTGTCGAAGATGTTTACATTGAATCTGGCGACGTAAAATATGACATTCATCACAGGTACTAACCCCATTGGTCACAGAAACTAAAAGCCGATAAAATTAAGAAGCCATGAGTAATTCTTTGCACAAAAAAGTTTTCTATATGTGGCCAGAAGGACCAGATAGCGACTATGGCCCAATACGACACGAAACGGTAGTGGTTACGATTGAACAGTCGTGGCCTTTCGACGATGAACAGATTTCCGACATGAGAGATGCCTTGAAGGAGCATTTTGATTGTACACCCCGTACTTCCGAAGAACTGGCGGAAGAAGAAGCCTATTGGGAAAACGAAGCAAAAAAACTTTCATCCCCTACACCATGATAAACAATGAAATAACCGCAAAGTCTCTTGGCGAATTGTCGCTGGACGAAATACGGCTGATCCTTAACGAAGCATTGGATAGCGGCGACTGGCATACCCCCTCCACAAGTGACATTAAGATTAAAACACAGCACAATCAAGCGGTCTACGGGTATTGTAACCTATCGCTTCACAGCAATTACCATGACATTGAGTATTGGTTTAATATTAATCTCACTTCAGTAAATATCTGGAAAGAGGAATACGTACGAGGCAAGGCAAATAAAAGCCTATACCGACCGATTTACAATATTGTTTCTCTTGCCGAAATTCTTAAAAAGCTTCAACATAACCCAATAAACAACCTAAGACCATGACAAACGCAGATTTAGAAAAAAAATACCCGATGACGGAAATACCGGACGCCGTTCGGGAAGCTGCTGTGGCATGGGGTCCGCACCTGTTTATCCGCGATAAAGTAAAACTGGCGCAGGACATGATGCTGGCTACCGAAGCGGCCCGAAACGAATACGCCAAGCAGGTAGCTATAGGATTTGCGGAATGGGCTGGCAATTACCGATGGACTTACAATCCCATGACAAAGTTGTGGTCTAATTATGATGATAACATTGAACGGAAAATCCAAACGGATCAACTTTTCGAAAAATTTCTCCTCACCCTTCAACCAAAGAGCCATGAGTGAAGAAAAGAAAAAAGAGGAACCTGAATACGGCTATTGGCAACGATGCCCGGCCTGCGATAATAACGGGCAGATATGGAAATCGGTAATAGTTGCCGGTTATCCGTCGCCGACTATGGGCTATTTAAGCGCATGCCCAGTATGCCACGGAACGCTTATCATCCAACGCCCCAAACCCCCTAACCCAATAACACCTACACCATGACAAAAGATAGTTCAGAAGAAACGCTATACACATACTACCAATTGGAGGTTCAAGGTACTTCGCTGGATTGGGATATTACCATCTGCGAATCGCTGGATCATGTGCGTGATACCCTGCAATATCTGGACACTTTTTTAGACGATCCGGAGATTGAAGCGAAGGTTATCATTACCGGAATCGGCCTGACGCGCTCCGCCTATAAAAAATGGAAAGAAGAAAACATTGAAAATTAACCACCATGACACCCCAAGATAGTTCAAAGGACCGCGAAGCCATCGCCAAAATCCTTTCCGAAAATATCCACTTTTCAGGACAGGTAGACGGCTATGTCATTCATGGAGCCATTGATGAAATTATTAAATGGGCGGACGCCAGGTATCTCCACCCTTCACCGAGCGGATGGATAAGCTGTAAAGAGCAATTGCCGGACGCTCAGCAGGAGGTTTTAGCATTCGAGCCGATATTTCACCGAATTGTTCAACAGTCATGTGGCACGGATCGGATCACCACGATGAAGCTTGGTTTAAGCGAGCCTTCACGCATTGGATGATTCCGCCACCCCTTCCCATAACAGGAGAAAAATAGAATTGTAAACAAGGTAAAATTTGAAAATATGAGCAGACTGGAAAGATTTTTCATTGTGTGGGGAGCGATTTTGATTATCACCAGTTTCGGGGATATGGTTCTGAACTTCATTACGAGCAGTAATATTTGGGTGTATATTTTTTATGGCCACTTTGGAATTTTCATCTGTTCGGTTATGTCCGTGGCTGCATATCATCTTTTAAAACAATAAGACAAATGACTAATCTACAATGGGTGAAGGCAAAAACTTTTAAAAATTAAATATTATGGCAAACGCACACACTTACGTCAGGAAAATTGAATTTCTCATTCAGGATGAGTTGACGATCTGCAATTTGTTTTACACCAGCGATGAGCCAGGAACGCCGTGGGGCGGCGGATGGAAAACCAAGACATTCGCGCCGTCCATCCCTGTCGCTGATTTTATTAACAAAGAGGTTCCTAATTATCTGGATTGGTCAGATGGAAGGGAGGGTGAAGAATGAGCCTACTACCAAAATGTATCTGCGGACGCTCAAGTACTTGCTCTCCTTCATACGAGGGTTGTATGCAACGTAATATGGTTTCGAACCTTCAAACCGAATCCCCTTCATCCATAGAGGGGGAAGAAAAGGAACTTGTCGAAGCGGCAAGGCGGGTAGTGAACGCCTTTAAGAAATACTATATTCCGATTCAATTGTTGAACTGGACATTGGAGAAATATGAAAGGGCGCATCCATCCCCCGCTCCACTTGTCCCCGACACGAATGTCGGAGACATACCGCAACGTACTGAAAATCAATCCAACACCTTAGAAGTACCTGGAGATGTAGTGGAGAAGCGCCAGCCGCCGGATGGTTTTAAGCGCCGTGATTGCGTTTACCTCTTTACGCCTGCCGAAAAAGCTATCTATGATGCTGTTCAGCAAGTGGAGCGGGCTGGATGCCATGTATTTTTAACCGATGCGGTTAACCTACTGCATAAGGCGCGGCAATCTGTCGCTGACTTCGTGGATGGAATAGAACTGCCCAAACCTTCCGAAGATAGCCAGAGGTATATTCCCACGGACATTTCACCCGAAGGCTTTACTGCTGCCTCACTTCGCAGCATGGTGCGCGAATTAAGGAACGAGAACAAAGACCTCACCACCTCTCTTTCCGAAGCCAATGCTAAGAATGCCGATCTAATTGCGGCTTTGGGAGATGTTGTTTCAAGGATTCGTGACATAACGGAATACAGAAGTTTCGATGGGGTAGCACGTAGAAACCTTATAACGTTGGCTGATCTAATTCAAAATCTTCTCGCTAAAAACACAAAGTCATGACGGAAATTCAATTGACACCTGAATTAATCGAGAAACATGGGACTAGCAAACAAAGATAAGGCCAAACATACTACGTATTCAAAGGAGAACCTAGAAAAGTTCGAAACCTTTAGAATCAATCTGGCTTTACTGAAAAGTTTATCCGGCAAAAGCGCCGAAACCCTGTCTAAAGAATTGGGATTCGAAAAAGGGTATCGGTTCTTCAACTTGGAATATGGTAGAACTGGCGCTCCCAAACTGGAAGAGGTGATGGCAATTGCGAAGTATTTTAATATCACCATCGATGACCTATTGTATAAGCGAGCAAAAGTTGAGTTTAAATGAAAAAAACATACACTTTATGCAAGAAAAATCAAACGAAGTGCCTGATGATGAATTGCAGGCGATAGCGGCCCATGTTACGACTGAACAGGATTGGGCCGATCGAGCTAAGGAATATCTTACAAAGTTCAATCAACGCGGCCAACAGATTGCCGCCCTCACCGCCGAAAACGAAGGCTTACTCAAGGTCATCAAATCCTTAGAGGACGGAATTGTTGATCTGGAACTGAAAATAAAAGCCTTGGAAAAAGAGTAAAAAATCACACTATGCTAATAAAATGCACCAATCAACCCGAGGACGTTCAATTGTGGGATAACCGCGACGGAACCTGGATGGTAACGCCGTATTCCAGCAGAGCGCGTCAACTATTCGAGGAACAATACGGCATGGTCACTTTCTTAGTAAAAGATTCCGATGTATTCAAGGTGCTTCTGTTGTGTTTTTCCAACGGGCTGCTTATTGGATCGGTACTGGACGTATATCTGCCAACCCTGATGGACCAAGACGGCAACCCGGTAAAAGACCCAAAAGAGCCGAATAAATAACTACGGCCATGAACCCTCTTGACGAACTGATTGATTTAATTACATTCGTCATAGTAGCGTTGATTTTCGCTGGAATAATAGATCGAATAACTTGTAAACAGAGGGACAAAAAATAAAAAATTCCAATGAGTGTAGAAAAGAGCTTCGCGCGTTTAATTAATCATGTGTTTCCTAGGTATCGTGGTGTAGATATTGAACGTCGTGATGGTGGGTATGTCTGGAACCGCGATTTTTACCCAACAAAAGAAGACCTAGACAAAGCAATAGACCAACATATTGACTACCTTAGAGCTTCAATAAATCGTATACCAAATGTCAACAACAGCGACAATTCCGGTGGCGGAGGAAATACCGCTAGTTTTAACCGTAGTGAATAAGGTTACAGGACAGCCAATGCCGAATGCCATCCTTTCAAATGTCCAATGGTCGCAAACTAAGGGTATCGGAACTATCGTTACGGACCCCAATAATCCCAACCAGGCTATTTTTAAGCCATCAGGGACGGGCGTTGTGAGTTTTCAGGCCACGGCTACGGTAACAATCTCTTAGCCTTATAATCGGCTTATTTTTTGTAATTTAGAACATTCAAATTTATCTTTATGGGGTTATTCGGCCAATCGGCCTCTGAAAAGGAAGATGTTTCGATTATCAACCGGCTATTGGGTATTCTTGAAAATCTAATCAAATGTAAACCACGCGTACACTTAGTTTTAACTACAAATCTTAATACAAAATCAAAATTTCAAATCATGTCAGTAAGTCTCGCCGCCAATCAGAAGGTCGCCGCCCAATTCGGGCTAGTCGATCAAGTAACCAACGCCAGCGTAACCGGATCGTTCAGCAATCAAAGCGGAACATCGGATAACACGGCAGTAGCAACAGTTTCGGTAGACAGTAACGGTAATCTTATTGTAACCGCTGTGGCGGCAGGCACCTGTAATGTGACAGGATCGGCACTCGCAGCTTACACGGATTCCACCGGGGCCGCTCAATCTGTCCAATTGACCACGCAGCCTATCCCCGTAACTGTAACCGCCGTCGTCACCGCCGACCAAGTTAACCTCGTGTTGACCTTTGGTAATCCGACCGCGCAGTAAAAAGAAACTGAAAAAATCTAAGCCCTTTAACCGGGGCTTTTTTTATTGGTATATGGTTTGTAGAAGGTATAGGAAACTCCTACCATGTCTTTTATTATAACTCTATTGCTGATATTGGTTTATGCCGCTGTGGTGTACCTTATTTTGTACTTGTTCTCGAAGTACGTTACACCCATCGACCAGAAGGTATTGGGTATAATTATCTTCATAGTGGCGGCAATCCTGATCATTATGGCCCTTACCGGGCATGGTCTACAGTTCTGGCGGTAGCTAAAAGTTGTCCGGCTTAAGATGAATGTTGTACTGGTTAGGGATATTGTCGGCGACGTAGGTAATGCGGAAGTAAGGGAAGAATACTTTTTTCTTCATCCGGGCTACCATCATTCGCGGCTTGATTCGCTTTCTGAATATACTGTAGCTGGATTTTTTCAATCGCACCCGCTCACCAACGTTAAACATTGAACGCTGCGCACTTTTCGCCGGAATAGTAATTGTAACTGCCGCTCCTACTTCCATAATTTACTTCTTAACTGGATTAACGAATGGGTTGAATGTTAAAGTGAGGTAGGTGTTACCCGTTAAGAAGATTTGGGTAAACGGATTTTCTTAATTTCTCCAATTGGTCGAAATCCACTTCTGCACTTTGTGCATTTTCGTTTTTTAGAAGGCCATATTTAGATAACACTTCCTCAGCATTTTCCCCAGCCGACATAAACATATGGCCGCCCGGCGGAGAGCAATATTGATTATACATATCGCATAAAGCATCCAACACTTCAAAAAGTTCTTTTGTCATTTCCATAACCCTTTCATTTAAGATAAAAGAAACCCATATTCCCTATTGAATATTGGATAATTTTGTTTCTATTTCAGACAGAAGTTCGGGAGTTCCTTTTAAAAGTTCTCTAACTCCTTCGCGGCCTTGTCCTAATTTGGTTTCGCCGTAACTATACCAACTGCCAGACTTTTTGATGACATTTTTTTCAACCGCCATGTCGATTACTTCCCCAACGTAGTCGATGCCGATGCCGAAAAGTATATCAAATTCGGCTATTTTAAAAGGAGGGGCAACCTTATTTTTCACAACCTTAACCTTGACTTTATTTCCAAGTTGTTCTTCTCCGTCAACAATTTTACCCGACCGGCGAACGTCAAGCCGAACGCTGGCGTAATACTTCAAAGCATTCCCGCCGCTGGTAACTTCAAAGACATACATATTCCCAATAGTCGAACGAAGTTGATTGATGAAGATACAAACCGTGTTTGTCTTTGAGATAGCAGCGGTCAATTTCCGGCAAGCCTGCGACATAAGTCGGGCTTGCGCACCCATTTTTGAATCCCCCATTTCTCCCTCTAATTCAGCTTTTGGCACAAGTGCGGCCACGGAATCAATGACCATAACGCTAAATCCGCCCGTTCCAATCAGTCGATCCGCTTCCTCCAATGCTTGTTCCCCGTAGTCAGGTTGTGAAAGGTGCAAGTTTTCAATATCCACTCCGATAGCCTTTGCGTAGGTTTCGTCAAACGCATGTTCAACGTCGATAAAGGCACATAGGCCGCCCATTTTTTGGGCTTCGGCAATGATGTGAAGGGCAACCGTTGTCTTTCCAGAACTTTCCGGCCCGTAGATTTCAGTAATTCGACCTTTTGGTAGACCACCAACACCCAGTGCACCGTTAAGCGATAAAGAGCCGGTAGGGATCACTTCGACATTACCCATTGGCTTGTCGCCCAAACGCATTACAGAGCCCTCCCCGAAGTCTTTATTGATCTTTTCCATCGTTTCGCGTACTCTTTTCATGGCATCATCTGATGGGGTCAAGGTAAGCTCGCCAGATGGTTTAACGGCCATTTTTGGTTGCGTACTTGGCGCTTCAGGTTCGTCAATAGGCTTCGCCAGGAATGCCTCAATTTTAGGAACCCAACTTTGCGGCATTGCGACGGTGCCTTTTAATACTGCACTAAGACTATTTTTTGGCAAACCAATTGATTCTTCAAGAGTTGCCTTCTTTTCTCCGGATTCCACTAATCGAGTTAGTGCTAAAATTAGTTCTTGCATCGAAAAAGTTATTTATTTGGGTGAAAAAGTTATTGGAAAGCCGCTGAAAAGTTATTGGCAATAACGAAAAATAACCCTGCAATAACATCAGCAATAACTACCTTTAACTCACAAATATACGCAGGAAAAACGAAAAAACATAACTTTTGACTAAAATAATTTCACGAAATATTTTGCATTGTCGTTATTTCTTACCTATCTTCGCCTTAAAACAAATAAACCATGCGTAAAAATTCAGTTCTTTTGGCCGCCGTAGTTCTTTTCTCGTGCGGATCGAAGCAAAGTCATGTGAATCAAACCGATACAGTTATTTGTGCTTATAACCAAAACGGCCAGTACTTATTCAATAAGGCGATTGTTTGGACACATACAGGACGTAAATTCAAGAGTGACAGCGGGTTAGACGCGGAGATTGGTGTTGTCACGCAGTACCAGCTTCGCCTGCCCACAACCAAGGCCGATAGCATCATAGATAGTACTACCCATAAGTTAATCCGTATAAAAGATTCGTATTCAGGAGTTTTTCTCCCCGATTCCCTATCCCACTACATCCACATCATAGACACTCTCCATTCTAAATAAGAGTAATCATAACCAATAAAGAGAATAAACCAATGACAAAAGAACAAAGAGACAAAGCGATGAGTG
>Ga0247668_1000279_pt1 | contig 13482 bp, 8 predicted proteins | sample CNK09_metaG_FD_182737 | JGI IMG/M metagenome (GOLD analysis project Ga0247668, IMG submission 182737) | Soil microbial communities from Purdue University Martell Research Forest, Indiana, United States - CNK09 | ecosystem: Environmental > Terrestrial > Soil > Temperate forest > Bulk soil | place...
TTCTCTTTTTGAACAGGAGCGTTTTCCTCCAACATTCCGAAGAGCGAGCTCTGACCGCGTTGCCGGTCCTGCAGAACGCTGGCGGCGCGCGTCAGAGTGCGGTCAATCGAAGCGAACAACGTCGAGCGCGTCTGGCCAAAGGAGTCGCAGGCGCCGGTCTTAATGAGTGCTTCGAGCACCTTGCGGTTGACCGTGCGGGTATCGACACGCTCGCACATCTCGCCTAAGGATTCGAATTTGCCGCCTTCGGAGCGCGCTTTGAGAATGCTTTCCACGGCGACTTCGCCCACGCCTTTGATGGCGGCCAATCCGAAGCGAATGGCTGTTTTGGCGGGCGGGTTGGATGCCTGCGGCCCAAACGCGGGAGCGAACATCACCTGGCCTTCATTGACATCGGGCGGCAGAACCTGAATACCCATGGCGCGAGCTTCGTTGAGCAGGATGGCCAACTTGTCGGTGTTGCCCATGTCGTTGGTCATGAGCGCGCACATGAATTCCACCGGGTAATTCGCCTTCAGATAGGCGGTTTGGTAGGCAACGATCGCATAGGCGGCGGCGTGGGATTTGTTGAATCCGTAGCCGGCGAATTTCTCGAGCAAATCAAAGATCGGGTTTGCTTTGGCGGCCGGAATATTATTCACCTTCGAGCAACCCTTGACGAAGATTTCGCGATGCTTGGCCATTTCCTCGAGTTTCTTCTTGCCCATGGCGCGCCGCAGCAGGTCTGCTCCGCCCAGCGTGTAACCCGCCAGAACCTGCGCCGCCTGCATAACCTGCTCCTGATAGACCATGATGCCGTAGGTCTCCCGGCAAATCGGTTCTAGCAGCGGATGCTCGTATTCAATCTTCACTTCGCCGTGGCGGCGCTTGATGAATTCCGGGATTAGTTCCATTGGTCCAGGACGATAAAGCGCAATCAAAGCGGTGATATGTTCGACAGAACTGATCTGGAACTTCCGGCACAAATCGCGCATCCCGCTTGATTCCAACTGGAAGATGCCGACCGTGTTGCCCTTGTTCAGAATCTCGTAAGTCTTTGCATCGTCGAGCGGCAGATTATCGATGGGCAGATCGACGCCTCGCTCGGCTTTCACCATTTGGCAGGTGTTGCGGAGGACTGTTAGGGTCTTCAGGCCGAGAAAGTCCATTTTGAGCAGACCGAGATCGCCCACCGGGCCCATGGCGTATTGAGTGACAATCGTGCCGTCTTCGTCCTGTTTGAGCGGCAGCAAATTCACCAGCGGCTGATCGCCGATGACCACGCCGGCGGCGTGGACTGAGGCGTTGCGGGTGAGGTCTTCGAGGATAAAGGCGGTCTCGATTAACTCATGCGTCATTTCCTCGCTGTCGTAGGCCTGCTTCAGGTCGGGCGATTGTTTCAGCGCCTTGGCCAAATCCATTTTCAGTTCGTTCGGGATCATTTTGGCCAAACGATCGCCGTCGCCGTAGTTCAGGCCATTGACTCGCGCCAGATCGCGCACCACCGATTTGGCTCCCATGGTGCCGAAGGTGATGATCTGCGCCACCGAATCGCGACCGTATTTCCCGCGAACGTATTCTATCACATCCGCGCGCCGGTCGTCGGCGAAGTCGATGTCGATATCCGGCGGGTTGACTCGCTCCGGATTGAGAAAGCGCTCGAAGAGCAAGGCGTAACGGATTGGATCGACGTTGGAGATTTCGAGCAAATAAGTGACAATCGAGCCAGCCGCCGAGCCTCTCGCCACGCACGAAATGCCCTTGTTCCGGCCAAAGCGGACAAAGTCACCGACGATCAAAAAATAACTGATGAAATCGGTCTTTTCGATGACGCGCAATTCGAGTTGCAAGCGGTCGATGACGGTCTTGACCGCCGCTGCCACCGCCGGGTCTGATAAGTCGTCGTCGTCGGCAGCGTTCCCCCCCTGTCCGCGCAAAGGGGAGAGGGCCGGGGTGAGGGGTGAGGCGGTTCGTTTGATCTCCGGGGAGGCCGAGGAAAGTTCCACTTCGGTCACAGCCGACGGTTGAAAACCCGGCAATCGCCTCGCATCCTCAAGTCGCTCGACAATAAATTCCTGCCCCTCGACCCGCGCGTGCAGCCCGTAGCGGCGCTGCAATCCCTCGGCGAGCAATTGGCGCAAATAACCCTCGCGCGTGAAATGTTCGGGTGGGTCGAAGATCGGAAAATGCAGTTTGTTAAACTCGATCTCCACGTTGCACTTCTCCGCCACTTCCAACGTGTTTTGCACGGCATCGGGGACTTCCACGAAGAGGGCTTTCATCTCCTCGGCTGAACGGAGGTAGAATTGCTCCATCGGATAGTGCATCCGTTTGGTGTCGTTGAGGGTGGTTTGCGTGCCGATGCAAATCAGGCAGTCGTGGGCGTGCGAGTGGCCTTTCTCGATGTAATGAACATCATTCGTGGCCACCAGCTTCAGCCCGAATTCTTTCGCCCACGGAATCAATAACCGATTGACCTTTGCCTGCTCGGACAAGCCGTGGTTTTGGAGTTCGAGGTAGAAATTCTCTGCGCCTAGCGTTTGTTTGAACCAATCGATGGTGGCGCGGGCGCGCGCCGGCTCATCCTTTTGGATCAAATCGGGAATCTCGCTCGCCAGACACCCGGAGAGCGCGATCAGACCTTCTTTATGCTTGGTCAGGGTTTCTTTATCGATGCGCGGCTTGTAATAGTAACCCTGAAGATGCGCGTCCGTTACGAGCTGGATCAAATTCTTGTAACCGATTTCGTCCTTGGCCAGCAGTACCAGGTGATGATAGACATCGCGGCCACCGCTCGTGGTCTTCTTTTCCAGGCGGCTTCCGGGAGCGACATAAACCTCGCAACCAATGATCGGCTTGATCCCCTTGGCCCGCGCCGCCTGGTAGAAATCGATCGCGCCATAGAGGACGCCGTGATCCGTCAGCGCCAGCGCCGCCATTTCCAGTTCATGCGCCTTCTCCATGAGCCGGTCCAAACGACAGGCCCCATCGAGCAACGAATACTCCGAATGCAAATGGAGATGAACAAAGTCGGCATGCGCCATGAAAGAATTTTACCGCGCTTCACTGCCTTCGCGCAAGCGGGGTTTTTGTGACGTTGCGTGTTGCGTGGTGGGTGTTGCCAGGCGTATTTACCACAGAGGCACAGAGGACACGGAGGCAGCAATTCTCATTTTGGCGGAGCGCGGCTGTCCCCAGCCGCAGCATATCCTTTGGCCGGTGTCGGCCGCCTGACCAATTGGGTGCTGCTGCGGCTGGGTGTCACCGGGCCAAAATGAGAATTGGACGGAGGTTCTTTCCTTTGTGCCCTATTCTCTGTGGTTACATTTCCGGATCTTACGCGCACTCATCCAATCCGGTTCGTTTCGATTCCTGAAATGACTACCATCTTCCGGGTTGCGGGGAGTGCCACCTCGGCGGAAAGGTCCTCCGCGAGGTATTAGTGAAGCGCATCGCCTTCACGATTTGCGCCTTGCCATCTGGGACGACTACAAAGTGCAAATCGTGCTCGGTAGTGTTGGTCAATTGGCCCATTCCAAAGACCCTGATTGCTAATGCCATGTTTCTTTTCCCTTCTGCTTTTTGTTTTGTTTTGAATGTAACGCCCGACTAAAAGCACGAGGGTTCCAAAACCGCCCAGCATATAGGTGGACGGCTCGGGAACCGGGGTGACAATGAAAGCGGTGTCCAAGCCGTACGTGTCGGTAATCCCGGTGGTGGCGTTCACATCGAATTGATAGACGCGCGAAACAGGATCACCGAGTTGACTAGAGGCGTCAAACTGGCCTGCGGGGCCGAAGTTTTGTTGTAATATGCGAACATCCATCAACAGATTTCCAGCCGCTGGGTTGTAGAGAAACGAATGGTTCAGCGGGACGAGGATCGGATAATTTGGCGGACCACCACCGACGAAGACGCCCAAGCCTGGATCATAAACGATCGTGTCATCGGTCCCGACATTTTGCGCAAAGGTCGCGCTCAAGCCATCCACGGGCTTTGACGTGGTGGAGAGATCGATCTGTAGCTGGGTTACGTCGCCTCCGAGCATAGGTGTTTCGAAACGGAAGGCAAGGGCGGTTATAATCCCTCCGGAAGGATTGATTGCCGAGAACGCGGCCGATGAGTAGACTTGCTGGTAACGCATCGTTTATTCCGCTTCCAATTCCGAATGGAAACCCATTATTCGAATTCCCGTTCAGAGTGTCCGGAACATCAATTTCGGCGGCGCTCAAGTAATTCGCGGAAACCAAAACAAGAAACAGGCAACGAAATGTTTTCATATTGTTCGAGATCATGAAGATAAAAGGATACCTAACTCCGAAAGATCGATGGACTCATTGATGTAGGAGGTAGCGGTGTCAGGAAAGTTGGGATTCAGAAAGCTTTGAACCAAGAGTCCACTCTCTGTCAATCTCCAACAAGTGCCCTTCGATCTCCCGCGTCGTCATCCCTCGCGAATACAAACTGATGATCGCTTGGTCGAATCCTTCGAATCGCCGCTGCCCCTTGGCCACGATTTGCGGCTCAAAAGTCCCGTTGCGATCGCGCGGCGTCGCCAGCTCCAGGTTGCCAAACTCCCCCTTCATCGTCTTGGGACTGGTGCCGTTGCGCGAGTTCCCCGTGTTCTTCCCCGCCGGAGCGTGCTTGCCGTATCCCAAATGCACCGTCAACTCCGCCCCCAACGCCTTCTCCAGCAGCCGCTTCTGCAACTGTTTGAGTAAGCCGTCTTGACCCAACAGGTCTTCGGGCTTTTGGTAATCTTTTAGTAGTTCGTTCAACACTTCATCGGTAATGGCCATAGTCAGTTATCCTCTCAGTTAGCTTTGGCCACTTACACGAAATTCTTTATAGCCCCTCTGGTTATCGAAATATTGGTATTCCCGCACGTATTCTGCTGAAAAAGGCGCCACGGCGTATTCAGCACCATGATATTTCTTTCAAACACACCATCCTCGCAACTATCGAGCGGGATGCCGAATCCGTTTTGTGAAGGATCTATTGCACCGTCGATATTCCGGATGTAATTGCCACTCAATCCAGCGTGCCCGAAAACATACGGGAATTTCTGGCCTTGACCGCTGAGTTCAATTCCTGTTGGTGGCGCATAGCGAATCTGCAACAGATTGAGCCCAAGCTCGATGATATTTTTCTCGGCAACGACGTGTCCCACTTGCCAATGCGAAACAAGTTGTGCACTGGCTGCGCCTGCGCCAGCAGGGACCCCTGCCATGTCGTAGGTCAAGGTGTTTGGGGTTGGAACGGATTTGATCTTGAATCCGCCATTGTAAAAGGCCGAGTTTGGTACGGAGGGATCATCTGCCATGCTGACAACAATGCCCTGGCCAGCTTCGAGCGTGTGCGGCAACGGGGTGAAAAATGTTGCCGTGGTCCCGCTGCGGAGCAAAGTAAAGAAGACCGCAGGGGCGGATCGGGGGCTTCCGGATGGATCGGCACCGGGATCGCTCTCGATGCTGTAAGTAAAACTATATGGAGCACTGGTCGTTACCGAAAGGATCTGGAAGATACCGTTGAACGAGTTTGAGACGGAGCCACCGACGAAGCTTGAAACCAAAATGGAGTGTCTCATTCGCCAATAATCTTCACCAGGACGCGCTTGCGGCGCTTGCCATCGAACTCCCCGTAGTAAATCTGTTCCCAAGGGCCGAGGTCGAGTTGGCCTTTCGTAATTGCGACCACCACTTCTCGGCCCATAATCTGGCGCTTGAGATGGGCGTCCGCGTTGTCCTCGCCAGTGCCGTTGTGGCGGTATTGGCTGGTGGGCTCATGCGGAGCGAGCTTTTCGAGCCAGACCTCGTAATCGTGGAGCAAACCATTTTCGGCATCATTGATATAGACGCTGGCCGTGATATGCATGGCATTGACGAGGCAAAGCCCCTCCTTAATCGCGCTCTTCCGCACCAGTTCCTCCACCGTTTCCGTAATGTTGAGAAAACCGCGCCGTTGCGGCACTTCAAACCAGAGGTGTTCCGTCAATGATTTCACGTTCTCCAAAGGAATTCCACGTTGCACCTTTGCCGCTCGCGTTCGACGAAAATTTCAGCCCGGTTCCTGACCTGCTCGATGGCCATGAGACTCAAATGAAAGCCGTCCTCCATCGAGCCTTGGGGCGGCTCGGAAAACCAAGTGGGGGCGACGGGCAGGTCGAGCGCATCGAACGCATACGGTGTGCCAGGTTCGTTCAATTCGTCAGTTGTCCCTGTCGCTTCGAATCGCTTGCGGAATTCAGAATAAAGCTCCGGTGTGCCCTGGTGATCGAAAAGCTCGCGCATCTCCGGCCCAACCGGGTCAATTCCCGCTCCCCGGACGAGGTTTTCGATATCCAGCCAGTCTTTACCTTTGCGTCCGACCGGGCCGTGACGGATAGCGTGGAGCTTTAGTGCGACGAGATGCAACACTGTTGGAATGAGGACTTCCACGCCCAGACAAGCGGCTCGCTGGGCGGATTCCCGCAGCCTTGAAAATGTCGCGTCGTTCACCAGCATTAAATCCAGACGAAAACGAATGCCATAGGGTGGCGAGAACTGAAGAAAGTTTTCGCTCTCGTTCTGCAACCTGAAGCCCTCCTCGATCAGCAGGGCGCACCACCTCTGTCGGTCGTCTTTTCGGGCGAGAAAGTCCACATCCAGTGTCGCGCGCGGTGCGCAGTAAACGTTGACGGCATGCCCGCCGATGACAAGGAAGCCCAAGCCGAGCCTCTCCGCCTTTTCATGGATGCGGGCTATCGGAAACACAGGCTGGAGACTAAACGCCGCGAGGGTTAATGGCAATGGGGTTCCGGACTCGTTCAATCTCCTCCGCTCATTTTTCCGAAAGTTTCTGAAAATATTTTTCGATCCGTCCGCGGTAAGCCGGCGGGAGCTTGCTCGGATCGATGTTCGTGACCTCCGGTTTGTCCTCTTTTTTCGCCTGAGTGGCGGTCAGTTCCAGAGAATAATTTTGCAGTTCATCCATCAATTTCTTCAAAGCTTCAAGATCGACGGGCGATTCGCCCTTTTTTAGTTGCTGCTGCAGATGGAGCATAATCTGATTGCCGCGCTCGTTGCCGCCGTACATTTCGCGCAGGCCCAATTGCAGATTGTAGAGCGCCTCCTGGCCTTGTTTGGCCTGGTCCTGCGGCGACACGTTCCGGTTCTCCTGCATTTCCTTAATCAGGCTTTGCAGTTGGGCCAGGCCGCGTCCCAGGCTCTCCTGCTGGCCCGGCTTGAGCGAATCGCTCTTCTGCGCTTCCTGCATGGCTTGAGGTTCGCTCTCGGTGAAGGCTTTGCTGACTTTGGCGAGGCCCTCTTTCGCCTGGCCGGCGGCTTTTTCTTTTCCGTCCTTGTCCTGTGCCCTCTCCAATTCACCGAGCGGCCAATTCAGTGAGGTCATATTCGGGTCGCTCAAGGCGTCGCGCAACTTCGGGCCGAAGGCATCGCGGGTCGGCTGTTGCTCGGCGGCATTCTTCAATTGCTTAAGCGTTTCGCGCGTTTCGCCGATCGTTTTTTGCAACGACCCGGGGGAGAGGCTGTCGCCAGAATTCTGGCACTGACCGAACGTCTCGATTTGTTTGTCGAGCATTTGCTTTAATTTGTAAGCGTCCGCCAGTTGGCGGCCTTCGTTCTTGTTTTTCATGGCCTCGCCGAGCTTTTGCAGCTCGCTGGCGGCTTGCTGGGCATTGGTTTTGGCGGTGCTGCTTCTTTGCTGAAGGCTGGCCAGCGCTTTGGCCAGGGCCTGCTCGGCCTGTTCGGTTTCAGGCTTCACGTCGCGAAAAGCCTTCGGGTGCTGACTTTGAAATTCGTCGAACGATTGCTGCAATTGCTTTTCCTGATTGGCCAGGTTGGTCAAAACGCTGCGCGAAGTCGTGGCCGCCTGGCGGGACAGTTGCTGCTGCTTCTCCGCCGCCTTTTGCACGAAATCCTGGGCCGCCTTTGTTTCATTTCTGAACTCGGCAATTTCTTTGAGCTTGTCCTGCTTTTCCGCAGTCGGCGGCGGCGGTTCCTCATCCTTTTTCTCCGTGAAGGCGTCCGGATGATCAGAAACTACTTTCTGGAAAATCTTGCGCGCGGCTACCAGATCCGCCAGGGCGCTGCGCTCCTGATTTTGCGCCTCGGGCATCGCTTCGGTACGCAGCGAACTACTGGCGTGACTGGAGTCCTTTTCAGCCTTGGCTAATTGATCGAGCGCCTCGCCAATGGGCTTGTTCTCCATCTCCGAGGCCATTTTGGCGTAGAGATGGCTGGCGCTCTGACTGACGTCCGTCTCGGCGTCGGCAAGCTTGTCTCGGTCCTGCGCTTGCAGTTTCGGCTGTTCTTGCGGCTTCTGCACATGCTGATGCGTCTGGCGGATGACGTGCTGCTGGCGATTGATCAGGGCGGTCAGTTCATTCAGGCATTGGTAGGCCTGGCCGTTCTCGCCGCCCGGCATTTTTAAAATATCCTCGCGGAAGGGGCGCACTTCCATGAAATAGACTTCTGAAGCAAAAGAATTGCTCCTCTCGGTGCTGGCCTTGGCGTAGTAGGTGAGCACGTCCCAATCCGAAAGCCGCAATTCATCAAGATACAAGTTGGGCTGGTAAACCGCGTAACGCGGGTCGCTGGGCGGCGGAAGCTCATGGCGCGTTTCGGTGGCGCCATTGAGGGCGCTGGCCCAGCCGACCTGTTGCAGCGCTTCATTCGCTGCCGCTTCGATTTGCAAAGGCACCACATCCACTTTGGTCACCTGCAAATCGCGCGCCGGTTCGGTGATGCGCACTTCGCCCCAGGGTTGCTTTTGTTCAACCAGGTTGTTCGTGGGCAACGCCAGCTCCGGGGCTTGTTCGGACGCAGGTTTATTCCGGGCCGCCAATTCGGTCTCGCGGTTGGCTTGCAATCGCTGATGCGGTCCGTAGCGCTCATAAACCGCAATCGTCCCGGCCAGCAAAGCGATAAAGACGGCAAGGTGGACGAACGCTCGAAACGGAGACAGGGGCACGGCTGGCGTCTTCTCCGCCAAAACTCCCTGGGCCTGCCTGGCGATGCGCAAATAGAAGGCCCGGATCGAGGAACTGCGACGGGCCAGTTTTTCCAGATGAACGAGCGTATTGATTCGATCGAGTAACTTCGGCTGGCCTCGCTCCAACAACCCAGCAAGCCACGGTCGTTGCGGGTCTTTGCTGACGATGGCGATGCCAATGACAAACCACGCGAGGAGAGCGCCGACGACAAAGAGCACTTCGAGCGTGGTGACAAACACCGGTTGCGGGGTCCATCCCGCCAGCAAGGCTGCCGCGACCAGGAGGAAAAGCAGGCAAACGCTCGCCCCAAGCGTGGAACTGTGCTGAAGAAACCGCAGCCAGCGCCAGCGCGCCGCGGTTCGCTTCAAATTGGTTTCGATGAGATGCAGTCGAGGATTCATTAGACTCTCCACCGAATCAGCTCCGGAGGAGCGGCATGTTTATAGCACAGCGTGACCGAATTGTTACAAGCCCCAGCGGGGCGGCATGTTCGCTTCCATGTCGCTCCTACAGAGCTTGGTTTTCTATTTGATATGGTAACTATAAACATGCCGCCCCGATGGGGCTGCCTGCGATTATTGCCTGAAACCTTCATGATCTCACCTTTGCAATGCTCTCTTGCCGCCCCGCCGCCCAGAGGGTTTCCAATATCAGCGCCGCCAACCCCGCCAGCAGCAACCACCACCAAAGGCGCTGTTGCAGTATTCCGGCGAGCGAAAGCGCGGGCTCAGCGTCCACGGTTTTTTTTGGCGAATCAGCAGCGCGGGTGAACTGCCATACTTTCATCGCCTCCGGGTTTTCAACGTAGCTCAGCCGCGATTCTTTCGGCGAGGGATTGACGCTGAAGATTCTTTGCGGCTCGGTGCCGGAGTCATAGGTGACGGTGTAGAGTCCGGGTTTATCGGGCAATCGCAATTGCGAGCGTCCCTGAACGACCGCAGCGCGCTGCAATTCGGCATGCTCATCGCGGAGGACGACTTCGCGCACCGGCGAGTCGGCAGGCAGGTTGATCAGGCTGATTTCACCAGGCTCATAATTCACCGGCGTCGTCTCTTCCGGCCGGCAGTTTTGCAGGCAAAGGTCGAGAAACGGGATGAACGTCAGGTGCACCGGCCAGGTGGTCTGCTCGCGGTCGAAGCCGAAGGCGCTGACAAATAAACGACCCGGCAGCTTGCTCCCCTGGAAGAAGAGCGCGTCGCCCGACTCTGCAAATATCAACGGCATGCCCTGCATGACCTTAAGCCGCGCGTGTTTGAGCACTTTAATCTCCATTAGGTTACCATACTCCGGCGAAAGGAAAGGATGAAAAATCGCGTGATTCGAGAAGACATATTGGAAATTGACCGCCGGCTGTTTTTCGGAATCGGACTCCGCTTGCGCTTCAAAACCCAATTCCCGCAAACCTCCGCTGATCACCGGCGTGACGCGGTTGACCAGCAGGATCACGCCGCGTCCGTTTGTAAGATAGCGCCAAACCAGTTTGCGAGCGTCGGCGGATTGCAGGTAATTGCTCTCGATGACCAGGGCCTCGGCATCCTGATTGGCCGCTAGTTCCTCCGCCAGGCGCGCGGGCTCGATGACCCGCGTCGCCCAATGACCGCGCATAATGTCCGGCGAGAGCGCGATTCGCAGATAATGTGATTGGGCGAGCAGGGCGACGTTGCCTTCCCGAACGGGCGCCATTGAGAAGAAGACCCGATTGTCGCCGGCCAGTGCGTCCGGCGAGCCTTCGACCGAGACTTCGCCGCGCAGCCAGAGAGCAGGATCGGCTTCCCACTGCGCCTGGAGCAACATGGTCTCCGGCTGCCTCTCCAACTCCAATGGTTTGTTGAAAATCACCTGGCCATTGACGCGCAATTCGATGTTAGCCGAACGCGCGGGGCCGGAATGGCTCAGTTTGACCGTGAAATTGACCAGCGATTTGTCGCCCAGGAAAATCCGTTGCATTCGCGGCTCCGACAACGAGAGATTCGGCGCTTGCGGCGCTTCGATCTTCGGCAGCGTCACTTCTACATTCTGCAAGAACGGCGGGGTGTTCAAATTCTCACTCCACTGGTTTTCCTGGTTGTCGCTGAAGAAGATAATTCTCTTTCGGACGCCGAGCGAATTGGCGAGAAGCGCGTTCGCCTGGCGGAAGGCGGCCAGGTAGGAGCCGCGCTGAAACGAAGGCTGAAGCTCTTTCAATTTATCCCGGGCACTCTCGCGGCTGTCACTGAAGGACACCGCCACGCGCGGCTGCGAAACGAGCTCGATGACGGCGATTTGAATTTCGCTGCCGGCGCGCGCGATTTCCGTGGCGATCTTATCCCGGTCGCGGCTGAAACCATCGCCCGCCTGGTGACTGAGAGAATTGTCGAGCACATAAACGCGGCTTTCCTGCACGACGCCTGGCTCGCCGGAACGCTGATAAGGCCAGGCGAAAGCGCAGACCAACAGCAGCAGCGCCAGCGCGCGCAGCTGAAACAGCAGCAAATCGCGCAATCGCATTGGACTCCGGCGCGGCTGCGGTTGGTCGTCGAGAAAGCGGAGCGCGGCGAACTTGATCAAGTTTGTCTCCGTCTTCCGCCGCAAATGCAACCAGAGCGGCGCAGCGATGGCCAGCGCGCCGAGCAGGGCAAGCGGGTAGAGGAGGGAGAGGGGGGGCATGGGGAAGTAATCAGTGTTCAGTAATCAGTATTCAGTGGCCCTGCAACACGAACCACGCATCGCCGCCTCCCGCTAGACCTTGGAGTTTGGGCCTTGGACTTTGGACTTTTCATTTGAGCCGCTTCCTTTCTGCCAGGAACAGCGCAAGGGCGTGCCAGGGGTTTTCATCGTTCCGCACCAGACAATGTGCCATTTCCAGGCTTTGAAACAAGTCGCGGTGGGCGGCCATAAAGGCATTGAAGCGCGTCAGATACTGCGCGCGCGCGGCGGCGGGGGTGACGACGCGGCGCTGGCCCGTTTCCAAATCTTCAAACACGCGCGGGTCGGAAAACGGGAACTCGATTTCATCGCGGTCGAGGATTTGAAAGACGATGCATTCGTGGCCGTGAAAGCGCAATTGTTTGAAGCTCAGGGCGACTTCCTCCGACGGTTCGAGCAGATCGGAGAAAAACAAAATGACGCTGCGGCGGTGAACCAACCGCGCTGTGTGTTGCAGCAGTCGCGCCAAACAGGCGCCGCCGGACGGCCTAAGGGCTTCGAGTTGGCGCAGGATCAGGCCAAACTGCGTTGGCCGCTGGGATGGACGGATGAATTGCGGAACTTCACTGCTCGCATCGAGCGTGACCATGCCGGCCGCATCGTTTTGCTTGAGCAGAAACCACGTGAGCGCCGCCGCCAGGATGCGCGCGCAATCCAGCTTCGAGCCCCAGGCCGCAGCCCCCCGGTATTCCATCGAAGCGCTGGTATCACAAATGACATAAAACCGCGCATTCGTCTCCTGCATATAGCGCTTGATGCAAAGGCGATCGCTGCGGGCGAAGAGACGCCAATCCAAATGCCGCAGATCATCCCCCGGTTGATAATTGCGATAATCGCTAAACTCGACACTGAATCCGTGAAACGGGCTTTCGTGCAAACCGGTCAGGAATCCCTCCATCACATACCGCGCCTTGAAGTCCAGCCCCTCCAACGCCGCCAGAACTTTCGGATCGAAGCGAGAGGAGAGCGGGGTGGGAGTGGAGGCGAGCATATCAGTAACGTCCAGAACCCCGCAAAGAGCCCGTAGCCGACGAGACGCCGCTCTCATTAACACCCCGCTTTAGCGGGGTGGTCTCGAATCGCTCGCGATCTAAAACCGTTTTAACGGTTTTCGCCGCCGCCGAGGGCGCAGCAGCCACACGGTCGTCGCATGGGAAAACCGTTAAAACGGTTTTGATCGCAAGCGTCCGAGGGTCCACCCCGCTAAAGCAGGGTGTTAATGAGAGGCCGCGTCTAGAAGCCCATCGTTGTGAGTTCAGCATGATATGCGCAGTGGACATCACGGGTTCACATCCTATTTCCTCACATCCTCAATCAGCTTCGCAATGATCTCGTCCGTTGACTTACCCTCCGCATCAGCCTGGAAGCTGCGGATCATCCGGTGCCGCAGCACGAGGGGAGCGAGGGCGGTGACGTCTTCGCAGGCCACGTTGAAGCGGCCTTCGCAGGCGGCGCGAGCGCGGCCCGCCACGATCAGATATTGACTGGCGCGCGGGCTGGCGCCCCAGCGAATCCAGCGCTTGATGTAATCCGGCGCGGACGCGTCGCTCGGGCGGGTGGCGCGCACCAATCGGACGGCATAATCGACGACGTTCGGCGCGACCGGCACCTGGGCGATGGCGTCGCGGAATCTCAGGATTTCTTCGCGGCTCATTACCGGAGCGAGCTTGTCGAGCGGGCTGAAGGAATATTGCTCGACGAGATTGCGTTCGTTCTCCAGGGATGGGTAATCAATTAACAACTCAAAAAGAAATCGATCGAGCTGCGCCTCGGGCAGGGGATAAGTGCCCTCCTGTTCGATCGGGTTTTGCGTGGCCAGGACGATG
>Ga0247668_1000280_pt1 | contig 13414 bp, 9 predicted proteins | sample CNK09_metaG_FD_182737 | JGI IMG/M metagenome (GOLD analysis project Ga0247668, IMG submission 182737) | Soil microbial communities from Purdue University Martell Research Forest, Indiana, United States - CNK09 | ecosystem: Environmental > Terrestrial > Soil > Temperate forest > Bulk soil | place...
GGCTTCCCCGCGTGCATCGGCTCGCCGGCCTCGCGTGTGGCATTGACGTTCGAGGCGCGCACGGTGCCGTTGGAGGCCGGCAGTGGCACGCGGTTGGCGAGATTATCAGCCGCTGTCAGGACCGGGACCGTGACGATGACCGACGCCGCGCCACTGACGATGGCCCCCGAAGCATTGGAAATCACCACGTCGAAAGTGCCGCCATCTTTGGCCTGCACGGCGGTGAGCGTGAGGCAGGAATTGGTCGCGCCGGGAATGTTCACGCCGTTGCGCCGCCATTGGTAGGAGAGAAACGGGCCGCTCGCCGTCACGCACAGGGTCACGTTGGAGCCGGGCGGGACGTTTGTGCTGGCCGGTTGTGCCAGAGCCATGGGCGGCACCGGCTGAAAGGCGGTGAGCACGACGTCGTCGCCCGTGCCGCCGGCATAGCTGATGGTCGCGCCCGTGTTCGTGCCGAGAAAGTTCAAGAGGATCGCTCCTTGCGGCAGCGCCGCGAAAGTCCCACTGCCGCCGGTGCGCGAAATGATGGTGAAGTTCTGGCCGGCGCTAGGCACAAAGCCGCCAAACGATGCCGTGTTCAATGTCACGTTCGTGCCGATAGTGACGCTGCCGGTCGCGCTGAGTTGATCGTACTGCGTGCCCGGCGTGGTGCCGCCAATCTCGACGGTGAAGGTGCTGTTCGCGGCCAGGGTTTCATTCCCAGCCACGCTGAAGATTCCCGCGGAAGTGCCCGGAGCCAGATTGCCGCTCGTGGTCAGGTTGGCGACTGTCACGTCCGCTCCGCCGGTGTAAGTGTCGCGGATGGTAGCGCCGCTGATGAGACTGAGTGCGGCAGCGTTGGTCGGGCTGATGGCAGCGCTGATCGTGATCGTGCCGGCGTTGGTGTCACCGATCACGATCGTGTCGGCAGTGATGCGGTCAAGTTCGGCATCGGTGAGGCCAAGCGTGCCGACCGTGTCGGCTCCTCCCAGATTAATGAGCGTGCCATTGTTCTTTTGCTTGAGTGTAACCTTACCGATCCCGGCAATGCTCACGTTGTTCGCGAGAGAGATGGAATCCGAGATGATCATTATGCGGTCGGCCACGTTTGTATTGATGATGCTGGACTGATTGCCGGCGGTAATTCCGAAGCCACCAGGTACGGGGGTCCCCGTGACGGTGATGACGCCTCCAGCCGATGTGATCGCGGTGCCGGGTTCGCTCATTTCGATCCCGGCTCCACCCCCGCCCATGCCGGTGCCAGTCACGGTTACTGTGCCCGATCCTCCAGCGCTGATGACGCCGCCATAGAGGAGAGAGACTCCGATACCATAATAACTGCCCGCGCTCCCGCCCTGTCCGGTGACCTGCACCGGCCCGCCCAATGAACTGATGAGGGAATTTGAGCTATAGACCGTGACACCGCGGTTGACAATATTCGTGCTGGCGCCACCTGTGCCCATGACCGTGAGCAGGCCCGAGGTGCCGCCGATGATTTGCCCTCCGCCCGCCACGTTAATGCCCAACTGGTAGCCACCGGCATCGTCACCACCCCGGCCTTTCACCATAAGCTGACCCGTGCCCGTGCAGCGCAGGAGACCGCCGATGTTGACCCCGTTGAAACTCCCCGAAGTCGCGACGGCCTGCTGATTTGCCTCCACGACCAGATTGCCATTCGTGGTCTGTAAGCTGGCCCCGCCGTTCACGCTCACATACCGGCTGCATTTCACCGTGATAGTTCCGGTGCCGGACACGAGCAAATTCCCCGACACGTTCACGGTGTCCACGCCTGGCGTCGGACCGTCGTTCTGCAAGTCCACGTTCAGGCTGGCCCCGGGGGCGAAAGTAATGTTTCCATTAAGGTTCACTGTGTCATCGCCGGCGCCGCCGTTCAGAGTGAGGCTGGGTAACGTTCCGGTGAAAGCGCCAACGTTGATCGTGTCCGCTCCCGCCGCCTCGTTCACCGTAATCTGCGTTACGTTGCTGCGGGAAAGAACGCCGGAGTTCCCTGAGATGGGTGCCCCGCCATTCACGCTGAACGTGCGCCCCGCCGCCGCGAACTGGATGTTGCCCGCTGACGGCTCCGAGATCGTGAGCGTGTCTCCATTTCCCGCCACATTGGTAACGACAATCGCGTTCCCGTTATTGGTGACGGCGTAATCGGCCGCAAAGGCGCGCGAGGCAAACGCGCCCCACGCCAGGGCGGTCAGAGCGAGATAGAGAAGCATGCGGGCTGGATGGCCGCGTGCGATTTGGCACTTCATAGTTCTTGCGTTGGTCATGTGGGTTGGCCTTGCGTTGAATTGCTCTTATTGCGTCTTAACTGGCGGGGCGCAAGGACAAACATTCTGAGATTACCAGCTAATATAACAGATTTCCGCAGCGGACACAATTTGAATCTTCATTTCGGAGGCATGCAGGCACGGCGGCACGACTAACCACGAAGATTTTACTGCGCCGTTCCGTCAGGCACCGCGAAGTTCATTGCCAGGCCAGGGGCGGCGCAGTAGAAGCTTGCATGATAAAGACACTCCGTCTGCTTGGGCTACGCACTGGCCGATGGCTATCAAAGCGAACAATCTTCAACCCACCGCCTGACGCGATGCCTCATTGCAAGCGCATATGGGCCGCGGTCTTTGCCCTGCTTTTGTGTGGCGGGATTTCTCACGCCGCCGATACCACCAACCTCCCGGCGCTCAAAGCGGGCGAGTTGGTGGATTATGGACCACTTGCCTTCAAACCGGAGGTTTGGAAGACCAAGGGTCAGAGCACGATGTTGTTGCCGTGGACCGGCAGCAACATTGTCTTCCTCACCACTCCGGGTGATTACGATGGCCGATTGATGGGACAGTGGGTGAAGCGTCTGGACGAAGGTTGGGCGCTCTATGCCGAATTGACTGGAGCTCGGCCTGCCGTCGGCAGGCAACTCAACGGCCAGGCTACGATCGCGGCAGTGCCCGATTTCGACTACACCTGCGGCGCAGGTTGTGGCTATGTGGGAATTACGGGGATCGAGTTGGCAATGTTCTATCGCTGGAATTATCCGGCCCTGCGGCGCAATCCAGACGCTGTCCCGCATTACGTCTTTTACGAGATGGGGCGCAATTTTTACACCTTTGGCAACCGTCATTCCTGCTTTACCACGGGATTCGCTGTGTTCATGCGCTACGTCTGCATGGACGCGCTGCAGTGTTCCGATGACGATATCGCAACGCGGGGGAAGATCGAGCAGGCCGAGGCGTTAATCAGAAAGGGTGACATGCCATTCCTGCGGACCTTTACGAATGCGGACGGCCTGACGGAAAAGCAGCCCCGGCTCAAGGACGATAACGGCAAATGGATGAATCCATCCGATCAGCCCGTGACATATGCCTCGGCCATGCTTCGACTCAGGCGCGAACATGGCGGAAATGAGTGGCTGAAGAGATTTTTCCGCGCACTGGCTCGGTGCCCCACGGCGCCGGCTAACACCCTCGATGGCGCCCGTCAACAATGCTGGAATTGGTATCTCGCCGCCAGCATCGCCGCTCAACGAGATCTCGCGCCCATCTTCGTGGACCAATGGCGGTTGCCCTTGGCCGAGGAAACACTCCTGGCGCTCGCCAAAACGGATTGGAAAGCAGTTGGGCTTACGTCTGCACAAGTCGCCGCCCAGGTGCAACCTCGGTGGCGTTAGGAAGGCCTGACAACGCGCAATTGGCTCGACGAATCTTGCAAAAATGGGGAATTATTTTCGAATGGCTGACATCAAACGCTGTTGGTGGGCTAAAACCGACTTAGGCATCGCCTATCACGATGCCGAATGGGGTCTGCCGTGCCACGACGATCGGACGCTGTTCGAGTTTTTGATCCTGGAGGGCGCGCAAGCCGGGCTGACCTGGGAAATCATTCTAAAAAAACGGCTCGGATACCAGCGGGCTTTCGACAATTTTGACGCAAACGCCGTGGTCAAGTATGATCGGCGCAAGGTGAAAGCTCTGCTCGATAATCCAGGCATCGTTCGCAATCGACTGAAGATCGCAGCTTCCATCCAGAACGCCCGCGCTTTCCTAACGGTGCAGAAGGAGTTCGGCTCTTTCGACGCTTACATTTGGAAATTCGTCGGCGGCCATCCGAGGAAAAACCGGTGGAAATCGCGTGCCGAGGTGCCCGCCAAAACGCCCGAGTCGGACGCCATGAGCAAGGACCTGCGAAAACGCGGCTTCACGTTTGTCGGCTCGACAATTTGTTACGCGTTCATGCAAGCCGTCGGCATGGTAAATGACCACACTGTGGACTGCTTTCGATACAGGGAGGTTTGAGGGCGCCAGAGGTCCTCCGGACTCTCTTAGTTTTAATCTTAATCTTAATCTTAATCTTAATCATGCTCTTACTCGCTTTCCTCAGAGCGAACGTCGGGAGATCAAGATTAAGATTAAGTTTAAGATTAAGAGCCGCGACTCACGGCAGCAGGCGAAGCCGATAGAGGCGATTGGAGTAGGCCGGGGCGGCATTATCGGTGTACTGCGTCGGCAAGTTGCTCACGCTGATGTTCCCGAGCAGGCTCCAATTAGCGGGGTCGAATGCGGATTCGACGGCGTAGGTTTTTCCGGGAGTGCCGCTCAGCGTGAGGCGAAAGGTGTGGTCGTTTAAGATGATGCCACTAATGATCTTCGGTCGGACAATCAATTCGGCGGGCAGACTGTTCGTTTGACCCAGGCTGTTGCCAACCAAAACGGAGTAATTGCCAGCAGTAGTGGGTTGCACATTGACGGCGGTAAAAGTGCTATTGGTCGCGCCGGCGATGTTTGTTCCCCCGAATTGCCACTGATACGTCAGTGGGGTGGTCCCGTTAGCGATGACGTGGAACGTTGCGAGGCTCCCCGGATCGGCCACTTGGGGCTGGGGCTGTTCCACTACGATCGGGGCGACCGGCAGACTGAGGCGGAAGTAGATGCTTCCACCCTGGCCGGCGCCATAGCCATCGACTGCCACTTGATAGGTGGTGCCTGCCACCGCAGAAAAACTGACCCGGCTCTGCGCCGTGTAGCCGATAGCGGTCGCATCATCATCATTGCTGGCGACGTAGGCCAATTCGGAGACGACATCCCCCGTATAGATCGCCAGCACCGTGTCGAACAGGTTGCTCACGCCGGTCAACCCGTTCGTCGTGGTCGTCATCGTGCAGGTGCCGGAAGCCGGCGCGGTCCAACTAATCCACGCCGAGGCCGTGCCGTAATCGGTATTATGATAGGGTTCACCCGGCTCACGTGTGTACTTGGAGCTATCGCCATAGACGAAATTGGTGAAGCCGTTTACCACCCCTCGATTCGCAAAGCTGTCGCCAAAATTCGGCGTCGGTTCATGGGTCGTGACCGTCACCGGGGCAGAGACGCCGACCGCTCCGAGATTGTCTGTCGCCCTTGCGGTCAAGACGTACGTCCCAATTGCGATATTCGTCCAGGGAAAGCTTTGCGAGCTGCTCGTCGAGCTGCCGAGGAGCGTGTTACCGACGAAGACCTCCAACAGCGTGATTGAACCGTCGTCCGTAGCATTGGCCGTAACCACCAGGTTCGCGGGCGCGACAAAGCTGGCGCCGTCGTCCGGAGCGGTGATGGTGACCACAGGCCGCCCGTTGATCGAGATGCTCACCGGCGGCGAAGCTCCGGTTGCGCCCAGGTTGTCCGTGGCAATGGCGGTGAGCGTGTGATTGCCGGCTGGTGCACTTGCCCAGGTGAGGCTGAAAGGCGGACTCGTTGCTGTCCCGATTCTATTCGTGCCATCGGCATAATAATCAACCTTGACCACCGAACCGTCGCTGTCCGTGGCCGTGACTCCAAGCGCCAGGTCCAAGGGACCGTTGAAGAACGCGCCGTTGACTGGATTGGTGATGGTGACCGACGGCGGGAGATTGTCGTTATCGGCGATGGTCACAGTCGAACTGCTCGGCGAGCCAAGGGCATAATTCGTCCCGCTCGAAAGGGTGACGATGACCGTTTCCGGCGCTTCGGCGAGGGAATCATCGATCGGGGTGACGGTCAGGTTGGTGAAAGCCGCGCCCGCCTGGATGGTAACCGGACTGACCAGCGAGACGTAGTCGCTCCCCGGCGTGGCCGAGCCGCCGACCGTAAAATAAATAGTCACCGGAAGGGCAGTGCCGCCGGAGCGACTAATGGTGAAAGCGCCAGGAACGAGACCGGCTTCCGCGGCCGAAGGGCTGCTGGCGACGATCGTGACGGTTGGCCCTATGATCACAGTCAAGTTCGCGTTCGAACTGAGCACAGAGTTGAGGGGATTGGTCACGCGCACGGTGTAGTTTCCCGAGTTAGCGGTCTGAACGTTGGTCAGGGTGAGAGTGGAACTCGTCGCCCCTGAAACCGGATTTCCCTTGAAGAACCATTGATAAGTCAACGGCGGGCCGCCGCTCGCGCTGACATTGAAAGTGACGGTGGTGCCGACAAAAACATTGGTGTCCTGGGGTTGGGTGAGAATGGAGGGAGGCAGGATGACCGTCAGGTTGGCGACGCTACTGGTGGCGGAGCCGTAGGGATTGTTCGCAATCATCCTGTAGCCGGCCTGATCCGACATCTGCACGTTCGAGAGCATCAATGTCGGGCTCGTGGCTCCTGTGATGGGGTTGCCATCTTTCTGCCAGGAATAACTTAACGGCGCCGCGCCCGTCGCCGCAGCGGTGAAAGTGGCGGTCCCGCCCGGCGCCGCGTAGGTGTTTTGCGCCGGCTGCTGGGTGATCGTGGGCGGGGTGTTTACCACGAATAAATCGCTCAGGTCGGTTGCGTTCGCGGCATCGCCCAGGTATGGCCCGACGCCAAAAATGTTCTGAAACGTTCGCAGGGTGGAACTGTGGGTGTAATGGGTGTTGTTGAAATAGCCATTTCCCTTGGCTTTCGGCGAAAGTACAATCATCCCGATCGGGCCGTCGCTGCTACTGGCTCCCTCGTCCCAGGTGATGAATATAGCCCCGTTATTATTATAGGCTTGCGAGGCCATGATTTTCGGAATTTCAATCGAGAGCCAGTGGTCACCCTGGGAGCGAGTACTGGGGCTGCCCGGTGTGAGGTCATGCATGTCGTTGGTGACGTTGGGAGTGAGGAAATTATACCGGGCAATATTGTTGTTCTGCAAATCCGCAGCTAATTCCGTGTAGGGCCGGACGTGATTGGTGCAGTAATTAAGGTTGTTTCGCACCGAATCAAAAAAGACGAATGGGTTGTGGCGGACTACATAGGGCTGCTTATTCGTGTCGGGGACGTAAGTTCCGGTGATGTTCTCCTGATATGTTTTCCAGGAGATGCCGGCTTGGTCGAGTTGCGTAAAGAGATTGGCGGTGGAACTGAGGTGGTTCACCGATGGGTTGTTGTCATTTAAAATCCCAAAATTGTTTCCGGCCACGAGCCATATATAATTCGGCTCGCTCGGATGAAGGCTGGGTGGATTATAGTATTGCTCGCAACGCGAGGCTATCGGAAGCAGGACATTATTGATGTAGGGACAATCAGGTGCGCCCTTGATTGGTTGTGATCCGCTGGACCAGTTGTGGTTTTCCATCAGGATGATAAAGACGGTCTGAATCGGGATTTGCGGACTTGCCGCCCAGGCGCTATTGCAAAAAAGCATGGGGAGCAACGCCAACAACGGCCCGAACCGGCGAAGGACAAAACTCAGTGCGCGCGACATTATACCAATTCGGTCATTCATGATGCTGTCAATGGACGTTGGAAGAAGAATGCACGATTCCGGCGGTCTGTTCAAGTGCGGAAGTGAGACATATTTCTTGGCTCGGGCCAATCCTGCGCTATCTTGCGTGCGTCAACGACCGAATGAAATACCGTGAACTTGGCAAAACCGGTTGGAAAGTCTCAGTGCTGGGGTATGGCGCCTCACCGCTGGGGGATGCCTTTGGCGGCATTAAAGAGAAGGACGGCATTCGCACCGTTCGCACCGCCATCGATTTGGGGGTCAATTTTATCGATGTCTCGCCCGACTTTGGTTCGGCCAAAGCGGAGATCGTCCTCGGAAAGGCCTTGCGCGGCGTGCCAAGGGAAAAGTTTTATCTCGCGACCAAAGTCGGCCGTTACGGGCCGGCGGACACGGACTTTGATTTTTCTGCGGAGCGCGTGATTCGCAGCGTCGATGAAAGTTTGAGGCGCTTGCGGGTCGCTCACATCGATCTGATTCAATGCCACGACATCGAGTTTGCCTCGCTCGAGCAACTGGCGGAAGAGACGATTCCCGCCCTGCAAAAACTCAGACAACAAGGCAAGGTGCGGAGGATCGGCGTGACGGCGCTCCCCCTGAAGACCTTCAAGAAGATCCTGGAGCGGACGCGGGTGGATGCAATCCTCTCTTATTGCCATTATTGTTTGAACGACATCACCCTGGTGCAAATGTTTCCGTATCTGAAAACCAAAGGCGTAGGCATCATCAATGCCTCGCCGCTGGCGATGGGTTTGCTCACCGAAAAAGGGCCGCCCAAATGGCATCCGGCCCCAGCCGCGATTCGAGACGTCTGCGTCAAAGCGGTCGAGCATTGCAAAAAGAAAAAAGCACGGCTCGCCCGGCTGGCCTTGCAATTTGCCGTGGCCAACAAAGATATCGCGACGACCATCGTCGGCACCGCCAGCCCGAAGAAAATCAAAGAAAACGTGCGCTGGCTGGAAGAGCCGCTTGATCAGAAATTGTTGGCCGAGGTCCAGGAGATTCTGGCCCCGATTCGCAATAAAAGCTGGCCGAGCGGGCGGAAGGAGAACAACTGATGCTGGTCACTGAATTCCATCGTGCGGAGCAGAAGAATTCCAAACGGCTGATGGTTGTCCTGCATGGGTTGGGCGACAGCGCCGCCGGATTTCGTTGGATGCCGTCCATGCTGGGATTTGACGACCTGAACTACCTGCTCGTCAATGCGCCCGATTCCTATTATGGAGGATATTCGTGGTACGATTTCGCCGACGATTCCGGTCCTGGCATTCTCCGCAGCCGCAAAATGATTTTTGATCTCCTCGACGCCCAGCGAACCGCCGGCTTTCCGACGGAGGAGACGACGCTCTTCGGATTTTCCCAGGGCTGCCTCATGACCGTCGATGTGGGATTCCGCTATCCTCACCTGTTTGCCGGCCTGGTTGGCATTAGCGGTTACGTCTTCGAGCCGGAAAAATTGCTCACCGAACTTTCGCCGGTCGCAACCCGCCAGCGGATGCTCTTCACCCACGGCACGCAAGATCCGTTGATTCCTTTTGCCGAGGTGCGAAAGCAAGTCCAGCTCTTGAAAAAGGCCGGACTGGCAATCGATTGGCATGAGTTCGTCAAACCGCACACGATCGCCGGCGAAGAGGAACTATCCGTCATCCGCGATTTTATCCGCGACTCAATTCGGAAAAAACCTCACGAATGACACGAATTCATGGGGTCAATTAATTCGTGGTTGTTTTGAACCGCCGCAACTTCACAGCGACGAACTTTACGAACGGGAGTTCAAAGGCATTCAGAACTTCCTATGATGCCGCCGATTACGCGCACCGGTCGCAGTTGAATGAAATCATCGTCAAAGCCTGCGCGAGCCTCCCGCAGGACCGCTTTCAATCCGCGGCCGAATTGCGCGCGGAATTACTCAATTGGTCGGGGAGATTTAACCACAGAGAACAGACAGCACAAAGGAAAAAACCGGTCGCGCCCTTGGCGGTCAATTGCCGATGCAAGACGTAACCGCCAGCTCCGGCTTCATAGCAGGTGATGTCAGGCAAACTTCGGCAGGCATTTCGCAAGATTCCTGACGGGAAAATTGGTTTCTCAACTATGGCTGGCCCGTTTCTCGCTTCTCTAAGGTTTTGGCATGATGAAGAAGTATCTGGTTTTCAGTTTCAAGACCGGCCAGGCGCGGGGAGGCATGGGCGATTTATCGAACTCGTTTGACACTATGGAGGAAGCGCTGTTTGACATCAAAGTCGAGCGCAATCGTTATTTTCAAATCGTGGAATCCGCCACGATGCGAATCGTCAAAGAGGGCTGGTCTCTTTTCAAGTTTTACGACCCGAGGGCGCTGGACTTGGACACCGATTTATGATTTCACCTCTGCACCCTCGCCCCTCCGCCCTTCATGAGCTTCTCGACTTCAGACAGGCTCGCCATGGACGTGTCACCGGGCGTGGTCATCGCCAATGCGCCATGGGCCGCGCCGTATTCGACGGCGATTTGTGGGTCGCCGCTGGTCATTAGCCCGTAAATCAAGCCGGAGGCAAAGCTGTCGCCGCCCCCCACTCGATCGAGAATCTCCATTTCCTTGCGGTTGGTCGCTTCGTAGAATTTTCCGCCGGCCCAACAGATCGCCCCCCAGTCATTGATCGTTGCCGACCGCACGGCGCGCAGCGTGGTCGCCGTGACTTTGAAGTTCGGGAATTCCTTGACCGCTTTTTCAATCATCTTCTTGAAACAGCCAACGTCGATCTCTGAGATGTTCTCGTCCACACCTTCGACCTCGAAGCCGAGGCAGGCGGTAAAATCTTCTTCATTGCCGATCATGACATCGACGTTGCGGGCGATCCGGCGATTGACTTCCTGCGCGCGTTTCTGGCCGCCGATCGCCTTCCACAAGGAGGGCCGGTAGTTCAAATCGTAAGACACAATCGTGCCGTGGTTCTTCGCCGCTTGAACCGCTTCTTCGACGAGTGCCGGAGTGGTGTCGGAGAGGGCGGCAAAAATACCACCGGTGTGCAGCCAGCGCACGCCCTGCTTGCCGAAGACGTCGTCCCAGTCAAAATCGCCCACCTTCAGTTGCGAAGCGGCGGTCTGGCCCCGGTCGGGAATGCCAACAGCCCCGCGAATGCCGAAGCCGCGTTCCGTAAAATTCAGCCCGTTGCGCACCGTTCGGCCCACGCCATCATAAGAGCGCCACTTGACGAACGAAGTATCGACACCACCCTGCAAAATAAAATCTTCAATCAGACGTCCCACGTCATTGTCGGCGAAGGCGGTGCAGACCGCGGTGCGGAGGCCGAAGCATCGGCGCAAGCCGCGCGCCACATTATATTCGCCGCCGCCCTCCCACGCCTTGAACTCGCGGGCGGTGCGGACCCGGCCTTCGCCGGGGTCCAACCGGAGCATGATTTCACCAAGAGCGATCATGTCGTAGCGACAGGACCCGGCAGGTTTGACATCTAGAATGGGCATAGTGTTGAGTGATTAGAGCTTTTTCCTGGCATCGTCCGGCAACGTAATCATTGTCGAGCCAATGTCCTTTATTTCCACGGTCGTTGTGCGGATGATGTCCACTTCGCGCTTGTCTTCGCCGACCGTAATCTTACCCCGGACGTTGAACTCATATTTCGTGAGCTGGCCGTCTTTGACCCAAAACCTGGCCGAGCCTTTCGCCACAGGCGCTTCCGCGGCGCGCCGACCCAGGAGAGAAAACAATTCCTTGGCTGCGTCCGCCGCCAAGTCGCCAGAATAAGCTCCATCGGAGTCCTTCTTTATCTCAACCGCTTTGGCGACCAGGCTCTCCGCTTCCTCGACCGGTTTCTTCAAGGCCTTCAGCCGCTGGATCGCACGGTTGTCTTCACCGATTTCTGCGGTCGAGAGCCAGTTCCCGTTGTAGTTGACGACTGTTTTATCACCCTTTGACGCGGCCTCGTAGGAAATCTCACCCAGGGACCCTTTGAGGTAGGTGGCCCCGCTTTTTTCGGTTTTGCCTTCTATTGGTCCCTGTCGGCGGGCCGACTCACTGCCTTCGGTTTTTGGCGTGTAGCTCCAGCTATAACCGGACTGTTCGCCCAGTTTCTTGATCGAGTCGGCGACCTCTGTTTTCGGATCGGCGTGCGCCGCGGAAAGTGCGAGGGCAAGAAGTGAAATGATAGACGAAAGGTTTTTCATATCGGTGCTGCAATTGACGGTCGGTTTCGACGCTGGACCGTTTGTATGCCGATATCAACATCGAAATCTGATGCTTCTTCAAGCCGTAATTTGTGCATTAGATCTGTCCTCTGGTCTATCACATGAGCGAATCATCTGCAGCCAACGCTCCCCACAGGCTTCGTCGTCCCTTCTTTACTTTTCTCCGCATGACTGATTGACTCTTGCCGCTATGCATTTCAACCGATCTATCGCCAAGCTTGCTGTCTCCGCCTCTTTCTTCATCGTGCCATCGGTCTTCGCCGATCCTCCCAGGCTCTCGGGTATCGGCGATGCGATGCAGGAGATGGTGGCGAAAAATGAAATCGCCGGAGCCGTGACAGTCGTGGTGACCAGGGACAAACTCCTTCACCTTGAAAGCACCGGCTTCGCCGACGTCGCCGCTAAAAGGCCAATGACTTCCGAGACGCTTTTCTGGATCGCGTCGATGACAAAACCGATCACCGGCACGGCAATTCTCATGTTGCAGGATGAAGGCAAACTCAACGTCGCCGATTCGGTGGCGAAATATCTACCCGGGTTTGCCGATCTGAAGTCCCCGTCGGGCAAGCCCGCCAACCTCACGATCGCGCAAATTCTTACCCACACTTCCGGGTTGGGTGAAGCGAGCGGTCCGGACGCGCAAAAGGCCAAAACGCTTGCCGATCTCGTCCCGCTCTGGCTCGCGGCTCCCATGCAATATGAACCTGGCGAGAAGTGGAAATACACGCAAAGCGGCATCAACGCCGCAGCCCGCATCGTCGAAGTCGTGAGCGGACTGACCTTCGACGCCTTTCTCCAGGAACGGCTCTTTGGTCCCCTGGGAATGAAACACACCACATTTTACCTTACTCCCGAGCTGCGTTCCCAACTGGTCACCGCCTACGCAAAAAACAAGGAGACCGGATTGCTCGAACCGGTGCCGCCGCGGCCCGATTTCGGCCCGCGCGACCGCCCGCCGCAGGGCAACGGCGGACTCTACTCGACAGCGCCTGATTACGCGCGCTTTTGCCAGATGCTTCTCAACGGCGGCACCCTCGAAGGTCGCCGCTATCTCACTCCCGCAGCGATGAAATTCCTCACTACTCCGCAAACCGGCAGCCTGCCAACGGGATTTTTCCAGAACAACACCTACGGCAACCGAGGCACCAACTACGGGTGGGGCATCGCCACGTCCATTCTACGGACGCCGCATGACGGCGTGGCCGCCATGCTCTCGCCCGGCACCTACGGCCATGGCGGCGCGTGGGGCACGCAGGCGTGGATCGATCCCCTGAAAGGCGTGGCTTATGTCTTGATGGTGCAACGCTCAGATTTCCCGAACAGCGATGCCAGCGAAGTGCGCCGCAGATTCCAGCAGGCTGCTGCCGACGCGCTTGCGAAACACTGAGGCTAAAGCTTCCTCCCACGCATCCAGATCTGATTGGATTGTTGACTTCTAAACTCAGCGATTTGATCTTCTGCTCACCGGGGCGCTATTTCTTCGGAGTTTTCAGTGCGTCTTCGATCTTCTTCACATCATCATCAGAAATTTTAGGCGCTGCTTTCTTCATCATTT
>Ga0247668_1000281_pt1 | contig 13404 bp, 10 predicted proteins | sample CNK09_metaG_FD_182737 | JGI IMG/M metagenome (GOLD analysis project Ga0247668, IMG submission 182737) | Soil microbial communities from Purdue University Martell Research Forest, Indiana, United States - CNK09 | ecosystem: Environmental > Terrestrial > Soil > Temperate forest > Bulk soil...
TGGCTACGCCGCGCTGTGCCTCCGTCGTTCAATAAAACGTCAGTCGAACCGCAGCCGCTTCATCGACGCGGCCGTGAAATCCGACAGCAACTCACCCGGGGTGAGGTTCAAGGCGAGGCAGAGTTTGAGGATGATGGTCAAGGTCGGAACCTTCTCGGCGCGCTCGACCTGGCTGGCATAGCTGCTGGCGATTCCCGCAAGGCGCGCGAGACCCTCTTGGGTCAGGCCGCGCTTCTCCCGCCAGCGTTTCAGCGCCGCACCGAAGATCTCAGCCTCACGAGCAGTCGTTTTCATAGGCAACCTTCGCAACAATTCTCTTGACAGCCCGCTTCGTATCTATCACTATTGTATCAATACGATCGCGAGGGACTCATACATCAGCAACCGACACAAACGCTGGAGATCATGCCATGACCGACGCCGCCACGCACATCCGCCGCCTCTTCCTCGATCCAAAGGATACCTACGATGTCGCTGAAGCCGCCGAGATCCTGGCGATGCCGCTCGATGACGTCCGCGGCTGGATGGAAGTCGGCGAGTTGGAAGGGGTCGACACGATCGACGGCGTCAAGCTCTCCTGGGGAGAGCTGGCCGATTTCGGCCTGGGCTTCTGGTCTCAGGAAACCGTCGAAGCAGCCCTCGGCACCGGCCTCGCCGACGCCATCCCCGAGCTCCTCCGCCTCGCCGACCTCGAAGTCCGCATCCCCCGCGTCGAGATCCTCGCCCTGGAGAGCCTCGCCGAGCGCGACGGCAAGTCCGTCGACGCCCTCCTCGCCCGCGAGTTGCTCGACGTCGTCTCCGCCCACTCCGACTACCTCGCCACCACGATCACCTGCTTCACCGCGGCGCTTCGGTGGCCGCAATAGGTAGCTGCGGCGCATGCGAAACGAAGGTCAGTCGCTCGGGTTGGTTTTCGGACGGACTAGGCGCCTAAGCCCCTCCGCGAGCTGCGGCGTAGGGCGCGGATGCGCCGCAGACCTAGTCAAGCATAGCCGGGGATGGCGCGGTGATCCACTTTTCAACTGCCCTACAAAGACGGTCGTACTGCGGGTATTGAATTCCGATCTCGCTAAGAGGCAATGGGTCAATCACTTCCGACTGCCACTGCGGCCTTGCTTTACCCGACGTCTTCCCGAGCACGGACTCCAAAGATTTCGGCCACTGGAGAATAAGATCAGATGCCGTCGCACCTTTCTTCAGATTCTCCAGAACCTGCTTCGTTTTCGGCTTTACAGTTCCGTCAGCTTCTAGGTCTTCGTCTGTAATCGCGCACCAAGGAATCTTCAGCCGCGCCGCTAGCCTCGCGTACTCAGGCAAGTTCTCGACACCACCAACGCCTAGAAGGCTGACGCTTCGGCCGTCGAGATCTGTCCCCAACTTCTGGAGCAGACTTCTCACCGCGAACAGGTCGTCCTTACCTTCTACGAAAACGGCTCTGCTCGCGAACAAGAACTCGTGATTGCCGTGTTCCTCAAGCTTCTCCTGCAACTGCGCTCCCTTGGCGACCGTCGCCGTTGACAGTGATCCGCCGACAACGTCCCCGCCGATCCGCCAGAGGCGGTGAATCTGCTGCTTCGCGCCAAACCGGACAAACTCTGCGGAGTGCGTGGCTGCAATCACTACCCAGCCCGAGGTCGCTAAGTCCTCGAGCACGTCACGAAGCCGGCGCCTGAGGTGGGGGTGGAGATAAGTTTCCGGCTCCTCACAGAGCAGCACGACGCGCTCCTTGAGAACTCCAGGATAGCTCCGAAGCACATCAAGTGTCGCGACACGAACCAAGGCCTGCCAGCCAGCGCCCATGCGATCAAGCGGCGTGATAGTCCCACCGGAATCTGCCGCGAACGCCGCGGCGAGTTGCTGAGCCAGCCAATCTTCGAGCGTCAAGATGTCGGGTCGAAGTCGGATTGCCGCTTGACGACCAACGTACCTAGACAGTGCTTCCTCAAGTTTCGGTCGTAGTTCATTCTTCCAAAACGGAAACTCGGTGACAGCTTCTCGGAAGAAGTTATGTATCGATTCGATAGTCTTCGGCATCTTTCGCCGTTTGCCGTCATACTCGAATTCCCACTGGTCTTCGAGAAACCGGGCTGACAGCAACTCGCTCAGCCTCGCCAGAGGACCTGTTTTCCAGACATAAAGGGACCTTTCGAGGTTTTCGGGCGTGATCAGCCACACATCGGGCAGTACACTCCGAATGTCATCAGGACGCGCATTCCGAGGTCCCCATCCAACGCCCTGCCCCTGATACCGATCCTTGACATCGCCCTTGAGCGCCGTGCGTGTCGAAAAGACGATCGATTTGCCTTTTTCGTCAACGAGTGTATGGCTATGAGTTAGCCTGCCGCCTTTCTCTACGCAACCTCGGACCCGTAATCGGTGCACATCGATCGGGGTTCCTACGCCCTGAACCGCCGGAAGCACCCCATCATCAGAGGCGAAATGAAGATCTACGATGAACTCCTTTGAACCAACCCCGCTTCCGGCCCTATAGAAGTCGAATGGCTCTGGCGCGAAACTGTGAAAACCACCACCACGGAGGGCCAGAGCAACCGCATTGATGATCGTCGACTTCCCAGCGTTGTTAGCACCGATCACATACAGCGGCGCACTTACTGGCAGGTCAATCTTTAGGTGTGATATGCCGCGAAAGGCGGTTATCTCAACGGCTGCGATGCGATACTTGATGTCCATTTTGGCCGACGTTAGCATTGTCGCACAGATTAGCAGGAGCGCGTGTACCAGCACCACTGGGAACGGTGTGGCTCGCGGCCCTTCATGCAAGGAGATACCGAGGATATGAGCCGCGCCAGGCTAAGCCATGATCTCCACGGCGAGGGCGTACACACAGCCTTACCGATGCAAAAGCGAGTGCCCGTAGCGATGGCAACGTTTCCGGACAATCTCGCGTTTTCGTCCGGTGCCTCACCATGAGCCGCCGAATAAAGACCTGACCCCTGTTGCACCTCGACCTGATTAAGATCAACCCGCGACGGCCGTGCATCCCGTCCACCACAGCAACTCGTACCAGCTACCGCTTCCGCGAGGGACGCCAAACCGTAGAGAGCTCGATCCGATGAGCATCTCTCAGATTTTCAAACGCCGACCCCGCTGCTAGCAGTTGGCAGCCACGCAGTTTGCCCTTCTTCATAGACGCAGAAAACGGATCCAAGATATAGTTTTCCTTGTCCTTCACGTTCGCGCCGTCTTCGAGCGTCGCCGGCAAGTCAAGCACTGCGAATCCTGGGTAGTGGCGATTTTGTTGACCCGTCAAGCGAAGCAAAGCGAAGTGGTACGCCAGCAGGAAGTAAAGCGTTAGCGAGCCCCCTAGCCGTCGCTGCCAACGGGAGCCCGCGACGGTGAATGAGAAGCCCCGGGACCTCAGTTCCAAGCCAACGGCACCCTGCGTCCACCTGTCCTGACCCTCTCGGTTAAGAACATCCAGATAGTCCATCATGGCATCTGAGAACACATCACTCGATGTTTCCAGAGCAAGAGATGTGCGTCGCTTTGCGATTTGCGCATCCAAGTCATTGAGTTCTCCTGCCAGTTCGTCGAGTTTTCGACTCAGCTCATCTCGGCGGTGAACCAGCTGTCGAAGCCTTTCTACATGGACAACCCGCTCTTGAAGGCGGCCTATCTCCACGTCAATCGCGGAGACGTTTAGATGGACAGCAGCAGTGATCGGCCTGGACAGTGTGGCGAGGGTGTCTGTAATTTCACGCAGCTCGACCGACGTGGCAGCGCGGTCGTCGCGTAGCGCCTGACTCTCCAGCCGGAGCGTCACTATCAACTCGGCGAGCTCGGCGCGTTCACTCTGGATTTGCTCGACCTCGAAATCTATTCGACGAACGGCGGTCTCCAATGCTGCCGGTTCCGAGACCACCTGAGTGCAGACGTGACATCGATCCTCCGGTAACTGGCGATCCTCGACTGATTGGTCACACGCCGGGCAGTTGGTCACGCGCAAGTCCGCCAACACTTCACCAGCTACCCTACTTCTCTTGAGACGTCGGACCTCCGTTGTCAGCAGCGAGTCATGACTCGTCAGTTCTGCGACACGTTTATCCGTTTCCTCTAATGATCGATCGAGCATAGTCATAGAACCAGCCAGAGCAGCCGCTCGAGCCGACAGGGCATCGAGACCATTGTCCACCTCAGAACGCGGACCTACGGCACCCGCCTCCCTTAAGGCAGCTTCTCGGCTCGCTTCAAGTTCTCGAATCCGAGCCGCTGTCGCTACGACGAACTCATCTATCGCGTCTACGCTGAAGGTATCAGAGATGATGGCGTGCGCGCCGAGCACATCGCGAGCGGATTGGTGCAAGAACGCGACTATTTGTTGCTTCTTGCTTTCAACCTCCTTCTTGAGATTCAGCAGATGCGCGACTCTGCCCAGCTCAGGAGCAAACAAATGCCGGGCTTGACCAAGGAACGTCAGAAGACACGCAAACTGCTCGCTTTCGGGCTGCTTGTCCGCGATGTCAGTCCACATCGTCTGTTTCCGGAACATCTGATGCCACAGGCTTCGCCACGACAACTCGCGCCAGATCAGCTCGCGGTGTGGATCGCCTTGCGGATAGTTCACGCTTGGAATCTTTAGAATCTCCAGCCACGCCTCGGAGAACTCCGTATCAGGAATCGACAGACCATTGACAACCACCTGTTGGCGCTCTCCGTATCTTTGCCAAGAGCGTTCGACTACGAATATCGAACCATCGATCAACATCTCGGCGCGAGCGGACACGTACTTTTCGGCAACATCGTCGCCAAACGCGTCCGCTGGTTGACCTCGGTCACCGAGAACGTAGTCGAGAAGCCCAAGCCATTTCGTCTTGCCGCTGTTGGGCGGCCCGACGATCACGTTCAAACCCGGCGCGAAGTCCAAACGTTCGCCCTTGCCTACGGCTGTCGTGCGCTCGAGCGTGCGTAGGATCAGCTTCGGAGTTATGCTCACTCGATGAGATCTCCCATCGACTTATCAGCAACCTCTCGCCCAAATTGCTCATAAATCATTTGCTTAAGGCGCGACCCGCTGAATCGACCAACAGCCTTCTTCACAAGCCTCATCTGCAGCACGAGATCTTGGAAGGCCTCGTCTTTGCGGAGAGTCTCAGCCACATTCTTGCCTTCCTCCGTCAAAACGAATCTGTACGCTCGGCCGACCTTTGACACGAGAATCAGGTTCCTAGCCTCAAGATATGCTAAGACGTGATAATAACGTTGGTCCCAAGGCCCGTAATGATGCCGAACCATGGCCGACTCGACGTGAGTAGTCATTTCTGTTGCAGCCTGTGCATCAGCCGATTGACTGACTATGCGTTCGAAGAAGGCAGGGTAACGCACGAAAAAGTCAAGTTTGGCTAGCTTGGTTAAACCTTCGATGCGATTGGCAGTACCGCATATGTTGAATAGAAGCAAGAGACGCGAGGCATGAAACTCTACAACCTCGTCCGCGACCAATGCGAGCCGCGCCGGCCGACTGCCTAGCCGCTTGAAAGACCTCATTCGTGTCGATCCTTGGTGAATCTGTGTAGGCAGCGATCCGTTATATCGTACATGCAGCCTTGTACATAGAACTTCGGCACCCTGCCCTTTTTCAACTCGAGCCTGAGCATCTCAAGGTCTTCGACACAGCGATTATGAAACAGGATGCCATCCACGTGCGCACCGGCGTCGAGCTGGGCGCGCAAGCCGCTCAGCACAGTGTCGACTTCAAGATCAACAAGGTCAGCGGCAGTCGTCGTTACGTACCTGGGTTGGAGCCGTTCTGCGCGATAGGCCTGACGGTGCCGCTGTGCTCCGTCAATCACGTCCAGCGGTACATTGGCCGCTACTAACTTATCGCGAAGCTTGTTGCGACGCAGAGACGGGTGATTAGCATCCATGACAAGCTTTCGCACCCTCGTAGCGAAGTCGAACCTGCGAACTCGCTTAGAGTCTGCATCGACCGACCACTTCGCGAGAGCCGCGTCGTACGCGATTTTGCGCACACGCTCATAAAGATCTTCTATCTGATCCGGCGCCAGATACTCACCACTGAGATGTACGACGGACGATACCCCAAGAAGGTTGTCCGCGCGAACGGCACTCTCGGAGTGGCGAACTTCCCACAGTGCATTCTCTAACCAGTAGAGAATGTCGTGGCCGTTGGGAGATTTCACGTTCGGTAATGCTGTCTCGATTCGGCGACGCAGAGGTAATAATGCGTTGCTGTCGCGAGACGCCGAGTGACAGGGGTTCTTCAGGATTGCAAGTTCTTTCGCAACGTCGCGTGTCGTTACGAGTCGGAAAGTAGCTACCTCATCTGCGCGGTCGTATGCTAGCGACCGCTCAAGCACGGAAGTTCCGGCCCGACCGTTCGTGCGGCGGCAAAGCTCTGAGACAGACCACAAATGGTCCAGTTCAGCCGACTTGACCTGCACGAACTCTACGACCTGTGATGTATCGTGCCGCCAGATTAGTGTGACGTCGTCCTGATTTTCGCACCAGACTTCTAACAATCGGTCGTCGGCGACCATCCCCATCAGAAACCCAGCGGCTACGTGATCTTGAAACGACATGCCGATGCGTGCGTAGACTCCACCGAGCTCCAAAGGTGGCATGACGTGAATGGAGGCGCACATTACGGATCAAAAGAATGCAGGCATGATAACACCATGGCACGCCTAGCGTGATGGCGCGCGACGGCAGGACTCGAATTATACGTCTCGGCCAATTCAAGACCTCGACAAACCGGCAACCCCGGCTACGCCCCTCTCCCACCCATCTCCCTCCCTCGTCATCGCATCCAGCGTCGCCTGCAGCAGGGTCGATCGCACCGTGCCAGGTCTCCGGGATCATCGGGTTGTTGGTCAAGGCTACGAGCATCGGGCGGAACAGGCCGAAGATGGTGGCGAGAAAGGGTAGGCGGTCTTCGGGGTTGACGATGATGTTCAGTGCGAGGACGTCCGGCCAGGGGAAGGTGGAGAAGCGGGCGTTGATGCTCTCGAACGAGGGGGTGTCTTCGTCGTTCGTTTCATGTTTATTCCTTTCTTTTGGTAATTGCCGGGGCCCGCTTGCGCGAGCCCCGGCATTACTGCTTGCTGCTTACCTCCGCCGCTGCCGGCGCCGGTGGCGTTTGCGGACTCGGGGCCTGTTCACTACCGTAGTCGTTTGGTGACGGCGTACTCAAGCGTGACCAGACGGCCGGTGTTGTGAGCCAGTTGAGGATCAGAATCGAACGGGACCTCAGTTCGTGCACAATGCCGCCGTGCGGTCGACGCCTTACCTCTACGCCCTCCTGGCCCTCATCGTCATTCCCATCTTTCCCCATTTCGTCTCGCCGAATGAGATGTCGCGTTGGGCCACGGCGGCCTCGCTCGTGGAGCATCACACGTTCGAGATCACTCCCCTGCTCCCGCTCCTCGGCGGGAACGCATTCGAGGATGCGTCGGAGGTCGATGGCCGCGTCTACTCGAACAAGGCGCCGGGAGCGGCGCTTCTCGGCCTTCCGGCGTACGCGGTGGCGCGCATGATCGCCGGTCCCCCCTCGGCGGCGACGATGCGGATGACGGCGAACGTGATGCGTCTTCTCGCCGCGACCGTCCCACTGCTGTTCCTGGCTTGGGCGATGAGGAAGGCCGCGGCACAGCTCGGCGCGAATCCGGAACGAGCCGGCGTGATGGTGCTGGCGCTCCTCTTCGCCACGCCGCTCTTCGCCTACGGCCTCCTTAACTTTTCCCACGCGCTGACGGCGGCGGCGCTCTTCGGAGCGTGGACGCTGCTGTTCGTCCACCGGAACGACTACGCCGCCGGTGCGCTGATCGGGCTGGCGACGATCTCCGAGTATCCATGCGCGATCGCCGGGATCGTGCTGGTGGCTTGCGCCTGGCGTCGCGCGCCGCGCATCATCGCCGGAGGGCTCCCGTTCGCGATCGGGTTGGCTGTTTACAACAAGCTTCTCTTCGGCAGCGTCTTCGCGCTCTCCTCCGGCAACGAGCGCAACGCGCAGTTCCGGTCGATGGCGCGGGAGGGGCTCTTCGGCATCGGACTGCCGGATCCGGTGACGCTGCTGCGCCTGCTGTTCGATCCGTCGCGGGGACTCTTCCTCTTCGCGCCGATTCTTCTGGTCGCGCTCGTGGCCATGCCGCGGGCGCGCCGCGTACTTTCCGCCGAGGCATTTCTCGCGCTCGTGCTCGTCCCGATTGCGCTGGTCGTTTTCTATTCGGGATACCCGAACTGGCACGGCGGCTGGAGTGTCGGGCCTCGCTATCTCGTTCCTGCCATCCCCTTCCTCCTCTTTCCGCTTGTCTTCGCGGTCTCCTCCGTCGTCGAGTGGATCGCGCTCGGTGCCTCCATCGCCGCCGTCGTACCGCTGACGCTGACGTTCCCCTTCCCCGACCGCGGTTTCGCCGCGCCATGGTCGACGCTGGCGCTGACTCTCTTGCGCGACGGCCTCGTGGCACCGAACCTTCTCCATCTGGTGGCCAGGCCGCTGGCGATTGCGGTGCCGTTCGCGATCGTCCTCGCCGCGATCGTGTGGGCTGCGAAACGCAACACGATGTATGTCGCGCTCGGCGTGCTTCTCATGTTCGCCCTCGGTGCGCTGGCACCGGCACCGACGCTCACGACGCGCCTGCGCATCGGCTACATCGAAGAGGTCTACTTCGAGCAGCCGGGGGCGATGTCGCGAGCTGTCGGTGGCCTGCCGCTGCCGCCGCGCGCAATCGCGCGTGCGCGTAACGAAGCGGCGCTTCCGCCTTCGTCGTGGCCGTTCTGATGCCGATGCGAGCTAACTTCCTGATTCTACACATTAAAACGTCTGTTTGTGGATCGAAACACCTGATCCCACGGATCAAACCAGTTGATCTGACGCATCAAACTTTTGATCCCGCGGATCAAACCAGTTGATCTGTCGGATCAAACCAGTTGATCTGTCGGATCAAACCAGTTGATCTGTTGGATCAAACGAGTTGATCTGTCGGATCAAGCCAGTTGATCTGTCGGATCAAACCAGTTGATCTGTCGGATCAAACCAGTTGATCTGTCGGATCAAACCAGTTGATCTGACGGATCAAACCTGTTGTTCCGCGGAACAAACCGGTTGATGTGTCGGATCAAACCAGATGTTCTGTCAGATCAAACCGGTTGCTCTGCACATCAAACCAGTTGATCTGTCGGATCAAACCACTTGTTCTGGGGATCAAATGTGTTGATCTGTCTGATGAAACCTCTTGTTCCGCGGATCAAACCTCCCGCTCTGCGGCGCTGTCTTTCTGCTCCGTGGTGCCGGCGTGGGCCTCTTCAGGAACAGTGGCGCTGCCGCCTACGTCGTGGCCGTTCTGATGGCGGCGCGCGTAACGGGGTCGCGGAAGATCCTGTGCGACCAGATCTTCTTCTTGTGCAGCTTGTAGAGCGCCATCGTTTTCAGGATCTCCAGGCCATACCGCACCGAGCGCCAGAAACCGATCTGCGAAGCCTCGTCGAAGTACCGCGTCGAGATCGGCACCTCGCGGATGCGCATCCCCCTGGCCACGCCCTGGGCGATGATCTCCGTGTCGAAGACGAAGTCGTCTGAATTCGCCTCGAAGTTGATGGCATCGAGATAGCGCTTCGAATACGCCCGGAAGCCGGAGTGATACTCGGAGAGGAAGATGTAGAACGTGGCGTTCTCCACCATCGTCAGGAAGAGATTGGCCAGGTACTTCCACTTCGGCATGCCCCCTTCCATGGGGCGTCCGCCGAGCATGCGCGATCCGAACACAGCCTCGCACTCGCCGCGCAGCAGCGGCTCCACGAGCTGGGGGATGATCTTCGGGTCGTACTGATGGTCGGGATGGACCATGACCATGATCTCGCCGCCCATCTCGTCCATGGCCGTCCGGTAGCAGGTCTTCTGGTTCCCGCCGTATCCGCGGTTCTGGGCATGGACGACCACGCGCATCGGAAGCTGGCGGGCCAGCTCCACGGTCCTGTCGCGGGAGCGGTCATCGACGAGCAGGATCTCGTCGACCCACTCCTGGGGGATGTCGTCAAACGTCGCCTGCAGCGTCTTTTCGGCGTTGTATGCAGGCAGTACGGCGACGACTTTCTTCTCGTGGTGCGGCATGGGCGGGCGAGAATAACACAGCGTAAATGGCCCTCCATCCGAGTCGACTACAATCGCCCGCCGTGAATGACGTCACAGTCCCGCCGGTCAGCCGGCGCACCGATCTGCTCGCGCTCGGCCTGCTCTTTCTCATCGCCACGATCTCGTTCGCCGACATCCTCTTCGGCGTCAATCAGCTCTACATGCGCGATCTGACGCGCTACTACTACCCGACCAAGCAGGTTCTCCGCGAGATCGTGCAGCACGGCGAGTTTCCCTATTGGAACCGTTACTTCTCCGCCGGCCAGCCCATCGCCGCCAATCCCGAGCACGAGGTCTTCTATCCTCTTACCTGGCTGATCCTCCTGCCGAGCTACGACCTCGGCTATCGACTTCACATCCTCATCCACATCTATATCGGCCTTCTGGGGATGTATGCACTGTTGCGGTCGATGGGGCTGCGTCCGCCTGCCGCGTGGTTCGGCGCGCTGTCCTTCGGGCTGGGCGGGCTCTATCTCTCGTACGTCAACCTTCTGCCGATTCTTTTCTGCGCGGCCTGGCTGCCGCTGACGTGTCTCTTCGTCCGTCGATTTCTGTTGCGGCACGCCATTCGCGACTTCGCCGCCGCGGCATTGTTTCTCGGCCTTCAGTTTCTGGTCGCCGAGCCGACCACCGTGGCGCAGACCGGGGTGTTGATCGGCATGTACGCGTTGTATCGCGGGTGGTATAGCCGGCCGCGCATGTCGAAGATGATCACCCGCGTCCTCTGGATCGCCGTGATCTCGGCGATCGGGTTCCTTCTTGGCGCGGCGCAGATCCTGCCGGCCATCGATCACGTCCGCGATTCGGCCCGTTCGCGGCCCTTCGATTTCGACCTCGTCAGCGCCTGGAGCATGCCCTGGCCGAAGTTCGCGGAGCTGATCTACCCCAACGTCCTCGGGCACATCTCCATCGGCAACGTGATGCACTACTGGGGCGGCGGTCTGTATCCGGGGATGGGATCGCCGTTTCTCTTCAGCATCTACGCCGGCATCGCCGTCACCGCACTGGCGATCGGGGGCGCCTTCGCCCGGCCACGCGGCGGGCGCTTCGTTCTCATCGTCTTCGTCTTCTCATCGATCATGGCCCTCGGCGCGCACACGCCTCTGCTCCGCTGGCTCTATGACGCCGGCATCGCCACGTCGATCCGCTATCCGGAGAAGTTCATCCTGATGGGCGTCTTCGCCATGATCCTCTTCGCCTCGCAGATGCTCGACCGGATGCTGGCGGGGGATGAAGACGTTCGCAGCGGCGCCCTCGGATTTGCCGCGGCCACGGTGCTCGTCGCCGCCCTCCTCGCCGTCGCCGGCTTCACGCCTCTCTACCCGAGGCTCTTCAACCTCCTCAGCAAAGCGACGGACATCGCCTCGATCCGCAAGGCATGGAGTATGACCGCCGGTTCGGCAGCGACGGCGGCGGTGGTCCTGTCGAGAACCGACTGGATCATCGCCGCGGTGCGCGGCGGGATCCTCATCGCCCTCCTCGTCACCGTCCGCAAGCGCTATGACCGCGCCTGGCTCGTTGCCGCGGCGGCATTCGTGACCATCGACCTCGTCTACGTGACGTGGGAGCTCAACCCGAGGGAGCCGCGAAGGTTCTTCGATCCACCGCCGGTGGCGCGGACCATTCCGCGCAATCACCAGGACTTCCGCATCTTTCATGAAGCCGACTGGTATGGAACCGAGAAGCCGGCGCAGCAGTACTTTTCCACCGGTCCCGCAGTCTATTGGGTGGTCCGGAACGGCCTCTTTCCGATGACGCCGGCCGGCGCGGGGTTGCGCACCGTTCTCGAGCGCGACTACGACAAGACCGCGCTCCTCTCCACCGTCGACCTGACCGACTCCGTCTGGGACGTCAAACGCTCCGGCCGCGCCGACTGGTGGAAGCCGTTCATGGCCATGTCGAACGCGTGGTACCGGGCCGTCTACCGCGACTTCGATCTCGAGAAGAAGCGCAACCACGGCAACTTCATGGAGTCGCTCCCGATCACCTTCGAGGAAGGGCCGCACTACCCCCGCTACTACTTCGCCGACCAGGTCGTCACCATTCGCGACCGCGAAGACTTCGTCAAACAGTTGAGCACTTCGAGCTTTACCAGCGGCGTCGCCTTCGTGCAGCAGCCGTCGTTCGTTCCGGCCAGGGGCGTGATCAAGCGCCTTGCCGAAACGGCGAACACCGCCACGATCGACGTCGAGAGCTTCGGCCAGGGATTCCTGGTCATGAGCGTCACACCGCACAAGTACTGGACCATCGTCGTCGACGGCATGAAGGTGCCGGCCGTCGTGACCAACATCGCCTATCAGGGCATCATCGTGACGCCGGGAAAGCATCACATCGAGATGGAGTACCGCAATGAGCTGGTGCGCGTCGGGATGCTGATCACGCTCATCACCGCCGCGGCGCTGCTCGGGATCCTGCTCATCTACCGGCCAAAACTCCCCTCGGCGGCGGTGCCTGCCTATGAAGAGCAGGTCCATGTCGTCGCCGATGCAAGCGGAACGCACCTCGAGGCGGCCGTGCCGGCGCCGTCCGGCGAGAAACAACCACCCGGGGGGGACGTCCCCTCGACCTGATGCGACGCTGGGCTCTGCCGCTCGCGCTGATCCTCGCAGGCGCCGCGTTCATCGCGGGGGTACGCTGGTACAGCGCGCGCACAAAGCAGGAGATCGACTCGCAGCTCTGGATTCCGAAGCCGGCCGCGATCACTCCCGCGGTCGTGGCGCTGCAGCAGTACGTCCGTATCGATACCTCCAACCCGCCCGGCAACGAGCTTCCCGGCGCGCGGTTTCTTGCCGCCCTCCTGGCGAAGGACGGCATCCGCGCGGAGATCATCGAGTCGGCACCCGGGCGCGCCAGCGTCTACGCGCGCATCGCCGGTAAGCGCCACGGCGGCGGACTCCTGCTCCTCAATCACATCGACGTCGTTCCCGCCGCGAAAGAGGGCTGGACGCGCCCGCCGTTCGCCGCCGAGGTCTTTCTCAACCAGCTCTACGGACGGGGCACGCTCGACATGAAAGGGATCGGAATCTGCGAGCTGCTGGCCTTTACCAGCCTGGCGCGGATGCATCGCACGCCGGAGCACGACGTGGTCTTCCTGGCCTCGGCCGATGAGGAAGAAGGCGGAGGGAAAGGCGTGGCCTGGCTGCTCGCACATCGCCCGGACATTTTCGAAGGCGTCCGATACGCCCTCAACGAAGGCGGCATCACCGAGACCACGAAGGAGCGCGTGGCCTACTTCGGCATCGAGACCGGCACGAAGATGACCGTCAAGCTGCTGCTGCGCGCGCGCGAGCGGGAGT
>Ga0247668_1000283_pt1 | contig 13344 bp, 13 predicted proteins | sample CNK09_metaG_FD_182737 | JGI IMG/M metagenome (GOLD analysis project Ga0247668, IMG submission 182737) | Soil microbial communities from Purdue University Martell Research Forest, Indiana, United States - CNK09 | ecosystem: Environmental > Terrestrial > Soil > Temperate forest > Bulk soil...
GTCTCGGCATCGGTAACGAGAACACACGTGCGTCGCTGCACCGAACGCTGGAAGAAGCCGTCGCGCGCGATCGCCGACAGTGCGGCGAAGGTCGTCGCGTTCGTGTTGACCTCCTGCGGCGGCGGCGTCTCCACCAACACGGAGCGCCGCAGGGTCTCGTTGAAGGCGACGGTGCTCGCCGTCGGGAACAGGTACGGGAGCACGCGGTCGGTGAGACCGGCAAGGCCGCTCGGGACGTCGGGCACCGCTGCGTGCAGGCGCGCGACGACATCGCGCGCACGCGCGAGCCGCGTGCGCCCGTTCAACGTTTGCGCTCCAGCCATCGACCTGGAGACATCGACGACGAAGAAGATCTGCGACTGCGTGCGCACGTCCTGCCGGTGCGTCGTCCGCAGTGCAGGCTGCGCCGCCGCCACGCCGAGCAACGCGAACGCGAGCACGGCGAGCACTGCTGGGAGCACGAGTGCTCGGCGTTCGGCGGGGTCGAGCCGAAGCAGTCGCGCAACGCGCTCTGCACGGCGCGCCGTAACGGCGAGCACAGCCAGCGGGACGAGCGCGACCAGCGTCACCAGCGCGCCGCGCGGTGTGAGGAAGGTCAGGGCCGCCGCGAGCATCAGTACCCCTTGCCCGGTGTGCCCGCACCGGCCCCCCGCCGACCATGCGCGAGCGCGCCGGAACCGCTGCCCGGGCCCTGGCGGGTAGTGGTCGCCTTCGTGCGGCGGAGCAACAGCTCGAGGTTGTACTTCGCGTCGGTGTTCGACGGATCGCGCCGGACGGCGGCCTCGAACGCCGAGCGCGCGCGGTCGTCCGCCGTGATCCCGCCCGTCACGCGCCCGGCCTTCGCGACGAGCACGCCGAGCAGGTCGCCGGCCTGCGACGCGTGCGCGGCCTTGCCGTTGGCGGCGAGATCGGAGAGCACGATCTCCGCGCCGGAGCGAACGCGCGTCTGGTTGACGCCGTTGTCGAAACCGTACGGCGTCGCCTCGGCGACAAGAAACGCGCGAACGGCGCGACGGAGTGCAAGGTCGTCGCCAAGCGCAAGCAGCGTGCGGGCCGGATCACCGGGCAGGAGCGGCGCGGCGCGCCACCGCGCGCTCGCCGGCGCAGTCGCGAGTCGGTGGTCGCCGCGACTCAGCGCTGAGCGCCACGAGAGCGCGTCGTGTGCACCGAGCGCGAGCACGGTCGCGAGCAGCACGAGCACCGCGACCGCGAGCCAGCGCTTCATGCGTTGCTCCAGCGCAGCCGCTCGGTCACCGCAAGGTAGGCCGACGCCACGAGCGCGAGCGCAGTCGCGACGAGAATGAACGTCACGGGCAGGCCGGTCTTCGAGGCACCGGCCTTCTCGCCCGGCAGCGTGGCGGAGACGATCCCGCCGCCCTGCGGCAACAGACGCTGCATGAAGCTCGCATCATCCGGCGACGGGTTGAGACCCACGACGCGGATCGGGACGCCGATGTGGCGATACGCGAGCGCGACGCTCGTCAGGCTCTCGAGATCGCCCGCGTCGTCGTTGAGGTCGCTGACGAGCAGGACGACGGGCTTGCGCAAGTGCTCCTCCTGCAGAACGGCGAGCGCGAGGCTGAGCCCGGTCGAGATGCGCGTCCCCGCGCTGAACTGGTCGGTCCACGGGCTTTGCGGCGGCTCCGGCAGGATGCCGGGCTGCGTCTGCGTGCTCACCTGGAAGAAGCGCTCGAACGCACCGAGCTCGGCGACCGGCGTGCCGGGGGGAAGCGCCTGGTAGGCGGTGTCCGAGAAGAGGATCAGGCCTGCGCTACCGCCGCCGCGGCGCAGCCGGTCGAGCGTCGAGGCGATGCGCGCATAGGTGTCCGTCGAGATGCTCGCCGAGACATCGATGACGACGATCCCCGTCGCGCCGTGCGGCAGCAACACGGCGCTCGGACTCGAGCCGCTCGGTGCAACGAGCAACGCGATCGCGGCGAGGCCGAGCGCGGCCGCGGCCGCAAGCAGACGCAACACGCGCGTCCGACCGGCGGCACGCGCGAGCGCGGGATAGTCCGCGAGCTCGATCGCGCTCATTGACCGCTCCCGACGGCGGACTCGATGTGCTCTGCGAGCGCGCCCACGTCGGCGGGCTCCGGGTCCGGCGGCGCCCACGCGATCCGCGACGCCTCACCCGCAACCTGCGCCCCGCCGAGCGCAGCGGCGGCGCGGCCCGCATAGTCGGCGGCACGGCGGCGATCGGGCACCGGCCGGCCTGCCGACTCGCGGAGCAGGCGAAGCGCGCGCTCGAGCCCACCGGCGATCCGGTCCCGCACCGGTAGCGCATCACGTCGTCGCAGGCCGAGCCATGTGAGGAGCGATGCCAACGCAAGCAGCAGGACCGCGGCGGTCGCGAGCAGCGCGGCGGCGAGGCCGGGCGAGACAGGTGTCGAAGCCGGCGCGACCTCGACCTGGCGCCGGTAGACCGCCCGCGAGGCAGCAACCGCGCTCGCCGGCACGCGCGGCACGAGCGTGATCGCCGCGGCAGGCGCCGTCACAGTGCCGCTCGGATCGACCGCTCGCGCCGCTGGCAGCAGGACGCTGCGCGGCTGTTTGCCCGGAGCACACCCGCGGTCGAGGCACGCGAGCGTCTGCTCGATGCGCACGACCGTCTGCCCGCCGGAGTGAGAGCGGGAGATCTTCGGCGCCGCGACGACCGCAAACGGGCCCGTGTCCGCGATCACCTTCAGCGTGGAGTCGCCGCGCGCCGTGACCATGTAGCGGAACGGATCGCCGACGCCCACCGAGCGGTGGTCGAGCGTGATGTTCAGTGTCGCCGCGCTCGCAACCGGAGCGAAGACCAGCACGACAACGAGCGCGGCGAGCGCCCTCATGCCTGCACCGTCCACAGCCTGCGGCGGCGGTCGGCCCAGGCCCTGAATCGGTCAGCGATCTCGCGTGGATCGCTCGTAGCCACCAGAACCGGGTCGAACCCGAGCCGACGGAACCTGCCAAGCAACTCGTCGAGACGTTGCTCGTTCGCGCGAGCCCGTTCGCGCGCCTCGCGCGCACTCACCCAGACGTCCTCGACGTTGCCACTTACCGGATCCCCAACGGGCAGCACGACACCGCCCACGCGCGGGAACGTCTGCTCCCAAACTGGGTCCTGGACGATCACCGGCACGACGTCCCAGCGCAGAGCGCGGAGCCGCAGCCAGAGACGGGCCGGAACCGGGACGAGGAAGTCGGAGACGACAAAGACGAAGCTCCCCGTCGGCAAAACGGTCGACTGCTGGACGAGCGCCTCGAGCGCCACGCTCAACGATGTCTCGGGTGCGTCGTACGCGCCGCCCGTTTCCGCCTTGCGCGCACCGCCGGGGCGGCGCTGGACCGGGTGACGCAACGCCCCGTCGACGGAGACGAGCTCGCCCTGCTCGGCGGCCGCGCTCACCTCGATCAAGCGTTCCGCTGCCTCGGCGGCGGCGCGCTTGTCGAGCCACGGCGACGGCGCCGCGTGGATCGCCATGCCGGGCCGGCGATCACGAACGAGCGCGACGCGAGGCGCCTGCTCGGCGAAGAACTCGCGCACGACGAACTCGTCCGTCCCGCGCGCTTCCGACAGCCGCGCGGACGCGGCCCAGTGGATGTGCGCGATCAGGTCGCCGGGACGGTACGGGCGCGTGCCTGCGACCTCGTCGCCGAGGCCGCGACGCGAGCTGCGTCGACGGCCGAACTGAACACCGAGGAAGCGACGCCGCGGGACGAGCGGAAACGGCCTCACCGGAGCTCCCGGCGAGCTCATGCTTCCGCCGCGCGCGCCTCCGCGCCCCACGCCGGCTCCGGCCGGTGCGCGCGCTCCTTGCAGGCCTCGAAGACCCGCTGCACCGCGTCGTCGCGTGAGAGGTCGTTCTCCACGACCAGCTCGGGCGAGAGCACCAGGCGATGGCCGATCACCGGCACGAAGAGAAACTCCACGTCCTCGGGCACAGCGAAATGCCTGCCGTGCAGCAACGCCCAGGCGCGGGCCGCGCGCTCGAGTGCGAGGCTGCCGCGCACTGACGCACCGACTTGGACGATGTCCAGCTCGCGCGTTGCGCGCACGAGATCGACGATCCAGCGCTTGAGCAACGGATCGACGTACACCTCTTCAACTGCAGTGAAGAGCACGTCGAGCTCTTCGAGCTTGACGACCGGTCGAAGCTTGCGGAGCGGATGCCCGTGCAGCTGGTCGTCGAGGATGCGCAGCTCGTCGTCGACGCTGGGATAGCCCAGCGAGGTCCGCAAGAAGAAACGGTCGAGCTGCGCCTCAGGCAACGGGAACGTCCCGTCCTGCTCGATCGGGTTCTCGGTCGCGATCACGAGGAACGGCACCGGCAGGCTCCGGGTCACACCGTCAACGGTGACCTGCCGTTCTGCCATCGCCTCGAGCAGGGCGGACTGCGCCTTCGGCAGCGCGCGGTTGACCTCGTCGACGAGCAGAACGTTCGCGAAGACCGGGCCGGCGCGGAACTCGAAGAGGCGCGTCTGCGGGTTCCAGATCGACAGGCCCGTGATGTCGGTCGGCTGCAGATCGGGTGTGCACTGGATGCGGTTCGACACCGCGCCTTCGATGCTGGCCGCGATCGCCCGCGCCAGCACCGTCTTCGCCGTGCCAGGGACGTCCTCGAGCAGCACATGGCCGCCGCACGCAAGTGCCGCGGCAACGAGCGTCACCGCGTCGTCCTTACCGAGCACGACGGTCTCGACGTTGCGCCGCAAGCGCTCGGCGACGTCGATTGCGTCGTCGAATCTGTCGGGTCTCGTCGCCTCGCTCACTGGTGGATCCTACGCCTCGGGCTCCGCGGCTCCCATCGGCGGCGACGGACGGCGGAGACACTGGGGGTCATCCGCACGTCGGTCTGCCGCAGTTCAGGGAACGACGTCCTACGCGACTCTGAGCGTCCCGGCCATGCCGAGCTCAGCGTGCCGCGGAACGTCACAGAGGTACTGGTACTTCCCGGCCTTCTTGAACGTGACGATGAAGCTCTTCGTCTTGCCGGGCGCGATGATCGTTCCGGCCTTCACGCCCTGGAAGTCGAGGTTGTGCACCGCGGTGCCCTTGTTGACTTCCTTGAACGTGTAGGCAACGCCGTGCTTGTAGCCCGTCGTCTTCGAGAACTTGAAGTGGTAGTTGGTCATCGTCACCGTGACCACGATCGCCTTCGAGCTGTGGGTCTGAGCCGACGCGACCGCCGCGTACAAGCTTGCAAGAACCACACCCAGGGCGAGGACGAAACCGATGCGCTTTTTCATGACGCCAATCCCTCCTGGACGATGTCGGTATTTAACGTGGACGTACGATTTTGACGGTAGCAGCCTAGCTCTACCCGGCCGGCCGTCTCCTAGGCATGAAGAGGGAGGGCCGGCATCACTGCCGGCCCTCCCGTTGCCCTTCGTCAGTCGACTAGGACGGCAGTGCGAACGTGTAGAGGTCCGAGCCGTAGCGCACCTTGACCGAGCCGGAGCCGGCCGCGATGCCGTTGCCACCCGCGTAGACCGCGACGTACTGCTTGCCGTTGACCGTGTAGGTCATCGGCGGCGCCGCGATGCTCGCGATCAACTTCGGCGACGACCACAACAGCTTCCCGGTCTGGTCGTCGTAGGCCTGGAACTGACCGTTGTTGCGACCGACGAACACGAGCCCGCCGGCGGTCGACAGGATGCCGGAGTAGCACATGTCGCCGGGCGTGAACGAACGCACCCAGACGCGCCGGTTCGTGCGCATGTTCATGGCGACGACCTGCCCGAGTGCCTTCGTGCCGGGGCTGCCCTTCGGCTGGAAGAGGCCTTCGACCTGGAAGAAGTTGCCGAGCGGCTTGAGCTTCCCCGCCACCTGGTTCTCCGGCAGTGCCTTCCAGGCGCCCGAGCTGTTCTTCGAGCAGATGTAGAGGTAGCCCGTCTTCGCGCTGAAGCTCGACGGCGGCCAGTCGGCACCGCCGAGTGCGGTCGGAGCGAACACCGTGTAGTGCTGGTCGGTGTACGGCGTGAAGAGACAGCCGAAGTTCATCGGCTTGCCGTCCGGCGCCTTGTAGCCGGCCCACAGCTTCCGGTCCGGGCACTGCGCCGCGAACGGCTGCCCGACCGGGATGGGCTGCGTCGGCCACGTGTGCTGCGACGGAGCCTGCGGGACCTTCTTCTCGTTGATGCCGAGCACCGGCTTGCCGGTCGCGCGGTCGAGAATGTAGACCCAGCCGGTCTTGCCGATGCTGGCTACGGCGTGGCGCATCTGGCCCTTGATCGTCAGGTCGAACAACACGAGCGGGTTCGCCGCCGTGTCGTAGTCCCAGATGTCGTGGTGCACTTCCTGGAAGTGCCACGCGAGCTTGCCCGTGCTGGTGTGCAGCGCGACAACGGACTCCGTGAAGAGCTCCATGCCCTTGCCCCGGACGTTGCCGTTGTACGGGACCGGGTTACCGACACCGACGTAGACGAGCCCGAGTGTCGGATCGACGGTCAGCGGGGCCCAGACGGCACCGCCACCGAGATACGCCCGCTTCTTCGGCCACGTGTTGGCACCGGTCTGGTTGCCCGTGGGGATGACGAAGAACGACCACTTGATCTTGCCGGTCGTTGCGTCCATGCCGACGACCTTGGCGCGCGCGCCGAAGTCACCGCCGGACGTGCCGGCGATCAGCAGGCCGTTGACGTAGGTCGGAGGGCTCGTGAAGAAGTAGCCCTTTTTGTAGTCGCCGACCTTCGTCTTCCAGACGACGCGCCCGGTCGACTGGTCGAGTCCGACGATCGTGCCGTCGGTCTGCGCCATGTAGACCTTGCCGCCGCCGATCACGACGCCGCGACTCGTCGGCAGGCCTGCCGCGAAGCCCTTCGGGTACTTCGGCGTGTAGTACCAGAGCCGCTCACCCGTCACCGCGTCGAACGCGAAGACGTGGCCCTGCGAATCGGGCATGTACATCGTGCCGTTGTAGACGACGGGCTCAGCTTCGGCCGAGCTACCGGTGAAGTTGGGCTTGCCCTTCGTCGGGACGGCGACGCGCGTGTGCCAAGCGATCTTGAGCTGCTTGACGTTCGCCTTGGTGATCGTCGTCAACGACGAGTACTGGCGGTTGTACATGTCACCACGCGAGGTGATCCAGTTATCGCCAGGAACGGCGGTCAGCTCCGCCGGCGTGAAGGCGGGAATCGGCGTGATATCCCGCGACGACGCCGTGGCCTTGATTGCAACCACTGCAAGAACCGCGCTGACGGCGAGCAGCGCGACGAGGGCGGTAATGCCCTTCATCTCCACCTCCTGGAGCGAGACATAAGTGTGTGATTTCCCCTGTCCAACGGTTGGGGCCCGTTGTCGCCCGCAGCTCGCGCCGAAGGCACGCTGAAGTTTACGTAAACGGACACCTCGTGCGCTACCCTGTGCGAAGATTTTTCACCGAGGAGGAGGAAGCGCAGTGAAGAGGGTGCTCGTCGTCATCGCCATGGCAGCCGCGTTGCTCTCGGTCGCGGCGCCCTCGTCGCTCGCCCGGGGGAACACCACCTCGCCGGGCTACAACTTCCAGATCAACGTCACGCTCACCGACTCGAGCATCACGCTGAGCCGGACGGTCGCCAAGCGTGGCTGGCTCGCGCATTTCCGCATCCAGAACAACGGGAAGAAGACGCACGTGTTCAACATTGGCGGCCTGAAGCGCTCGGTCCCCCCGGGCCAGCTGCGCTCGCTTGGCGCCTACCTGGACACGCGCGGCCAGTACAAGTACTGGGTCGACGGTAAGTACCGCGGATCGTTCACCGTCCTCTAGGCCGACTGCGCTGCCGGCGCCCGTGAAGCTCCAGGTTGTCGGCACGGTCGCCACGGCGACGCTAGTCGTCTGCAGCTCCACGGCTGTGGCGGCGGACTGGCGGCAGCCGAACGCGAACCTACGCGGGACGCGCTCGGTCTCGTCGCCGATCTCGGCGCGCACCGTCGCGACCCTGCAGGTCCGCTGGCGCTTCCCGCTCACACACGGGTCGACCTTCGGCTCGTTCGCGTCGACGCCGCTCGTGGTCGGCGACACGGTCTACGCGCAGGACCTCAGCTCGTCGGTCAGCGCGATCGACGCGCGCACCGGCGGCGTGCGCTGGACGTACCGCGTGCAGGCGCCGAACGACGGCCCGAACGGCATCGCGGTGGACGGGTCGCGGCTCTTCGGCGCGACCGATGCTTTTGCCTTCGCGCTCGATCGCGCCACCGGCCGTGTCCTCTGGAAACGGCGGCTCGTGAACCGGTACGAGCAGTTCATCGACATCGCGCCGCTCGCGGCGCACGGCCTCGTGTTCACCTCGACGATCGGGTTCGCGCCGGGAGGCCGCGGCGCGCTCTACGCACTCGACCAGCGCACCGGGAAGATCCGCTGGCGCTTCGAGACGATCCGCGACCCGTGGTCATTCCCGTCTGCCGGCGGCGGCGGCGCGTGGTATCCCCCGTCGCTCGCGCCCGACGGCCGGCTCTATTTCGGGATCTCGAATCCCGGGCCGTGGGGCGGATCGCCGGTGCGGCCGAACGGTGGCATGTACCCCGGCCCCGCGCCCTACACCGACGCGCTGGTCGCGCTCACTGCGAGCAGCGGCAGCCTGCGCTGGTACGACCAGGTGACGAAGCACGACGTCCGCGACTACGACTTCGAGGCGTCGCCGATCGTCGCGGGGCGCAGCGTCTTCGGGGCGGGCAAGGCCGGACGCGTCGTCGCGTGGGACCGCGTGAGCGGCAAGCGGCTCTGGTCGCGCACCGTCGGCACGCACTTCCACGATCTCGGACCGCTGCCGAAGCAGAAGACGACCGTATGCCCCGGCCTCTGGGGAGGCGTACTCACTCCGATGGCGTACGCACACGGACGCATCTTCGTTCCCGTCGTCGAGCGCTGCATGCGCGAGAGCTCCGTCGATCCTGCATTCCCTGCCGACCTGAGGCGCGGCAACGGCGTGCTCGTTGCGCTCTCGGCAAAGACCGGCCGTCAGGCCTGGTCGCGCCGTCTCGGCTCGCCGCCAACCGGTTGCGCGACCGTCGCCGGCGACGTCGTGTTCGTCCCAACGCTCGCGGGCCGGGTCTTCGCGCTGGCCACGTCGGACGGACGGACGCTCTGGCAGGCGCAGACACGCGCGGGAATCAACGGTTGCCCCAGTGTCGCCGGCGGGCTCTTGCTCGTCGGCGCGGGCGCGCCGACTGCGCACGGACGCGGCGTGCCGGAACTAACTGCGTACAGCCTCCCGGGGTACGGTTCCTGAGTGGCCGAGCCGATGAGTGAACAGACCAAGGAACGGCTTGCGCGCGCGAAGGAAACGGCCGACAAGCTGCTCGCGAACATCGAGACCGTCGTCCACGGCAAGAGGGACAAGATTCAGCTCGTGCTCGCTGCGCTCGCGTGCCGCGGGCACGTGCTCTTCGAGGATGTGCCCGGCACGGCGAAGACCGTGCTCGCGCGCGCGATCGCCGGCTCGATCAGCGACGCGACGCCGTCCCGCGTGCAGTGCACGCCCGACCTGCAGCCAACAGACGTCACCGGGCTCTCCGTCTACAACCAGCAGACGCGTGACTTCGAGTTCCGGCCGGGGCCGGTGTTCGCGAACATCCTCCTCGTCGACGAGATCAACCGGGCGATGCCGAAGACGCAATCGGCGCTGCTCGAGGCGATGGGCGAGCGCCAGGTAACGGTCGACGGCGTGACGAGGCAGCTGCCCGACCCGTTCCTCGTGCTGGCAACCGAGAACCCGATCGAGCAGGAGGGAACGTTCCCGCTGCCCGAGGCGCAGCTCGATCGCTTCTTCCTGAAGACCGAGCTCGGCTATCCGAGCATCGACGAGGAGATCGGCATCGTGCGCGAGCAGCGCGGCCACCATCCCCTTGATGACCTCCGGGCGGTGGTGTCACTCGACGAGATTCGCGAGCTCGAAGCGGCGATCGAGGACGTCTACACCGACGAGCTGCTCCTTCGCTGGATCGTCGAGCTCGTGGCCGCGACCCGCGACCTCGAGTCGGTCGCGCTCGGCGCGTCCGTGCGCGCCAGCCTCGCGCTCGAGCGCACCGCGCGCGCGTGGGCGCTCTTGCACGGCAGGGACTACGTCACGCCCGACGACGTCGAGACGCTGTTCCTCTCGGTGGTCGGACATCGCGTCGCCTTCACGCCGACGTTCGTCGCCGAGAACCGAGAGCGAGGGCGCGAAGGCGCGCTGCTCCAGTTCCGCGACCTCGTCTTCTCTCGCGTCACGCGGCCGGAGCCTTCGGACGAGCGCGAGCTGAAGGTCCTCAGCGGTTACTCGTAGATGGTCGCGACGCCGACCGACGTGATCCCGCTGTATCCGCGGCGGCGGCTGCTCGGCACGGCATCGGGAGGGTCGACGAGCCTGCGCCGGGGCGGCCGCGCAGACGTTGCGAGCTCTCGTCCGTACCGGCCCGGTGACCACTTCCGCACGATCGACTGGAAGGCGTCGGCCCGCCTCTCGTCCGCGCGCAACAGCGACGACTTCATCGTGCGCGAGCGTTTCGCCGAGGAGATCCCCGCCGTTGTGGTCGTCGTCGACCGGCGACCAGAGATGGCGCTCTATCCGTCGGAGCTGCCCTGGCTGCACAAGCCGGCCGCGGTGCACGCCGCCGCGCGCGTGCTCGTTGCGAGCGCACTCAACCAGCGTTCGCTCGTTTCGTACCTCGATTTCGCGACGCATCCGGGGGACACCGCTGCGGGGACTCCGTTCTGGGAGCCACCGCGCGCGCAGTCGAACGTCTGGCGCGCCGGTCTTCGGGAGCGGCTCGACGACTATCTTGCGCGTGCGTTCGACGCGCCGGAGGACAACATCGCGCGCGCGCTCGAGTTTCTCGGCACCGTGCGCAGCTCGATTCCGATCGGGACGTTCGTCTTCGTGCTCTCGGACTTCATCGCGCCGACGGCGCACGAGCTCTGGGGGCAGGCGGTCGGCCACGGCTGGGACGTCGTGCCCGTGATCGTGCAGGACCCCGTCTGGGAGCAGAGCTTCCCGCAGATCGACGGCGTCGTGATGTCGGTCGCGGACGCGACCGGCGCCGGCGCGCGGCCCGTGCGGCTCGAGGGACGCGAGGTCGCAGAACGTCGCCGCTCCAACCGTGCCCGGCTCGAGCTGTTGCAGCGCGATTTCGTCCGGCTCGGCCTCGACCCCGTGCTGGTCAGTGACGACGCCGATCATGCAGTGCACGCCGCGCTGCTCGAATGGGCGCACGTGCGGCAGGGCGCCGGCAGGGGAACTCAGTGAACGTGCACCTGACCCGCGGGCGGATCGCGGCAGGAGTCGTCGCCCTCGTCACGGTCGTCGTGGTCGTCGTGCTCACCACCGTCGTGGCGCCAGGCTGGTGGAACGGCGACGGCGGGACCTACGCGCCGAAGCGGACGCTCGTCCACACGGAGGTCACACCGCCGCGCTCGCTGTTCGGCCAGGTTCTGACCGCACACGCCGAGCTGATCGTCGATCCGCGCCGGATCGATCCCGCGAGCGTCGATCTCAACGCCAACCTCCGGCCGTTCAACATCCGCTCGGAGTCACACCGGGTGACCCGCGGGCTCGGCCGCGCCGCCGTCGTCGACTTCACGTACGAGATTCAATGCGTGAGCCGCGGCTGCGTGCCGCTCGGCAAGGGACGCGGTGCGCTCGCAATCCAGCTCAAGCCCGCGAAGGCGACGTACCGCGGGCGGGACGGCGTCGCGGGCACCGTCCCCGTCACCTGGCCGGTGTTCGCGGTGCAGTCGCGGCTGACGGAGGAGGAGATCGCGCTGTCGACGCCGCAGATCGCGCGCGGCTCGACGCCGCCGCCGGTCTCGTGGGCGATCTCGCCGGGCCTGCTCGGCGGCCTCGCGCTTTCGGTCGCCGCGTTACTGATCCTCGGCGCCGGCTCGCTCGTCGCCTCGGCCGTCAGCGCCGACACCCGGCTCGTGCGCGCCCCACGGATCCCCGCTCACTTCACGCCGGTCGAGCGCGCGCTCGTGCTCGCCGAGCACGCGGCCGCGCACGGCGAAGTCGACGAGAGCAGGAAGGCGCTCGAGCGGCTCGCGGAGGAGCTGCGGCGGCGCGACGCCGCCGCGTTTGCGGACGACGCCGAGCGCCTCGCGTGGTCCGAAAGCGGCCCATCGCGCGAGACCGTCGCCGAGCTTGCGACGAACGTGAGGTCGAACGGTGCTCGGTAGCGTGCGCGCCTTCCTGCGCCGCGCGCAGGGAACGACGGTGCCACTTGCCGATCCCCGGTCGCTCGACCGCGCGGCCCGGCGCACGCGCGTGGTGCGACTACTGCTCGCTGTCGTGCTCGTCGCCGCAACCGTGATCGCGTTTTTCGTCACACCGAGCACGCCCGGACGTCGCTTCCTGCCCTCCGATGCGACCGGCATCGTCGTGCTCGACGTCTCGTCGAGCGTGAAGCCCGAGACCTATTACCGCATCGAGCAGACGCTCGCGACGATCGCCGCCTCGCAGAGCCGGCTCGGGCTCGTCCTGTTCTCCGATACTGCCTACGAAGCGCTGCCGCCCGGCACGGCGGCGCAGGAACTGAAGCCGCTGCTGCGCTTCTTCGCCCCGCAGTCGACGAGCTCGGCCGCCGGGCAGTCCGCCCGCACTCCGTGGGACCAGTGGTTCTCGGCCGGAACGAGGATCTCGGCCGGCCTCTATCTCGCGGCGAACATGCTCCAGCAGGAGCACGTGAAGAAGAGCGCGGTGATGCTGATCAGCGACCTCGCCGACGACCCGACCGACCTGAACAGGCTCACCGACGCCGTCCTGCTGCTGGAGCAGCGCAAGGTGCCACTCGAGATCGTCGGTCTCGATCCCAGCCCTGCGAACGCCGACTTCTTCCAGCGCCTGCTCGGCACGGACGCAGTCTTCCGCGAGGCGCGGCTCCCGACCGGCGCGCAGGCCCGCGGTCAGCTGGAGGTGACGGGAACGTTCGCGACCTGGCTCGCAGTGGCGGCCGGGCTCGCGATCGCGCTCCTCGCGCTGAACGAGTGGTGGGGCGAGCCGATGCGCTGGCGCCGGAGGACGGCGTGATCCGTCGCCTCGCCGCCGCCGCGGCGCTGCTCGTCGTCGCCGCGTTCCTCGTCCTGCTCGCACGTGACGCGTGGCACTGGGACCGCGCACTGCACGACGCCGACGCACGCGCCGCCGTCGCTCCGGTCTCGCCCGCCGCATGGCAGGCGCACACGACGCTGCCATCCGGGCTCACACGCCGGCTACTCGGGATCAACGACGACCTCGTCTTCCGCCGCACGCTGATGCGCGCGATCCAGGCGGCGACGCAGTTCCAGTCGACCGCGACCCAGAAGCAGCGCTCGATCGTCGAGACAGCGCTGGCGCGGATCGCCCGCGACGATCCTGACAAGACGCGCGCCTCGCGGGCCGCGGACTATCTCGGCGTGATGCTCTACACCG
>Ga0247668_1000284_pt1 | contig 13266 bp, 22 predicted proteins | sample CNK09_metaG_FD_182737 | JGI IMG/M metagenome (GOLD analysis project Ga0247668, IMG submission 182737) | Soil microbial communities from Purdue University Martell Research Forest, Indiana, United States - CNK09 | ecosystem: Environmental > Terrestrial > Soil > Temperate forest > Bulk soil...
CTGCTGCTGTTGCCGCGAGGAGGATCTGGCGGAACTTCGCGATGCCCGTGCTCGCGGTGACAGCAACTGTCGCGGGAAGCTGCCGGGTAAGCGCCCGCTGCACCTGAGCCAGAACCGCAGCGGCAGCTGCAAGCTGACGGGTCACCTGACGCTGCACCGATCCGGTTGCCGCAGTGACCGCCGCCATAACAGGTTTCGCCTGCCTGATCACAGCGGCAGTGACCGCAACCTGGGCGGCGAGGACAAGCAGTTTCAGCTTGCTGGCCGTCTCAGAACCCAGCACAGCCAGCTGGGCAGCCAGCGAACGGGTCATGCTGCGGATCAGCGTGGCAACAGCAGCTGACCGGACGCTCAGCGTCAGCGCTACACTGCGTCCCAGTGTCCCTGTTGCTGCGGCGAACGCTGCCAGCGGTTTCCCGGCCCGGTTCACGATCGATCCGGTTATCGCGGCGGTTGCGAGCAGCAGCCTGATGACAGTCACCGTCACCGCAGCCTTCACCGCTGTCGTGACAGCAAGTGTCCTGGTCAGTGCGAACCCTGACACTGCCTTGACAGCAGCGGTAGCGGCAATTGTTCTCTGCACCAGCCGTGAGGTGCTGCCTGTCGCAGCGGTGACAGCAGTATTATGCTGGCCGATCTGAACCTGCTGCGTGCCCGTTGTTGCGACGGTGGAGGCAAGCAGCTGGGGGTACTGGACGCTGCTGGAAGTAGCGGTGGGAACAGTAGGTTTCCTGGTATGCCTGAACCGTGCCCGCCACGCCTCCCCCGGATACGCCAGCGAATACCAGGGTGTGACGGTGGTGCCAGCGGGAAGCTTGAACGCGACAAGGATCAGGAACCACTCAGCGGCGGTGCCCGTGATCGAGTACTGGCCGGATTCAGTGCCGGCTGTCGAGTTCTTCCAGGCAACCTGAAGGTCAGTGTTGCTGTTGCTGTTGATGCCGTTGGAGTCGCCAGTGTAACCCGACGGGACCGTCCAGGTCAGCGGGCCGCCGTCATCCGCGTAAACGTAAACCAGGTACTCGTTCGCAGCGGTACTGGCATACACCGGCGGGCCGATCGACCCGGTAGTCGCGGCGGTACTGGTTCCCGCCGTGCCGTCAACCATCGCCGTGGTATTGCCGGGAAGTAGCCCGGACACTTCCTGGATGAGGATCGCCGTATCAGGGGTGCTCGCCGCCCAGGTCACGGTGATCGTCGGGGTGGTGCCTACATCACCGGCAGGGGTGTCCATCGCGTACAGGAAAGCGCTGGCTACCACACCGCTGACCTTCGACGCAATCAGCGTCGCATTGTTCCCGGCACCGTCCTTGACGCTGTTGACCGTCGTGTTGCCGGACAGGACAAACGCGATGATGATTTTCGTGCCGGATGAAACATTAGACCCGAACGTGGCGGAAGTAGTAGTGCCGCCGGCCTGGGCATGTGATGCTGACTGGAGAACCGACCAGGCCACTGTCAGCCTCCTTCAGGAGGAAACCCCCTCAGCTGAGCGGTCCGATAACGACACGCTGGCTGGCAGCGAAATTATAAGGAAGAGTGTAAGTGCCCAGCCCGCCGCCGCCGTAAAGCACGTTCAGCTCATGCGCATCCGCGAAAGCATTCAAAATAGCCTGCGCTGACGTGGCATCCATCGAAATAGGTGCCGCCTCCAGGTCAGTAGCAGAATAAGCAGCCAGCCACTGGTAGAAGTTCTCGCAGTCCGCCAGCGCATGCCGCAAAGCGGAAAGCTTCGCCTGCGCATTATTGACAACATAAGCCTGGGTGATGCCGGCCGGGAACCCGATGGCCATGTTTCTCCTAGTTCAATCCGAAGACGAGGAACTGGTCGCACTGAAGCTGGGTGGAAGCCGGGCCGGTGCCGAACGTCGCGTACAGCTCAAGGAAATAGTTGATAGACGGGTTGACGCTGATCGCGGAGGCGCTGCCCACCATGAACGCGGAAACGCCGGTGGTCGCCGCGTTGTTGCCCGCGCCGAGAGTCAGGATGCCGCCGGTGATCAGGTTCGAGTTCGGGGCCGCTCCCGCGTTCGTGCCCGCCGTCTGAACCACGACGTCGAACTCCAGTTCCCACTCGCCGTTCGTGATCGACAGGATGGGGGAGGCCGGGGTGAAAGCGCCGGTCGCGGCGAGGACAATCCCTGGCGGTTTCGTTGCCTGGCTGGCGCTGACGTTCAGGCCGCAGCCGATCACCCAGGTACCCGGAGAAGAAGCAGGAGTGCCGAACGTGCCCCTGGCAACCACCTTGAGTGACTTCCCGACAATCCCGCCCATCGGCCAGATCGAGTTCAGCGGCGGCAGCAGGCACGCAGGATTCGTCGTCGTATTGCCGGACAGGATCACCGAGACAGCACCGGGCCCGGATGAGTTCGCCCCGGTCGCCGGCATCGAGTAGATCAGCTCAGTGTTAGTCCCGGTAATGAAGCTCACAAGCTTCCCCTGTCAGCTCGTAATGGAAACAACCCAGGTGAACTGGATTGAGTCACCCGAGTTCAGGGCAAGCGCCTGGAAACCCGCATGCGCGAACATGTCACCGTTCAGCGGATTGTTCCCCGCATCACTGTTCCCCCCGGGAGGATTCCCGTACGTGAGAACATCATTGGTTTTCGCGGTACCCGCAGATGACCCGTTCTGCGCCCGGGTAATGTTCCACACATTCGACGCAGCCGTCGAGGAAATCTGGATGACCTCATTGTTCATCTGGTAATACTGGTTAGCCAGCGCACCGTTCGTGTTCACCGTCAAAGACGTCTGCACGTTAGTGACGTTCCCGTTGACAGTGAACGACGCCGGCTTAGTAGCAGTCATCCCGATGAACGACTCCCCGACCGACTCACCCGTAGACGCAGTGAGCGTACCCACCAGGAAATAGCCGACAGTGCCGCTGCCCACCGTCGCAGTAGTCAGCCCGCTTGACGACGGGGTAACCCGCGCCTCGGAGAACTCCTGATACGGGGCAACATCCATCCACTGGCCGGTGCCGATCGTGGTGGTAGGCGCACTGCCAGGCAGCGCGGTACTGGCTGCGTTGTACCCGTTCGCACCGCCCCACCCGATGAACTTCGGCTGCGGCCATGCGCTGCCGCCAGGGTTCTGCCCGCCGAAATACGAGGCGAGATACTCAAAACCCCTATTTGTTACGTTGACGTTGTTGGCGACACGATCACGCCTCTCTCAGCATTTCCCTGTTAACCCGACGGATGCGCCGGTTAGCGGCACGGCTTTCCAGCAGGTTCCACTTAAGCCGCTTCCAGCGTGAATTCTGCCCGGAAGCGATCACCCCGAGATCCCGGACATCAGGAGGTGCCATATTGCCGCACCCACGGCAGGGTTTCCCCATCTCACGTGCACCCCCGCAATCCGTGCACGCCCGGACGATGATCGCGGAGAGAGTCACAGACGGGCCGACGTGCGATTTCACGTTTCAGATCCCTCTGAAGGCACAACGATCGTATCCGTAATTATAGATAGCAGTAACCCGTGCCTCAGTCAAGCACTGCCATCCGGTTTCGGCACCTCCGGCATTGACACGGCAATCATCTGCACCGTCACCCCGATAGTGAACTGAAGCGCCTGCGCATCAGTGAACCCCGCACCCATCAGCGCCGTGTACATCGAAAAAGCATTAGCCGCGAACTGGGCCAGATCAGAAAGCCCCGTCTTAAACGGGTCCGGGGGAAGATCATCACTCATGAACCCTCATCCCATACATCCTCCGGCCAGATCACCACAGACCTGTCCCACTCGCCGTCCGCCCAGTATTCCACCTCAGAAGGCCGTTCCCCCGACGGATGCCACACAATCCGTTTCACCCGCCCGCATTCCCGCTGATGCAAACCCCCGCAATGCTCACACGGAGCCCGCCCGCTGATCTCCCCCTGGAAAACCTGCTTGAGGAACCCGCGAGTCTGCGCGTTCATCCCGTTATCAGCAACAACCACCACACGCACCATGCTTACAGTTTCCTTCCCCTGAACCAGTCTTTCCCGGAGTAACCATGCCAGCCGCCGCCGTCAGTCCCTGTCATTCTCCCAACCTGAGCCAGGTAATGAACAGGAGCCGGATCACACTTCGGGCAGCGCTTCTCCCTGATATTGAACATCGTCCCGCACTTATCACACGTGTTCATGTACGCGGCAGCCCACCGTTTCTCCCCCCGCGCTGACGCAGGCACATCAGGCTTATGGATTTCCGCACCGCAATGCCCGCATTTCTTCTCCCGCTCATGCACCTGCTCACCGCACCCCTCACACGCAATGAACCCGTACATCTCCCGGTAATTCACCTGCTGGGACAGTCCCGACAGTTCCAGCATCCCCCACACCCACGCATCAGCACGGTCATCATGCATAGTCGTGCGGTCATCATCAGAACTGAACGCGCACAGCTGCTCTTCCAGCCTGTCAAACCGGGTCCCCACCATGTGGATCTTCCCCTGCTGCGCCAGCACCGACACCGGCTCCGCCCGCGCGTACTTCCCCTTCATCCCCCGCACCGTCCGGAACGGCACATACGGGTCCACATGATACAAAGCAGCTTTCAGGTAATCCCCGACACCGTTAACCTCACCCACCACACAGTCCGCATCCCAGCGATGATACGCACTGACCGCAGCGGACATCACCACCTCCGGGCTGCCCTTCAGAGAACAGTCCTCCAGCGTATAGAAATTACGGTCCGACCCTTCAGCGCACACCATGATCCCGGTCTCATCCGACGCATCCGACGCCGTAGTCGCAGGGTCAATCGACACGACAATCCGGCGGAACTCCGGCGTCTCCTCATCAAACACCCGGTGATCCGCAAACATATCCACCGTGAACAGCGCCCCGTCAACCTCATCCAGCAGCTCCCCGCCCAGCTCCTGCCGCTCCAGCACCGTCCCCGCATACTTAGCACGCAGCTTCGCGACCATCTTCGCCACATGCGGATTCTCATCACTGGTCGCCTCAGTGAGATGCACCTTCAAAGGGTTCTTCCGTGACTCCGCAACCAGGCTCCGGATCAGTTTCATCCGCCGGGGAGTCGTCGTCACCATCAAACGTCCCTCACCCACCCGCAAAGCAGGCTCCAGGCCGTAATCATAAAATTTTAGATAACGAATCATGGCCAGCTCATCAAACCATGCCCCGTACAAGTTCGCGCCACGAATCGAATCAGGTTTCTCCGCCGAATACCCCTGAATAACACTCCCGTTCCGCAACGTAATCTTCAACCCGTTCTTGTTGTAATCAGTGATCTCCCCCTTATCCGCAACATTAATGATCCCTGATGTGCCCTCAAAGCAGACGTTCTTGATATCAGCGAACGTCGGCGCGCACACCCCCACCCACACCTTCGGTTCCTTACGTGCCATCGAAAGCGTCCACTGCGACCCCGCAAGCGTCTTCCCTGTCCCCCGCCCGGCCATGAAAATCCACACATCCCAGTCCGGGCAGGTGCCGTCCGGGCCATGCGGCGACTCGCACTTATACCCCACACCCGTCTTCGGGTGATACCACATGTCCGCATGCTTGGGATGATCAGGCGGCAGCTGCTTGTTCCGGGCAACCTGATCCCCGTCCCTGATCTTCCCCGTCTTCCAGTCATCAACAGACTCCCACCGGGGAGCCTCCCGCATCATCACCGACTGCTGAATGAAGTCAATCAGATACCGTTGAACGTCTTCCGGGAAGTCTTCGAACCCGTCCGGGAAAATGTCTACACAATCACCCCTCAAAAGACAGGGGACCCTCCGCGACGGGGGTCCCCTGCTATTGAATATTACCGGCTACACCTGGCACACCCACTGTGCCCAGGTGTCACCGCTGGCCTCGAATTTCGCGACCGCATTCTTCGCGTTCACGAGACCGTCGTACAGGTTTCCCGGCACGACCGCACCCAGAATCTGCCACAAACCTGTAGCGCCGCTCGGATTGAAAGCGGAAGTGTTCCAGCCGGATTCGCAGTAGGCGATGGTCTCGGCGGAGTACTCAGCCCATGCCGGGCCTCCTGCTTCCAGCCACAGTGATCCAACCTGGTCCCTTGTGAGGACACCACTGGGGTCACCGCCCTGGTAAACGATACGGTGCACGGTCTGCGGCTGGGAATGCGGCAGAGACGCCGGACCGCCCTGCTGCACCGCTGCTACCGCCACCGGCGGTGTCCAGACCCGGCCCTCGTAGCAGTCCAGCGTCAGTCTCATCCCCGGGATGATCACGTCCGGGTTGCTTCCTATCGTCTTCTTGTTCGAAAGATAAATCCCCGTCCAGTCAGCGGCGGTGCCGCACAGACGAGACGAGATCCTGCTGAGATAATCTCCGGGTCTTACCCGGTAGAAAGGCTTTCGCTTGACCGCATGCTGGGTGACCAGCATGGTATGCGTTGCATAGCTTTCCGGCACGACCGTGCCATGGGCGGCGGAGATGACTGAAGCTGACGCATGACCGGGGAAGCCGGCAGCTGCTACTGCTGCTGCTGCCCCGGCTATTGCTGTCGTCCCCGCTGCCTTGGCGGCACGGGAGGGACGAGCGTGACGTCCACGAGACATTTCCTGACTCCAGAGACGACGGAGGCCCCGCCATAGAGTCCTCCAGGGTCAGGGGAGAACAGCGGGACCATGATTTCGTCAGCCAGAGACAAGAGAGCCCCTGTCCAACGTTTTACATGACGGTACATCCTCCCGTCCAGTTCGTCACTAGGTTCACGCAAAAAGAAGGCAGTCACAACAGAGTGTGACTGCCTTCTGTGCCTGCCGAACCCAGCCAGTCCTTACAGCACCATGCCTAACCTGCCGTGCCATACCATGCCAGGCATAACCTTGACAATCCTTGCCTAACCTGCCTCACCGTATCACTACGTTGACAAGTTTACCCCAGCCTCCCGGACGGTTTGCACCAAAGCGACCAGCCGGCTCGCATCATAGGCGCGGGGATTGCGTCCCTGCCTGCGGAATTCCGCTGTCCGGATCGTCCCTGACGGCTCCATCCCCGCAATCCGCACCAGCGTGCGCAAATCTTTTTCGTCAACGTCGAGCATTTTCGCGGCGAAAGACAACGGCCATCTAGTGCCGTCCGCCGGGACTTCAGGGAGCCCCTCCCAGCCTGTCAAAATATCTCCTTAGCGCAGAATCCCGAAAGTCAGATGGACGAACAGCCACAAATTGAACAGCAGCAGGATGATGCCGAAAATGAAATGAAGGGGGGTCCACTCTGCGAAGTCAAGCGGGTGCCCGAAATCCAGTTTCTCCAATGCCCACCATTCGCTCGAAAGCGTGCTGGCTGTGTTGCGGAACAGCCAGTACAGTTCCGGGACAAGGAAACCGAGGAAAGCCCACGCCAGCCAGTAGTAACCGAAAGGTGTCAGGTGTCTCATGGTGTTCCGATCACCCCGTCCATCCAACGCAAAACGAACTCGCAGCCGAAATACTCCAGCTGTGCTTTAGGGCGGCGTCCTTCCTCATCCCGGCATGACGGGTCAATGCAGAAAACCAGGCCAGCCAAAGCCAGCTGCCGGAGTGTGTCCCGCCGGCACCACGGGCACGGACGGGCCGTTTCCCCCACCATCCGGGGGAGACGACGGGCATTCTCTGTTTCGCCCAGCACCCCGGATGCCCGCCGGGACCACCTGGACAGCCAGGAAACATTATCCCGGACCAGCATGTCATCAAGGCCCTCAGCAAGCCGCAGCAGGCTTTCCAGCGCTTTCGCCGTGTTCCCGGAAGAAAACCCTCTGGGGCGGGCGGGCAGGGACAGGTGCATCCTGCTGAGTGCTTCCGCTTCCCGTGACCAGGCGTGCAGGTCAAGGATCGCGTCGGCGGCGGCAGCGTTCCACGGCGGCTGGGAATGGTCAACTTTCCCGTGGAAGGTTCCAGTGGACGATACGGTGGTTTTCACCGCGATAACCGTTTCAAGGCGGTCGTTCAGTTTCAGTGCATCATCAGCGTTGTCGCGCAGCCGGGTGCGGAGCGCGGCATGCTCAGGAATAACAGCTGGCATAAAACAAAAAGTAGCCTGCCCTGGGGGGTTCAGGCTACTTTTCTCACCCTGTTTGCCGGGCGAACCTTGCGGTTTCTGCTTTCCCGGGGGGGCTGGGGGTCTTCCCGAGTCCCTGGTACATGCGGATGCTGTCCTCGTCGTAAACAACGACAGCCCATACGCCGGGGTACCGTGGCCGTTTGTGGCGCAGCGCCACGTACCGGGTTTCGCTGACGGGCATGCCCGCTGCCGCGTCCAGGTCAGCGTGCATGAGGGCATGCCGGTACATTGCGCGGAAGTCGTATTCCAGTTGCCAGGCCCACCGTGCTGCCATCACCATCGCAAGGTAGATGCCTATCTGCCAGCCCCAGTTGATGCGGGCTACGGCGGTGATCGCCCCTGCAGCGAAAACGGGGAGCATCCAGGTGGTCAGGTAGCGGAGAAGTTCCCTGTTCCTAGCCCATCTGATAGGCCAGGACTGCCGCCGCATCTTCTTCATCCTCCGAGAAAGCACAGTTGCCGTCATCGGCGCGGCACGGGACGAACCGCATGTGGGTGAGGCACACGGTTACGGGAACGTCAAGGTCCCAGCTCGTCACGTCATCCCAGTCAGTCATTTCCTGCCTGCCTGTCCAGCGTGATGCCGAGGAGAAGTTCCATCAGCATCGCGAGTGCTTCCAGCGGGTTACCGGCAAGCCAGGACAAGGACGGGTACTGATCGGCGGTTGCCGCCCACTGCTTGTCTTCTTCTGACCAGCGGACCCGGTAATCGCATTTTTCAGTCATAGTCCTGGTCTCTTTCCGCTTCCGGGTCCGCGCTGATCAGCTCGTTGATTCCCGCCCAGATGGCTGTCACGCAGACGGGACAGTAGTCCCTTCGCCTGAAGAAGTTCACGCACTGCTCCATGTCCAGCCAGACAGCCAGCTCATGAGCGGTGTCACCAGCCCAGTCAGCCGGGTCGATCTTCTTCCCGCACTTGTCACAGTGGTAGTCGGTTTCCCATTCGCTGGCTGTCACCTGCACGGGTATCTTCCTGGTTTCTCTCATGACCGCACCCTGACAGGGACCGGGGCGGGATGAGGTGCCGCATCACGCATTTTCTTCTCCAGTTTCTCACGCAGCGCCCGTGATTTCGCGCCGAGCAGTTCCCGTGTCCTGCGGAGCTTCCCGTTCTTCTGCAGGAACCGCAGGATGAGCAGGTTCGCGATGAACACGGCCACCCAGAATGCGGCCTGCGCCCAGTTACGGTCATGCAGGTACACGATGACGTTGACGACATCACCGAACATGAAGATGATGATCATCGTGATGCCGGCGGTCGCTGCGGCGAGCTGCTGTCCCCTGATGTTCAGGACGGTCATCGTCAGGTAGACGGCGAGGAAACCGCCGGGGTAGACGACGTTGTTGAAGTTACCGAGGTTCACAGGTACTCCCCGGATACGGGCACGTCTTCCTGGTCCATTTTCCAGCGCACATGCCGGCACCGGGAGCCGGCGGCCCCGACGGTGCACCTGCATTTCCATTTTCTTTCATCACGATCCCATTCTATCAGATCGTCATCGTTTTCGTCAACGTCATTGGGGTTCCAGGGGAGCCCCGCGAAGTTCCCGAACGGAACGCTCACAGAAAACAGTCTCGCACCCCCGGAAGGAATACGAGACTGCTTTCGCCGGCCTTACCGCAGTCTTACCCTGCCCTGCCGTGCCAGGCCATACCTGCCTTGCCAGGCCATACCGTGCCATACCACACCAGGCGATGCCTGCCGTACCTTACCTGGCCACGCCGTGCCTTGACCTCACCACGCCAAACCTGCCGAACCATGCCGGACCGTGCCAGGCGTAACCCTGACTGCCTTGCCGTACCATGCCCTGACACACGAAGCCGTGCCTTGCCTGCCATGCCTTGCCTTACCTGACCCTGCCCAGCCTAACCTCACCGGACCTGCCATGCCCAGCCGTACCTTGACCTGCCGTACCTCACCTGCCCAGCCGAACCGTGAACTGCCGAGCCGGACCCAGCCGAACCTAACCTGCCGCACCCTGACGGACCCTGACTGACCTTGCCCCGCCTTACCTGCCGCACCGTACCTTGCGTGACCCTGCCTGGCCGAACCCAGCCTAACCGAACCTGCCGTACCGTACCTGTTTTTACTGCCAGGGCCACGCTTCCAGTGAACCGCGCTCCAGCGTGAGAATCAGCTGGAACGAACTGTCAGCCAGCCCGCCGAGTTCATGGCGGGTACTCCCCGGGATCACCGCTGACTTGCTGTAACCAGCCAGGTTCCATGCGAAGCAGTGCCTGTTCTGCGGCACCGCCGAGAACACATCACCGCCCGCCCCGTAGCTGTCCTGCGCCTGGCAGTCAGAGAACAGCATGATCCTGTCATGCCCGCTGTAACAGTCATTGACCGCCCGGCGAATCTGGGTGCCGTGACCGACCCGGCCAACCTGGGCGGTGAACAAGCTGGTGATCTCCAGCAGGCTCTTCCCGCTGTTGATCAGCCCCGTCACCGCCATCTGACCGTCCGCGAAACCGAAAACATCCACATTCCCGGCGTTCTTCAGCGCGAACGCCAGCCCGAACAGGGCTGCGGCCTCCACCCGCTGCGGCACCTTCGGCTCCCGGTCCTCCGTCTGCCCCGTCGCGGCGTTCATCGCCCGCACTGTCCTGTTCCCCCGGGGACGGGGCGTGGACATCGGCACCGACATGGAACCGGACGTGTCGATGAGGACGAGGGTGCGTCCCGGCAGCACCGGCACGTTGCGGGTGGAGTGGTCAAGCGCCTGCCCGAGATACCGCTGCCAGTACGCGCTGCTGTTCATGTACGCGGCCCAGAACCGGAACGGGAGCTGACGGGAGTTCTCCACCTCCCGTGGGTCGGCGAGACGGATGCCGACCTGCTTGCGGTGCGTTTCCTTCAGCCCCGCCTTGTCGAAGTTACGCAGGTTCCGCAGGGTCGCCATGTAACCCATTTCGGGGAGGACAAGTTCCCATTGCTCCCGGTCAGACAGCCGGCTCATTTTTCACCTCCATCCGTGACGGCAGCGCACCGTACGCGATTTCCAGGCTGTCCAGCAGCGGGAAGTCTTCCTCGTAGTACAGGTGCAGCCCGCCCCGGTCATTTGAGTGGTAAACGTTGCCGATCAGCTGCCCGAGACGCATCGCGGGATGCCGGGTCCACAGCTGGTAGAGCCGTTCGATGATCTCCCGCTTTTCCTCGTCATCGAGGGCACGCCGTCCGCTGCTCATTGTTCTCCCATCCATGACCTGGCCCACTCCCAGGAACCCGCCATCGCCACCTTGAACCCGTCCAGTTCCGGCTTCCCGTCCAGCGCCTTGAACGCGAACTCATGCCGTGCCTGAGGGCTCATCCGGTTCAGCTCGTCACGCTGCCTGACCGCGCCCAGCACAGGATCAGGAACGTAGCCGTCACGGTCATGACGGACGGTGATCAGGTGCCTGTACAGTGCCCCTTGCACCTTGTCGGTGACCGTGCTGCCGTCAGCGGATGCGGTGATGCTGCGCATTTTCGGGTGGACCAGTTCGATGACGTCACCCATGCGCACCGGGTCACCTGGCTTGTCCCAGCGCAATGCCTGCCTTTGGCTGTACATGCGGGTCACGGCGTCAGCGACGCCTCTTTTCACCGGCTTCGGGATTGACCTGCCCCAGTGGTTCACCCAGTATGAAACCGCTTCGGCTGGTTCGTCGGGGCGCTGGAGGACACTGCTGATCAGCTGCCTGTTCGTGATGCTGCCGCCTTCGCTGCCGTGCAGGCCCGAGCCCAGTCTCTCGTGCACCGCCTCAGCAGCCAGGGCGATGCTCATCGTCCTGATCTGCGCTTCGCTGCGCAGCCAGATGATGAACGGCGACAGCCACGCCCAGTCGTGAACTGCCAGGTCGCGGGCCAGGTTCGTCACCTGGACATCCGCTGTCTCCGCATTCTCGTAGTACAGGTTTTCACCGTGAAAATTCGTTGACGCGCGGAGAAACAGTTCGCTTCTTTTTGTCCGATCAAACATTCCTTACCTCACCTGCCTCGCCTAACCTAACCTTGCCCTGCCTCGCCCTGCCTAACGAAACCTCGCCGTACCTGCCGTACCTTGCCTTACCAGGCGATATGCTGCCTGAGGCCGATGAACTCCACCCCGATGATCGTGCCGTCCGCCGCATAATCGATATGGACCATCGGGGTGCCGAGATCAGCGGTGACAGCCACTTCCCTGTCCGTGAGACGAAGGTAAGCGGCGTCTGCTTCTTCGTCAGCTTTCCATTCCGGGTTCACTGGCATCCTCTTCTTTCGGTGCCGGCTGGTGAACGGGACAGTCCGGGTCGGTCCACCAGCCGTCAGGGGGGAACGGTGCCCATTTGCCGTGGTTGTTGTCCAGCACCGGGCAGACGCACCCCTGCATCAGTGCTGTCGCGCTGCCGGGCGGGGGAAGTTTCATCCGCCGACCGTGTAGTTCTTCGTCACGGACTCCGGAGCGTACGCGCTGCTCAACTTGAGCCACTGCCGCTTCCACGACCAGTCATCATCCACATACTGCGCGTAACTGGTCTCGTCCAGTTCGAACTCATCACCCAGGTGCATTTCAAGCATCCCGATAACTCTCGAATAATCTCTCGAATGATCCTCGGGACGGTCGATGATGATGCTGATCTTCGGGGTGCGCCCGTCGCTGAGCGCCTTCAGGTGCTCCTTCAGCAGCTTCCTTGCTTCGGCGGCGTACCCGGCGAGCGCAGCCTCGAACGTTTCCCGGTGCTTCGCCTGGTTCTCGCGCAGTTTCGCGAGCAGTTCCGTCTTGCTCACGCGGATTGTCATGTCCATCATGGTCTGTTTTCCCTTTCGCCGCTTTCCCTTGCCTGCCGTACCTGAACCCGAATCTTACAGGGCGTCGCGCCATCCGTCAATCTCTATTGTTCCGTCTGGCCACACGAACACCACCATCCGCTCCTTTGACCGTGCGTAATCAATCGTGTACCAGGTGCCGGAACCCTGTTTCCGTTCCATCCCCTCAGGGCAGGCGATCAGCCATCCGGTTTCGTCCACGATCACCCTGTCCCGTTTCAGGTAAGGCAACGGGGAACGTTCCAAACCGTCCATGCCCGGCACCGACGGGCAGAACGCGCGGAGTTTCCTGTCCGCCGGGGGATGCACGATCCGCCTGATCCTCAGTCTCCCCGCAAGTTCATGGGCTTCCACGTCCGCGCCCTGGCAGTCCCCGTGATGCAGCCATGCAGGGCGGGTGCGTTCGAGGAGCAGCCAGAGGCTGCCGCGCTGCTTCCAGGTGAGTCCCTTGCGGGTGCCGG
>Ga0247668_1000286_pt1 | contig 13190 bp, 10 predicted proteins | sample CNK09_metaG_FD_182737 | JGI IMG/M metagenome (GOLD analysis project Ga0247668, IMG submission 182737) | Soil microbial communities from Purdue University Martell Research Forest, Indiana, United States - CNK09 | ecosystem: Environmental > Terrestrial > Soil > Temperate forest > Bulk soil...
ATCGACAATCCGGTCGTGATCGCGATCATGGACATAATGCGTGCGGTCTTGCGAATGCCGGTAAAGATCGCGCACGCGATCCCTGTCGAACACATAACGCCGCCGGTCGTTGCGTCCGAAATCGCGCGTGGGGACGAACACCCAAAGACCGGCGAACGCATCGGGCGGAAAATTGCTGCCGTAAAAATTCTGGTAGCCATAGAGCTGATCCGGCCCATAGGCGGGAGCCGCGCTCGGAAGCGAGAAATCCTCATAGCCCGGCGGCATCGGCAGCCAGCCGATGTAATCGTCGGTCTCGCGCCAGGCGACCCAGCTCGGCCCCCAGACATAGCCGGGCACCCACAGCCAGCCGAAATTGGGGTCATAAACCCAGCGCCCGTAATGATAGACGATGTCGCCAAAAGGCTCGTTCGAGACCCAAAGCCACCCATAATCGCTGGTGAATTGCCAATAGCCGTAAAAATAGGGACGGAATTCGCGCCCGGAATCGGGCTGCCAGACCTCGCCCCAGGCCGGATGCGATATCCAACGGCCGAAAGACGACAGCCGCTGCTCGAAATAAGCGAGGTCGACATCCGTGGCGGGACGCTGAACGCCCGGCGGAGCTTGGGCCGGTTGCGCATCCGCAACGGCAACCGAAAGCGCAAGGAGCGCGGCGGCACCGCACAGGCGGGAGATCAGGATCACGCGGTTCTCCGAAAAACGGGGCGCGGCTTGGTCGCGCCGATGCACCGTCAATATCGGCGCGCAGTATGGTTATAAAAGGACGGCACGACGCTCCGCCCGTCGCTATAGCGGCAATGGCAGGCGAAACGCCAAGCTCTAGCGTGACAGTCTAGAAGCGGCTGCTCAGGCTGATGGTCGCCGACTGCGCCAAGGTTCCCGTGCTCGCACTGGCGTCGTAATTGATGCCTGCCGACCAATTCCCCACGATATAGGCAAAACTGGCGCCGCCGATGATCTTGTTGGGTTCGACTGTCGGTCCCACGAGATGGAACGGCGATCCGGGCGCGGCTTCGAAGGTGCCATCTATCGTGGCCGGATTGTCCATGAATTCATGGCTCCAACCGACCAGGAGCTGCGGCTGTAGATTGCCATTGTTCCAGGAATAGGCGCCTTGTCCCACGACGCCGGCGAACGTGCGGACCGATTGCTGGCCCTGCTCTTTCAGCGACAGACCGATCCCGCTGGCACCCGTTTCATTATAGGTCCCTTCGCGAAGATAGAGACCGTCCAACGCGACTTGCGGGATGATCTGGAAATCGCCCACATCGAAAACGTACCCGGTGGTGAGCCCACCTGCGGCGAGATAGCTGTTCCAATTGGCGGTCGCCGCGCGGACAAGGCTGCCGGCAACGATCGTGCGGCGGCTCTGGAAGGTCCCAAAACCGAGATTGGCCTGCGGCGTCACAAAGAAGTCGCCGCTGCGCCAGCCGGCATAGGCCGACACCAGATTCCAGTCGCCATTGGTCTTGGTGTCGAGCGGATGGGCTTCGGTTTCTTCGCTGGAGAAGAACGTGTAGCCGAGCCCGTAACGGACGGTTGAGAGGCTGCCCCATTCCACGCCGACGGCCACACCCTGGCCCGCGCCGGAATAGCCCGGTGCCACGACGGTGCTGTCGCCGCTGACATTGTTGTAAAATTCCTGACCCCAGAAGCGGAACTCGTCCCGCATGTTCTGCGGCGCGGTCACCAGCGCACGTTCACGCGCGCCGATAACGCCTGTTGCCTGATCGGTCATCGCGATACTGAGCGCGCGAACGCCACCCGCAATATCGGGCACCACGGTGGCCAAGGCGGATTTGACATCGCCGGCGGTGCTGAAGGACAGCAAGGTCGCGCCGAACTGATCGTCGTTCAGCGCGGCGGTCGCCAGAGGCTCGTACATCGCCGCCGCGTTGCCGGTCAGCCCGATCTCGGCAGCGGTTTTGCGCTGCAGCGTCAAAACCAGATCATTGCCTTGTTGGGCAATCGAACCGTTGAAAATGAAAGGAATGGGCTGCGCAGTCGCGGCCGTGAAATCGGCAAAGGTAAGCCCGCCATTGGCGTGGATGAGCGTGTAAGAGCCGCTCGCGGGCAGGAACGAGGTCGGCACCACTGTCGCTTTCGAACCCGAACTGAACGTCGTAGCACCCGTCGTCGTGATGAAGGGCGTCGTTGTCGAATTCTTGTTGACGGCAAACTCGACCACGCCCGCATTGCCGACCGTCAGGCTGGAAAGCTGCGCATTGGCCGTGCGAAACGAACCGCCGGTCCCGCCTGCGGAGACTTGGACATTGATCGTGCCGCTGCCGGCCGCGCGAACGCTTCCTTGCACGCAGGCCACGGTGCAGGAGCCGCTCGCCGCAGCCCCTTCGATCGTTAGTTGGTTGGCCCCGGAACCGAACAGGATATCGCCAACCACCGAGCCGCTATTGGTGAATGTCTCAGCAGCGCTGGTGTGCGAAAGATCCGCGGCAACGGTCGTTTGTGCGCCATTGGCCAGCGGAGAGGCCTCGGCATTCCATGTGCCCGAATTGGTCACTGTCCTGAGCGTGCCGGAGAGATCGCGCACGCCATAGGATGTAAGGCTGGCGATCGTAGTATCCGTTGTCGTGACGATGCTGGTTATCGATCCGGTATTGTTCAAAGAGGCCAGCGTGCCGCCGGGCTGGATCAGCACCGCCGTGGCGGTGCCCGGCATATTGCCGGTTTCCGAAGCCGAGATGGCCCCTTCGGTGAAGAGCGCCACCGTCGACAGATTCGAAGCGTTGATGGTTGCGCCATTGCCGATCAACAGAGCTGTCGCAGTGGCGGAGGCTGAAGGCGCCGAGGTCGCGAAACTGTTGTCGCTCTCGGCCTGCGCCTGGATGCTGCCGCGATTGTAAATGCCGCCGGTAAGCGTGACCGTGTGCGTAGCGGTCCCCAATTCGCCAATTCCGACACCGATCGTGTTGATGCCGGGATCGTTCACGGTGGAGCGGACAGCGCCGCGATTGATCAGGCTGAACGTCGGATTGACCGTGTCGCTGGAATTGGTGCCGATCACGATGTCGGCGGCGTTCGTCCCAGCAATCGAAGGCTGGATGGCAAGGGTCGGCATGTTGCTAACCGCAACCAGCGTAGACGAGTTCGCGATGGTAGTCGCCGTTGCTGGACCATCATTGACAATGCCCCCGCTGACATTGGAGCCCACTGCAACCGCCGGGCCAGAGAGCGGGTCTATCTTGTCGAGCGTGAAGGCGCCGGTACCGACCGCGCTGACGCCGAATGTGAGATCAAGCGCACCATTGATGGGCGCAAGCACCAGCACACCGGTCGAACCCACCCCGGTCGCGGCCGTCGTAGCACCCACCAGCAAACCACCGTTCAGCGGCGTTTTGATCGCTATGCCGGACGCATTGGCCCCCGTGACGACGATCGAGGAGCCTGTGGTGAGCGTGATGTTGCCGGTAAAGGGCGAACTCCCATCCACCAGGACGCCAAAATTGCCCGTGCCACCGCCACCGACATTGACGATGCTGGTCGATGTGGCGTCGGTGATGAAGCTGCCGGTGCTGCCCCCCAAAATGTGCACGCCGATGGCGTTGTTGACGGCCGCATTCTGGATGACGCCGCTCGATTCAACCGTGTTGCTCGAATCGATCGTTACGGCCGCGCCCTCGGTAACGACGCTGACCCCGCCGGTCGCGTCAATTGTGATGTTACCGGCACTGCCATTGCTGGCATGGGAGGTGGTCACAGGGGCGGTGAGGATGCTGGTAATGGTTAAATCATCGGCGAACGCCGGGCTGGCCATGCCGGCGAGCAACAGGCAGACGACCGGGCTGCGTTTCACGATACCTATTACAGGCATTTAATTTTGCTCGATTTTTTCCCGAACGGGGGCACCCCTCACCGGGGCGAAAGTGCCACGCCAGCCCGCATGCGGCAAGCCCATTAAAGGCCACAGCTTTTGTCCGGTTCTTAAGAGCCTATTAGGCGCATCGGCGCAAAATCGCCGGGCAAGAAGCTCTTCACCCGTGATCGCCTCGATGGATCGTGACAAGTCGCGCCGGCTGAGTTGCACAAAGCTGACCGATAAACAGGTGGCAGTCGCGGCAGCACGGCACGAACTGCTCTATTCCGGACGGATGGGCGGCGCCCGCGCGGTGTTCGCGTTCTGCGATCTCTCCGGCCTGGACCTTTCCGGACGCAACCTAGCGGATGCCGATTTCACCGGCGCCTATCTCGAAGAGACCAATCTCGGCGGCGCCAAGCTCGATTCGGCGAGTTTTTTCGGGGCCTCGCTGAAACGGGCCAATCTCGCGGGCGCCAGCCTGCGCCGCGCCGACATGCGCGGCACCTCGCTTAGGGGCGCCAATCTCATTGGTGCCGACCTTTATGAAGCCGATTTGCGCGAGGGCAAGATCGCCGAAAAAGGCGCCTCGGGCGAACTCAAGATCCTGCAACACGATATCGGTCCGTCTGAGCTGCCGGCCGCTCTGCTGTCCTCGGCCAATCTCGAACGGGCAAAACTCACGGGCGCCATTGCGATTCAGGCCGATTTCACCGATGCGATCATGCGCAATTGCCGGATGACCCGGGCGAATCTGCGCCGCGCCAAACTGACGGGCGCCAATCTGGAAAATGCGGATTTGCGCGGCTGCGATCTTGCGGGCGCCGATCTGAGGGGCGCGGTTCTGGTCGGTACCAAGCTGGAATTCGCCACGCTGGAAGGCTGCGATATGTCGGGCGTGCTTACCGACGCGGTTGCAGGACGGCCGCTTTCGGAATTGACCGATTCCGTCGAGGTGATCTTGCGGGCGCACGCGCGCTGGGCCGACACCCAGGGCCGCGAAGGCCGTCCCGCCGATTTTTCCGGCTTCGATTTGCGCTCCCTCAAAGGATTGCCCCATGCGGTCCTGCCCGCGCTGATTGCACCCGGCGCGGTGTTCTACGGTTTGGATCTTTCAGGCGTACGTTTCCAGGGCGCGCAACTCGAAGGCGCGGATTTGCGCGGCTGCAAGCTCACGGGTGCGGATTTGCGCGGCTGCAATCTCAAGAGCGCCAAACTCGCCAATGCCGATTTGCGCGATGTGAATTTGGGCCCGCTGCTGATTTCCAACGAAAGGCTGCTGCCAGCACGCCTCGAACGGGCCGATGCGCGCTATGCGGATTTGCGGGGCGCGGATTTGCGCCAGACCGTATTCGCCGAAGCCGATCTTGCTTATGCCGATCTCACGGGCGCCAAATTGCGCGCCTCGGATTTTCGCGGCGCGACGCTGCAAGGGATCAAGCTGTCGCTCGATGCGGCGGTGGATGCGATCTTCGATGAGACGCGCTACGACACTGCCGTAGCCAGTTGATTGTTTGTTTGACGCGCGATCTGCGGCAAACCGGCAGCCACTTCGCCCGATCGCTTTTTAGGCGCCGCGCTTGGCGCTTTTGTTGAGGTTGAGATTGGGTGCGGCTTCCGGCGTGCGGGCGCGGATGAACTGACCCAGGCGGTGCAGCGAGACCTTCGCATCCTGCGACGCGGCTGCCTGAAACAAATATCCCATTCCGTCATAGACCTCGACCGACACCGACACATTGGCCTCGGCGGCAAGCTCGCCAAGCCGGCTGGCGTCGTCGCGCAGGATTTCCCGGCTGCCGGCATGGATCATGATGGGCGGAAAATCGCGCATCGACCCATAGACCGGCGAAGCGTAGGGATCGGCGGGATTGGCGCCCTTCAGATAATGCCGCGCGCTCACGAACAGCAGATCCCACGACATCAGCGGATCGCTGTCGGCATTCTGCATGATCGACCAGCCCGAGAGCGTGAGGTCGGCCCAAGGCGACATCGCGATGAGACCGGCAGGCATCGGCAGGCCGCCATTGCGGATGGCCATCATGGTCGCCACCGCGAGGCCGCCGCCGGCGCCATCGCCCGCCAGCACCACTGATTCCGGCGGATAGGCTTTCGCGATCAGGAAACGATAGGCATCGACGGCGTCGCGCAAACAGGCCGGAAAGGGAAATTCCGGCCCGAGGCGATAATCAAGCGAAAGCGCGGCCGCGCCGCCCACCCGGCAGAGTTTCGCGACCAGCGCGCGATAGGTTTCCGGCGAACCGGAAATGTAGCCTCCGCCGTGAAAGTAAAGCACGAGCCGCTGCGGGTCGGTGTCGGCGATGCTCACCCATTCGCCCTTCACCTGCCCCAGCTGGGCGCGTTCGACGATCACATCCCCCGCGACCGGGCCGAGCTCCGCGGCCAAGCCATCGTAATACCGCCGCAGTTCGGCGAGCGGCGTCGCATGGCTCATTCCGGAGCGCGCCAAACGGGGCATCCGTGCAGGGAAAAGACTTTGCCAATTTTTTTGCATGGGCCCTTCGGCGAAGCAGGGGAAGAGCGAAATTGTAGCGCAAGCGATATGCGGATCGAAAGGGAGTGCCCAGAATCAGCGGGCGCCCACGTCCAGGTAGAGACGGGGCGCCCCAATTCGTGGCATTACAAGTGGCGTCAGGCCGGCTTCACCGGGATTTTGGCCGATTTGGCGGTCATATTCGCCGGCTTTGGAATGGCGATGTGCAGCACGCCCTTGTTGAACTTGGCCGTGACATTCTTAGGGTCGACATCGAACGGCAAGGTTACGGAGCGGGTGAAGCTGCCATAGCTACGCTCCGCAACATAATAATTCTTGTTCTTTTCCTCGTGGCCGTTCTTCCGCTCGCCGCGGATCGTCAACACGTCGCCCAATAACGTCACGTCCACGTCTTTCTCTTCAACGCCGGGAAGTTCGGCATCGATATCGATCTCCACGTCGGTTTCGCTGACGTCGAGACGCGGTGTCATATCGCTCGACCAATGCGTCGCCGGAAATGGCCCGAACGATTCGAACAGGCGGTTCATCTCAGTCTGGAGTGCGGAAAATGGATCGCGCTTGATCTCGGAAGGCGTATTGCGTGCCCAGGAATAGGGAATCATTGAACGCATGACCATGGCGGACTCCTTTCGCAGGAATTCCCCCGCTTCCATCCCGTAGGAGAAACGCGGCAGCCGCCAATCGGTTGTAGCTTCGCAAAAGCTTCATCTCGCGAACAGCTACGCCAGCAAAAAGCGCGCTCCGGATTTTGGAGCGCGCTTTTTGAAACTCTGCTGTTACGCAGCCTTTGCCTGGGTGTCGATCACGCGGCCTTCGGTGTTGCCGTTGATCGTGATGCGGCGCGGCTTTTTCTCCTCGGGCACGACGCGCTCGAGTTCGATATGCAGAAGCCCGTTCTCAAGCTTGGCACCCCTGACCTCGACATTCTCGGCCAATTGGAAACGCCGCTCGAAACTGCGGCCGGCGATGCCTTGATACAGATAATGCTGCGCCTTGTTTTCTTTTTCGCCTTCGCGCTTGCCTTGTACCGAAAGCACGCCTTCCTTGACTTCGACGGTCATGTCCTTGTCGGCGAAACCGGCGACGGCAAGGGAAATCCGGTAATGGTTCTCGTCCGTGCGCTCGATGTTGTAGGGCGGATAGGTTACGCCGGTATCGAATTGCGAGGCGGAATCCAGCATATCGGCCAAACGGTCGAAGCCTACGGTCGAGCGAAAGAGCGGGGTAAGATCAAAACTGCGCATGTCACATTCCTCCTGTGAGCGAAAGTGTTAAGCCCGGGCGCGCTCAGAAGAGCCGCACCTCCGGCACCGGAAGCCGCAAGGCCTCCCGGCACACCAGTACTTAGGAAGCCCTTTTTGGCCTTCAAGAGCGGTAAAAGTGCCTTTTCAGGCGGGCGGCGCCACGACCAGCACCATGTGGCAGACCGCGGCAATCCAGAAAATCAGCATCAAGCCGCATAAAGCGGTCGTGATCTGGGCCTGACTGGCGTGGACACCGCCCGCGCGAAGCACGGTCTTGAAGAACGTGCCTTCAAAGTTGTTGGAGGCGTCGTTCCAATGGCCGGTGCGGGCGAGATTCTCGACATTGTTAACGATGGAGGCGCCGCCATTGAGCAGCCATTGCATGACGATCGTGGGCAATAACAAGGCGTAGAAAAAAAGCGCGCCGCGCGACGGGATCAGCCAGCCCAATCCGACATAGCCGATGACGGCCAGATGAACGGTGAAAAGCAAGACGCGCAGCCCATCGAATGCCAGCTTCCGGCCGGACGCTTTTTGTCCGGACAGATACGCAACCGCCCGACTCATGACGAAAAATCCTTTGACCCCGAATTCCCGCGCATAAAACGCACAGAGCCACCGGATCGTTTAGCACCTGAGGCAAAATTTGGGCGGTGACGCGTCTATGTCGCAGGGTGCCTGCCTTCATGGCCGGTCCGCAGGCAATAAGGGCTCAGGATCGGGTTGTGACGCGCGCCCGCAAATGGTCATATCGGCGCCGCCTTTCCTTTCGTTCTCAAGCTTGGATTTTCCATCGTGACAGGTTTTCGTGCGCTCACAGTGATGACGCCGGACAAACGCCATCTGCGCGCCGGCATATGGGAATTGCCCGAAGGCGCGACAAAACGCGCCATCTGCGTGGTGCTGAACGGGCACACCGAATTCCTGGAGAAATATCAGGAGGTGGCCGACGAACTTAACGCCCGCGGCTTCGACGTGGTGAGCCTGGATTGGCGGGGACAAGGTGCCTCGGAACGGCGCAGCTATGGCAACCGTGCCGGCCATGTCGGCAATTTCGAGGAATATATTTTCGATCTTGCCTCGCTGATGCTGCAGGCGGTCGAACCCATTCAGCGCGCGCAACCCAAGCCGTTACCGGTGATCGCGCTCGCCCATTCCATGGGGGCGCATATTCTGCTGCGCTATCTGCACGATCATCCGCGCCGGTTTGCCTGCGCCGTCGCGCTGGCGCCGATGCTGGAGATTAACACCGGCAAATATTCGCCGGCCGTGACGCAGGCCATTGCGGCGCTGTTCAATTTCCGCAAACCCTCCACGCGCTTCATCTTCGGTGTCGAGGCGCGCGATCCGCTCGAGCTGAAATTCGAAGACAATGCCGTGACCTCCGATCGCGGACGCTTCGAGCGCACGCAGGCGCTGCTCAAGGCGCAACCCTTCCTGCGTATTTTCGGGCCGACCTTCGGCTGGCTGGGCGCGGCCTTTCATTCGATGAGCCGTCTTAAGCGCAAGAGCTTCGCCGAAGACATCACAACGCCGCTTTTGGTGTTCGGCGCGGGGCGCGACCGCATCGTCAATATCGAAGCGATCCGCGCCTTCGTGAAGAATCTCCCCAAAGCGCGCTATGTCGAGATCGAAGATTCGATGCACGAAATCCTGTCGGAAACGGATTCCATCCGGGCGCGCTTCTGGGCGGAATTCGATGCGTTCGTGGACGAGCAATTACGCGGATAGCAGTTTCAGCGCTTCGGCGTGAACGCGCACATCGCCGGCCGCGATGATCGCCCCGCCCTCCCTCATGGGTGCGCCCTTCCAATCGGTGACGATACCGCCCGCGCCTTCGATGATCGGGATAATCGGCGCGACGTCCCAGCGCTTCAAACCGGTTTCCACCACGAGATCGACGAAGCCCATCGCAACGAGCGCATAGGCATAACAATCCCCGCCATAGCGCGACAGGCGGCAGGCCTTTTCCACGCGCCAGAAAAGCTCGCGCTCTTGGTCGGTGAAATGCGTCATCGGATGCGTGGTGCAGATGACGGCGTCCGCGAGCCGCGCACATTTGCGCACGGCGAGCGGCGTCACGCCCGATGCATCGCGCAATTCCGCGCGGCCGTCGCGGCCAATGAAGCGCTCGCGCAGGAACGGCTGATCGAGCACACCGAGCACGGGTGCGCTCTCATGTTCCAATCCGATCAGCGTGCCCCAGAGCGGCTGTCCCGCGATGAACGCACGCGTACCGTCGATGGGATCGAGCACCCAGCGATAACCGTTGATTCCCGCGGCATTGCCGAATTCCTCGCCGAGCACGCCGTCTTCGGGAAACACTTCGGCGATCATGCCGCGCATGGTTTCTTCCGCGCCGCGGTCCGCGTCCGTCACAGGGTCGTAAAAGCCCGCCCCGCCTTTGTCCGTGACGTCGATGCGCTTGCGGAAATAAGGACGGATCACGTCGCCCGAGGCATCGGCAAGGGCGAGGGCAAACGCAAAACGCCGATCCAAATCCTGGCTCATGCCAATCCCGTCATATACCGAATGCTATTTTCGCCCGCGTGCGAAGCAGGCCTGCCGGGACTAGCGCGCCTGCGCCTGCTTCACCGTTCCATCCGCCGTCACTTCGAAGGCGAAATGGAAGGCCGGCAAATCCTCGCCCGGATGATCCGCCGCGTAGGTGAGCTGCGGGATGCGGAAATTGTTCAGATTCGGGTCGGGCTCCGCGCCCTTATAGATGCCGGGATAAAGATCGATGAAGTGCCAGCCCGGCGCGCCCGTGGCCTGCACGAAAATCTCCATGTCGCCCTGGCTGTTGAAGGCACAGGCATAGCCATTATAGGCGTTGTCGTAGACCACATGGATGATGTTGGAGGTCTCGGTCCAGCCCCAGCCCTTCAGATGAATCGTGAACTTGGTGCCGACGGGGCCCTTGGTCACGTCGAGCGGCAAGGCGCTCGGCTTGATGAAGTGCGTACCGATTTTCTTGGTGCCGTTGCCGGTGTCGATCCACAGCCCATGCGTACCGCCGAGCTCGTCCGGCGTCTTCATGGAAAATTCGATGCGGCCGGCGCCGTCCGTCTTGGCTTCACCGATGGGCGCCGACATTTCTTCCCATCCCCGCCCCGAGACGCGGCTGCCGACGGAACGGGTCCAGTTCAATTTGTAGACTTTGTTCGGCTCCAGACCCTGCGCGCTCACTTTTATCGGCTCGCCAACGCCGGAGAAACGCGGCGTCGATGTCACTTCGCCTTGCGGCGCGCCGAGGCGGACGGTCCTTTGCGTCTGCTGTTCCGGAGCAATCGGCAGCACGGGCGCGCCCGGCGTGACCTTGAACAGAATATCCCAGCGCGGACGGCCGGGCGCCGGGTTCTGTTCCGGGTTCTGATAGGGGAAGGTCAGCGCGCCGTGCATGATCTGAAGCACGTGATCACCGACATTGCCGGTCGCGGGGATCGTAAATGTCGCGGCGCCGCGCGTGCTCACCGCCGAAATCCAGCCGGTGAAGTGATTGTCGTAGAGCAGGTCCCAGGAATTGTAGAGCGAGCGCGAGCCCATGCCCTTGACGGTCACCGTGATCGGCGTGCCGACCGGGCCGCTCTTGGGCGAAATATCCACGGTCATGTCGACCGAATAGGAGGTCTGCGTCATCAGCCGGTCGCCCTGCTGAAGCATGATGTCATGGTCGAAGCCAAAATCGTCCGGCGTGGTGAAGGTTGCGGAGAGCCGCCCCTGTCCATCGCTCTTGGCCTTGCCCATCAGCAAGGTCGCCGGCGTGTATTGGCGGCCCTTATATTCGGTTTCGGTCACATTCCAGCGCCCACTGACGGTGCGCCAGACGAACTCGAATTCCTGATTGGGCGGGAGCTTTTCGGCCTTCAGCGTGAAGGGCTCGCCGGCCTTGCCGTGAAGCGGCATGACATCGAGCGAACCGACATAGCCGCCCTTGGCTTCCCCGAGCTTCACTTCCGGTCCGAAGGTGGAAGCCGACGCCGCCGCTGCGGGCTGCTCAAAGCCGAGCACCAATGCGAATAGCGCGCACGCCAAACCGGCCAGACGGCCGCTCAGGATCGTCATGGCTCTCTCCATCGGAGGTACAGTTCGGACTTAGGGTTTCGGCGCCGCCATTGTGGGCATGCCCGCGACCACCATCAGCTGCGTCGTGTCACGCGTGAAGGGCTGCCAGGTCACAACGCTGTCGTCCATCATGGTGGCGTTGACCTTATAGCCAAGCGAACCGGTGGGGAAATCCATCGGGATTGTCCAGAAGGTCGACCAGAAGAAATCCGTCGGCGGCATGCCGTGACCGCCAAAATGCAAGGGCAGCTTCTGGCCGTTGCCCAATTCCACCTCGACGCTCTTGATCTTGTTGTTGTCTGCGACGGTGCCGTCGGGCAATTGAACGCGAAGACGGAAAGCAACCGCTTCTCCGCGCGTGTAGCGGTTGTTCAAAATGCAGAACGGGCCCTGCTGGCCCATCAGCGCGTGGCGGACGATGTCGCCCTCGAAGAACAGCTTACCGGCCGGGGTCGTGCGGTTTTGCGCCAGGGCGCTGCCCGAAAAGCCAGCGATGGCGACGGACAATGCGAGTGCGGAAAGCGTCGAGAGTTTCATGGGCTGCGCCTCTTGGGACGATTGAACAGGGAAGGTTGGGTAAATCATACAGAGATTGTCGGCCGTCCGAAAGGGGGTCCAGCAGCCAAAATTGAGGGAATTATTCGGCTTCCGCCTTAGCCCGCTTGCGCAAATGGGGCAGGAGTGCCCGTTTGCGCAGGCGGATGGATTTGGGCGTCACCTCGACCAGCTCGTCGTCCTGGATATAGGCCATGGATTGTTCCAGCGTGAACGGCATCACCGGGGTCAGCCGCAAGGCCTCGTCCTTGGAATGGGTCCGGATATTGGTGAGCTGCTTGGCCCGGAGCGGATTCACGTCCAAATCGTTTTCCCGCGAATTCTCGCCGATGATCATGCCTTCATAGACGCGCGTGCCGGGGGTGATGAAAAGTTTGCCCCGCTCCTCCAGATACCACAGCGCATAGGTCACCGCCTCGCCATCGCCCGTGGAGATGAGCACGCCGTTCCTGCGGCCCTCGATCGCGCCCTTGTAAGGCGCAAAGCCGTGGAACATTCGGTTCATCACGCCGGTCCCGCGCGTGTCGGTCAGGAACTCACCGTGATAGCCGATCAGCCCGCGCGAGGGCGCGTGGAAGATGATGCGGGTCTTGCCGGCGCCGGTCGGGCGCATGTCCTGCATCTCGCCTTTGCGCTGGGACACCTTCTCGATGACGATGCCGGCATAGGGATCGTCGACATCGACGGTGACTTCCTCGATCGGTTCCAGCCGCTGCTTGGTTTCGGGGTCGGTCTGATAGAGCACGCGCGGCCGCGACAGCGCCAGTTCGAAGCCTTCCCGCCGCATGGTCTCGATGAGCACACCCAATTGCAGCTCGCCGCGGCCGGCCACTTCATAGGCGGCCTCGCCCGAATCGGTCACGTGGATGGCGACATTGCCCTCCGCCTCGCGCAACAACCGATCGCGGATGACGCGGCTCTGCACCTTGTCGCCTTCGCGGCCCGCCAGCGGGGAATCATTGACGGAAATGGTGATCGCGAGGGTCGGCGGATCGAT
>Ga0247668_1000287_pt1 | contig 13147 bp, 18 predicted proteins | sample CNK09_metaG_FD_182737 | JGI IMG/M metagenome (GOLD analysis project Ga0247668, IMG submission 182737) | Soil microbial communities from Purdue University Martell Research Forest, Indiana, United States - CNK09 | ecosystem: Environmental > Terrestrial > Soil > Temperate forest > Bulk soil...
GTGTACCCGTTCCCCTGAGATGTTCTCCGCGAACACCGACCAGGGCAGCGCGTCGGGCGTGTGCCCGGTCAGCTTCGCCCATTCGGCGTACGTCTTGCGCGCCTCGTCCATCTTCTCGGTGCGCATCGCGTCCAGGTCGAGCGCGTACTTGGGTCCGCCGTCGCAGTGCAGCGGCTTGAAGTCGGGAGACGAGAACTGCCGTTCCGGCATGATGACGGACTGGGCGTGCTCGGCGCGGTACGGGAAGTACCCGCCCCACCGGCCGCCGACCACCCACCAGTCCCACTTGGCCTGCGGGTTGTCGCATTCCGTGCAGTCGTCGGCGCAGTCTTTGCCGTCCGTGCCGTCCTTGCATTCGGGGATGTTCTCATCGAATGGTGCCATCCTGGCTTCGATGTCTGCCGGGTTGACCGTGCAGACCACCATGGAAAAATGACTCATACCCTTAGCGTACCACTAGTGTCTCAGGGTGGGCAACGGATAACCCGGGGACCTGCCGCGTGGTGCAAGGCCGGGGACGTGGACGCGTCCCGCACGGCTACCAGACCTCTGTCTATCCGGCTCCTGCACGGTGGTATCCCCGGGGTTCCGCCCGGGCGGAAAGGAGGAAACACCCGGTATTCACATGGTCTTACTCAGACTTCGACGCGGCCCGTTCCTCTTCGGTGTAATCCATGGACGCGGACTGGCCGCCCGCGTACCGCGTAGCCGCCGCGGAGTTAGCGAGCCACGCGCTATGGGTGCCGCTGTTGGTGTGCGCGTAGTCCATCGAGGACATCTTCGGGATCCCCATCGCCCCGGCCTCCGCGAACGCGTCCTGGTTCGCGCCGATGTACGCGAACTCCCACTTGTATTCCTCCCGCTGCCGCGTGATCATGTCACGGACCTGGCTCAGCTTGTACTCGCGGGAGAAATTCTCCTGCCCGTCCGTCGCGATCACCACGATGACCTTCCCGGGCCGCTCGGACTCGCTCATCGCGGCCAGCTTCTCCCCCACCGTGGTGATCGCGAACCCGCACGCGTCCAGCAGCGCCGTGTTCCCCCGCGGGACCAGCGTGTACGGGGCCACGTCCCGCAGCGGCGTGAAATCGTGGATCGTCTCGTGCTCGTGATCGAACTGGTACAGCGACAGGGTCGCCCTGCCGGGGAGGTCCCGCTGGTCGATGACGAACTGCCGGATGCCGTTCTGCGTCTCGGCCGCGATCGGGACCATGCTGCCCGACCGGTCGATGACCAGCACGTAATGACGGTACTGCGAATCAGTCACTATTCCTCCTGAATAGCCTGTCGATACACGCCCAGCACATATCGACGTCTTCGTCCTGCCCAGGCTCACCCTGCCAGAGCGTGAAACCGTTCCCGCACCGGCAGCACACGTAGCCCACCGGGTACGGGCGCTCAGGTGGCGGGCTTCCCACAGCGGTAGCAGAACCCCTTGATCACCCGGCCGCGCGGATGCGGGCACGCGCCGTCGTCTTCTTTCCTGCGCCGGGCAGCAGGCTTAGCCTCGTGCATCGCGTGGTCGATCGCGTCCATCACCCACTCCTGCCGGGTACGGGTACCCCGCAGCGTGTCGATGGAATCCGCGATGTCCTGCGTCACGCGCAGGGGGATCGCTACACGGGCGGCCATGCCCACCATGATACTCTCTGCGTACCGAAAACGTCAGCTACCTGATACGGGACGGACCAGATGACGAAGACAATCGGCAACGGCGACGCGCGGGACTTCGACGAAACCCGCAGGCTGCTCTACATGGCCCTCGCCGCACCGCACACCAAGAAATACAACCTCGTCGGGACGCTTGTCAACGCGCTCCGGCACCACCACGCCCTCGACGGTGACAACGACCCCAGCGCCGCGCAGATGATGAACATGCTGATCTGCGTGGTCGACGGCGACGCGGATGCGGAACCGGCGGAGGCTCAGTGGGTGAAAGAACAGATCGGCCGGATCACCGACGAACTCGGCGACTGATCTGATACGCTAATGCACCTGGAGGTGCCCGGGCCTGCGCCGTGCGTCGGGGGCCCGGACATACTCCATCCCCTGTGCTACAGTGGCAGCGCGGAGTAGAGCAGTTGGTAGCTCGGTGTCCTCATAAGTCACAGGTCGCCGGTTCGAGTCCGGCCTCCGCTACTAAGAACAGTGTCAGTTCGTCGGGATCTTCCGGCTTACGAGGGCGTTGCTGTGCACGTTGCCAGGTTCGCTCAGCGTGGCAGTTTGCGCAGACGACCTCGCATTTGGCGATCTCCGCTCTCAGGTTCTCTATCGAACGCGCGCCAATGTCGCTGATGACGAACCGTTTCTGCACTCCGTCTAGGTGATCGAACTGCATCACGTGCGGTGGGTACTTGATTCCGCAGTCGGCGCAGGGTCGATCCTTCGCGATGCGGATGATGTGCCGGTTCTGTGCCGCCGCGGCGCGCTGCCTGGATAGGTACGCTTCGCGGTTGGCCTGGTAATGTCGCTGGGCGTACCTAGCTTGCTCAGCCTTGTCGTATCCCAAGTCAGCCGGTGACGTGCGCGCCGGTGAACGCGTTCACGATGAAGTTCAGTATCGTGACCTCCGCGCCGTGCCACTGGCCGTGACCGAGGACGCCGAGCATGATCAGGAACAACACGGCGAGTATTCCGACGAGGGGGATAGCCATCTATATTTCCTCCTGGACACCGTAGTGGGCGATGACTTCACGCACGTTCAAGATCAGGTTCACTTTCTCGTTCAGGCACGCCTGGCAGTACCTGCTGCCGCCCGGCGACCGGCTGCCCGGGAACGCGGGCGGGCGCTGCCCGCACTGCTCGCATAGTGTCATAGTTCCTCCTGCTAAAGTAGATGTCGCATTACCGCCGCAGGGCATGCGGTGGCTGCGCGTGTGAGGCTCCCGTTTGGGCCGATGATCCGCGAACCTCTGCGAGATGGTGACACTTCGCGTAGGAGATGCCACTTTGCCGAGGGGTGGCGATACCGCGAGAACCAAGCGGTGCCACCCCTCCGTGTTATGCTGGGCTGTCACCATCTCGCAGGAATCCTCGCCGTTTGCGGTGGGGAGGATGTCAAAGTTCCTCCATGTCGAAGAGTGCCTGCTGGCGGGGGTCCGGCGGGGGCGGGGGCTTGCGGACTTGCATGGCCTTAGCCCGCTCGCCGGGGTCGCGGGTGCGCCACCGGGCGAACCGGGAGTAGGTGTGGGAGTAGTCCACCGTGATGCCGACCCGGCCGTACGCCGCCGCGACCATCGCTGTGCACCCCGTCCCGCCGAACGGGTCGAGCACCACCGCGGGCCGGACAGGCGCGGACGTATCCGGACACCCGCACGCGTACCCGGTGATACCACGGGTGCGGACGAGTTTCTGCCCGCCGCGCCCGTCCCGGCCGTGCACCCGGTCGCGGGACAGCGGGATCACCCGGTCCAGGCTGCCGCTGGCGTCGGTGGACGTGACCGCGCCGACGGGGCGGCGTCCCTGCCCGCACGCGGTGCAGATACCGTCCGGGGAGAACCCCTGGATGATGCGGCGGGGCAGCTCCATCGGGAACGCGGCGTAATGCTCAGCTTCCGGCCGCAGGCTGGGCCTGCCCGAGCCGGGTGGCCACGCCCACCATTCCCGCGCGAGTATCCGCATGTGCTTCTCGCCCTCGGCCCATGTCGCGAACCAGCGGATCGTCCTCCCGTCCCACACCAGGCGGCATTGCGGCCCGATCAGCGGTTGCAACGGGAACTCCCACACCGACCCTGGTAGCTTCCCCAGCGGGTGCAGGCCCTTCTCCAGCGACAGGGTCTGCTCCGGTTCCCCGTTGTAGATGTGCGCGGGACGGCGGCCGGGGAGTTTCTGTCCCGGCGCGAACCGGGCGAACGATGCTTCCGCGTGGTCTTCGCGGATCTCGTCGACCGCGGTGAAGTACCGCTGCTGCCGGACGAAGTGGAAGATGTACTCGTGTGACGTGCGCATCCGGTCCTGCACCGACTCGGGGATGCCGTTCAGCTTGGACCAGATGATGTCGCGGCGCAGGATCAGGCCCAGCTCGTCGGTGCACGCCAGGGCGTACCGCCACGGCAGACCGAGCAGGGACTTGTCGTGGCCGGTGGGGGGACATGAACCGGTCCGGCCGCCGTCCGCGTAGGCGCTCTTGGAGTTCCCGCCGTGAATGGTGGTGCGGGTGCCCCGGCCGTACTTGTCGCCGAGGTTCACGAACAGGTTCCCGGTCGGTTTCAGTACCCGCACCCACTCGCGGGTACACCGGGTCATCATGTCGATGTACTCGGCGGTGGTGGCCTCCGACCCGATCTGCCCGTGGTAGTGCTTCCCGTCGTCGGTGTACGACCGCTGCGAGAAGTACGGCGGGGACGTGACGATCAGGTCGACGGACTCGTCGGGGAGAGGCAGCCGCCGCGCGTCACCGCGCAGGACGACAGACTCTCCCCGGCTCTGGCCCCTCACAGCTCGTCCCGGGGGATGACACCGAAGTTCGCGCGGATGGCGATGCCGACCCATTCGCCGTCGCCGCTGGCCTCCCGGTGCGCTTCGACGTGCTCCGAATGCCCGGCGGCGTTCAGGATCAGGGTCCGGCCGCCGTTCAGCACGCAGTCCATGCACCATGCTTCACCCCGGTCGGGGTACGGGTCAAGCCGCCGGGACAGGGCGAACCGGATCTTGGTCAGCAGCGAGTACGGGTTAGCCATCCGTCTGCTCAACCGGTTGAACAGTTGGCCGGGGGACGTACATGGGCTTGGTGGCCTCGTAGGATTCGGCGCAGGGGCACTCCCGGCAGATGCAGATACCGCCGGTGGCGTACTTCATGAAGCACCGCTGGCACATGCACCAGCAGAACCTCATCCCCTCGGCCATGTGCAGGGTATCGTGCCGGGGTCCGGCAGGTTTCGGGGCCTGGTTGACAGGGTTGCGAAGCTGTACCAGCGAAGGATGAGACATACGCTTAGCGTACCACGACTGTAGTAGCTAGCGTGGCTCGATCTTCAGCGCAGGCCAGCAGTAATGCACGAACCCGTCGTCTTCCAGGATCTCGAAATCACCGCCCTGCCCGAATCCGAGCAGCTTCCCCTCGGTGATCACGGGGATGCCCTGTTCCCAGTTGTCAGGCTCGTAGCCGAGCGTGACCCGGACCTGCTGCCCGAGCAGCGTCCGGGCGTAGTCGCCGGGCGCGGACGGGCCGGACTTCGGGATCAGCACGGTGTGCGACCCGTACATCTCGTGGAGCAGCGACAGGCCCGGCTCCGGATCTTCGGAACTCACACGTCCCTCCTCTTGCATGTTTTTTTAGAATAGGTTATTGTGGCCCTGGAGGAGTCTGCCCAGGATCACTGATCCGGGCCTTCTGGCGGCAGATTCTCCGCATCTTCGGGGAACGCGCCCCGGATCTCTTCTTCCAGGTCGTACGGCAGGGCCTCACGCCCGGTACGCCGGTCCAGAGCCCGCCGCATCAGGTTCTCCGCAAGTCTCAGGTCTTCCGGGTCGAGGATCACCTCGATGCGCCGGATACGCGCTGTCGTCACCGTGTCCCCGGACTCGAAATCGGTGGTGCCTTTCTTACCGGAGACCAGGCAGATGCAGACGTGGATCTTCGAGGGGTCTTTCAGGTCGTAGACGATCGGTTCCAGGCCGTTCCCGTCGCCGCCCGGAAGCGCGCCGCTCAGGTTGACGCTCACGATGGTTCCTTTCTACCGGGAGTAGCTATGCTCGCTCACGCTACCGTGGCCGCAGCTCCGCTGGCTGACAGTTTCACCGTCAGCGGCGTGCACGGATTCCTTGTCCTGATCGCGTTCCTGCTGTTCGCCGTCGCCGCGGTCGTCGCCTGGGTGATCGAGCCTCGCGCGGTCTGGGCGACGTTCGTCGCGGCCGGGCTCGCGCTGTTCATGCTCGCCCTGCTGTTCGGCGGCTGAATGCCGTAGCTCGTGCCTGCGTATTTCCGCCTGGAAGTTACGCAGCCCCCGGTAGTCACTGCCACCGTTGATGGAGTGGACAGCGACGAGGTGACCCTGCGGGCAGAAGATACGCAGGTGGTTGCTGCGGATCCTGCGGACGGTGACGTAGCCTTGTCGTCGCAGCTCACGCAGGTACTGCTCGTGATCTTTCGCCATGATGACACCCTTCTTTTACCGACAGCGTATCACCGGAGACTAGGGGAGGGTATGTCAGCCAGGCGGAAAATCGGGGCGGTCGAGCGGGCCGTCCGCAGGGAACTCCGCACCTTCCCCGACGCCGTCTCCGGCGGCACCATCGCTCAGGCCATGCTCACCCTCGCCGCCGAAGCTGACAGCCGCGCGCTGGAACCCCGCGACCTGTCCCAGATCCTCCGCGAGCTGCGGCTCTGCTCCGTGCAGCTCTCCGTGATGGCCCCGCCCGGAGCTGAGGGCGACAAGATAGACGAGCTGCGCAAGAAGCGCGAGGAGCGTCTCCTCCGCGAATACGGAGGTCAGGGTTAAGAGGTACCGATGAGCGAGCCAACCCCCGAGAACACGCCAGAGCAGGGCCCCGAGGACCCGATCAGCGCGCTTGCCGAGGGGGTAGCGCAGCAGCACGAGATGTTCATGGCCTACGTGGAAGCCGGGTTCACCCGCCCCGAGGCGCTGAAAATCATCATCGCGATGCTCACCGCGCATTCGGCCGGGGGAGACTAGGCCGTGGCGATGCCCGCGTTCGACGAGGACCTCTACGGGATCCAGGAACCCCGCATCTGCTCCCTGCCCGCCGTCCACTCCGACAAGACCGGCATCGAATGCATCGAGTTCTGCGAGTCGGTCGGGTTCGAGTTCGACCCGTGGCAGGCGAACACCCTCCGCGCGGCGTGCAGCACCCGGAAGAACGGCACGTGGGCCGCGAAAGAAGTCGCCGAGGTGCTGTCCCGGCAGAACGGGAAGAACGCCACCGTCGAGGGACGGGAACTGTTCGGCCTGTTCGAGTTGTCCGAACCCCTGATCATCCACACGGCGCACGAATTCAAGGCGTCCAACGAGCATTTCCTGCGGCTCAAAGACAGGATCAGTAACTCCCCCGAACTGACCCGCCGGGTCCCCGCGCGGGGCGGGATCATCACGTCCCACGGCGAGGAAGCCATCAACCTGCGGCCCACGTCCGCGCTGATCTTCGGCGCGGGCAAGAAACTGGTCCGCCGGTCAGTCGCGCCCCGCCTGCGGTTCCTCGCCCGGTCGAGAGGGTCCGGCCGGTCGTTCACGTGTAACTGCCTGGTGTGGGACGAGGCGATGATCCTCACCACCGACCAGGTCGGCGCGTCGATGCCCACCATGTCGGCGGTGCCGAACCCCCAGCTGTGGTACCTCGCGTCCGCTGGATACCCGGACTCCACGCAACTCGCGTCCGTCCGGCGGCGAGGTATCAGGGGTGACGACGACCGGCTCGCCTATTTCGAGTGGTCGATCCGCCCCCACAACGAGTTGTGCCCGAGGGACGAGCGTATCGGCCGCCGGTCCAACGAGTTCATCGTCTGCACCGAGCACGATGACCGGGACAACCCTGCAAGCTGGGCGAAAGCGAACCCCGCCCTCGGGTACCGGATTACCGCGGAGCACGTCGCGTGGGAACTGAACTCCATGCCCGAGGACGCGTTCAACGTGGAACGTCTCGGCGCGGGACACTGGCCCACCGACGACGAGGGCTGGCTCGCCGTCTCCGAGGACCAGTGGAACGCGTGCGAAACGTCCATCCTCGGCGGTACCGCGACCCCGGTGTGCTTCGCGGCCGACGTGACCCCCGACCTGACCGCCGCGTGCATCTCCGTCGCGTGGATGCGCCCCTCGGACGGGATCATCATCGTGGAGCAGCCGCAGGACTGTTTCCGTCCCGGCACCGCGTGGGTCGTCCCGAAGCTGATGGAGCTGCGTCGCACCTGGAAACCCCTCGGGATCGCCATCCCGAAGACCGCCCCCGCATCGGCGCTGATCGACGACGCGGAGAACCGCGGGATCGAGCTGATGAAAGCCACCGCCTCAGAGGAAGCGCAGGCGTTCACGCTGATGATCACCGCGATCCGGGACAAGCAGATCGGGCAGCTGGGACCCGACGAGGCCCCCTACCTGCGGTCCGCTGTGGCCCGCGCGGAAACACGGGACATGGGCGACGGGATGCGCGGCTGGTCACGGAAGAATTCCGCGTCCAACATCACCGCGCTGACCTCCGCTACACTGGCGCACTGGGCGTACAACAGGCTGCGGCGGGGTTACAACCCGCTGCGCAGCATCGGCTAGGAGAGGCATGCTGGTGAACATGGACGCCTGGGGAGTTTTCGCGGCGAAGATCCCGTGGGAGCCCGCGTCGGAGACGCACCTCCGGCCGCTGGGCCGGAACGTCTACCACGACTCCCGGAACCGCTCATACCCGTACCGGCGCGCCGCGGCGCAGCTGACATCCCAGCTGTGGCCCCGGCACATCCCCATCCTGGACCAGGGGAACGTCGGCAGTTGCACCGGGAACGAGCAGGTCGGCGCGCTCGGCACCGGGAACGTTTTCACCGCGCTGCCCGCCGGGCACGCACCCCTGGACGAGACTCTCGCCCTGTACATCTACTCGCACGCCGAGACCATCGACGGGGATGGTCCCTACCCTCCCAACGACAACGGGTCATCCGGCCCGTCAGCCGCGCAGGTCGCGAAGAACCTCGGGCTGATCTCCGGGTACCTGCACTGCTTCAGTCTCGCCGACGTGCTCGACGCGCTGGAAACCGGCCCGGTCGGCATCGGCAGTAACTGGTACGACTCCATGGACGAGCCCGACGGGGGTGTCGTGGAAGTCAGCCCCGGCGCGCAGGTCCGCGGCGGCCACGAGTACCTGTGCCGCGGTAAGGACGTCGCGTCCAAGATGCTGTTCTTCGACAACTCGTGGGGCACCGGGTGGGGCACCGGCGGGTCGTTCTCCTACAGCTTCGCGACACTGGAACGCCTCCTGGCCGAGCAAGGCGACGCGACCGTGTCCCTCCCGCTGAACGTCCCGCTCCCGCCCCCCGTCCCGCCCGCGGACGACCCGGATAAGACATTCGCCCAGGTCCTGCACCCGTGGGTCCTGCTGCACCACATCGGCGGGAACGGCAGGGCGTCGAAAGCCGCGGAGGCGTGGCTGAAAGCCAAGAAACTGTAGGAGGAGCATGGCAACCGCAACCCGGCCGCTGTCGTCGGTGCCCGTCGACGCGATCTCCGAGCACGCCGACCGGGTCCGGCCCGGTGTGCTGCTCATCGCGGCGATCACCGCGTTCTTCTTCGGGATCGGCTGGGTCGTGGGCGCGTCGTGGCGCGGCGTCGTGTTCTGCTGCCTCGCCGTCCGGTACGGGTACCGTCAGGGCGCGCACGTCACCGTCGCACCCGCACAGCCACCCGGCCAGTAACTTCTTCTTAGCGCGTTTCTTTTTCTTCGCGCTCCACCTCGGCGTGCCGGTGAACGGGGGAAGGTCCCGGGTGTTCAGCCGCATCGCCTCAAGATGCGTGTGCGGCTCGCCGCACCAGCAGCTCTTGCCGGCCTTGTGCTGTATCGCCATGACACTCTCGTGCCCCCTCCGCGTGTGACGGCGGACCGCGCCCGTTCCAGGCATCCGCCGAAGCGGACCGGATACGCGCGTACCTATACAGGCGGGGGCCTGAAGCCGGGCCACTGTGACTTCGGTCAGCAGCCCGGCACGGAAAACTTTAGCGCATGAAAGGGAGGCTGGCAATGGGTCTTGTTGACCGCGTTCAGGCCAGCCGATCTGAGCAGCGCGTTATCGGCGGGGTGCCGTGGAGGCCGTGGGACTCGCCGTACTTCCGGTTCGACTCCGGTGGCCCCGCCCACCCGTCCCGCGCGTTCTACGGGACCGACGAGGCGCTGCGCCTCACCCCGCTGTACGCGTGCGTCCGGCTGATCGCCGAGTACATCGCGTCGCTGCCGCTGAAGGTGTACATCAAGACACCGAACGCCGGGCAGAAGAAGTGGGACGGCCCGTCGATGTTCGACGACCCGGCCCCCGAGACGAACATCATGGACTGGCTGTACGAGGCGCTCACCTCGTTGCTGCTCCAGGGGAACGCGTGGGGGTACGTCCTGTCCCGGGACGGCTACGGGTACCCGCAGCAGATCCAGTGGATGCCCCCGGAGATGGTCACCGTCATCGACGACGAATCGCAGCCGTACAACCCGCTGCGATCCCGGGTGTACTTCTACGGGCACATGGTGAACCGGGACGAGTACTTCCACATCAAGGCGTTCTCTCTCCCGGGCCGCACCGAGGGAATCAGTCCGCTGCGCGCGTTCGCGCTGACGATCCTGAACGGACTGGAAGCAACCCGCTTCGGGACGGACTGGTTCAAGGCGGGCGGGTTCCCGCCGGGTACGTTCAAGAACAACGAGATCGAGATCGACCCGACCCAGTCGGCGGAGATCCGGTCGCTGCTGTCCACGTCGATCCGCCGGAGAGAACCGCTGGTGTTCGGCCGTGACTGGGATTACAACCCGATCTCCGTCCCGCCGTCCGAGGCGCAGTTCATCGAGGCGATGCAGATGAACGCGACGCAGCTCGCCGCGGTGTACGGGCTCCCCCCGGACCGGGTCGGCGGTAAACGCGGTGACTCTCTCACCTATAGCACGGTGCAGCAGGGGGCGCTCCAGATCATCGAGGCGCTCCGCCCGTGGATCGTCCGGCTGGAAACCGCGTTTTACCGGCTGCTCCCGCAGAACCGGTACGTCCGGTTCTCCACCGACGCGCTGCTGAAAGCGGACCTGGCGGAGCGGGCGAACATTTACAAGGTGTGGCGGGAGATCGGTTTCAAGTCGGTCGACGAGATGCGCGACACTGAGGACCTGGAGCCGTTGCCGAACAAGGTGGGCAGCGACAACATCCCGCTGGAAGCGGTCGTGGCGATGTCCCGGTCGACCCGGGCGATCCCGAACACGCTGCTCCCGCAGGTCACCCTGGAACAGCGGCTGCTGTACGAATACCTCCAGGCGCTCGCCGTGGGGAACGAGCCGCCGGGCCTGCCACCGGGTTCGGGCGGGGCTGTCGGCACGGGTGCGGGAAACGCGCCGCCCGCGGTCAACGTCCCGGGTGCGCTCGGTGCCAACGTCGACACGACACCGGGGGCTTCCGGTACGCCGGGAGCGTCACCGGACGCGAACGGCACGTCGGGAGGCGGGGGTTTCAAACCGCCGAACGTGCTCCAGCAGATCGTCAAGGACATGCTGTCCGTGCGCAGCGACGACGGGGAACCCGGCGGGAACGACACGGAGCAGATGCTCGCTGCCCTGATCAAGAAGTGCATACGGCAGGTGCAGCAGGAAGACGAGCAGGGCCCCGAGTACCTGGGCCCCTGGATCCCGCCCAGCCGCCCGAACGGGAACAACGGGCGTCACTGATCAGGAGAAACTATGCCGCCTCGCAGGATGTCACACCCGTCGCGGACTGGTAAACCCGCGCCGAACACGAAAGCGCCAGCCGGTTCGTATGCGCTGCCCGGCGGCGGCCCGGGAGGCGCGGACGCGTACCCGGTCAACACCAAGGCCAGGGGCGCTAACGCGCTGGCCCGGGTGGAGCAGAACGGCACGCCCGCGGAGAAAGCGAAAGTACGCGCGGCGGTGAAAAACAAGTACCCGGATCTTCCCTCCAGTAAGGGCGAGGGCGGTTCGGCTGCTGCGAAGTCTAAGAGTAAAGCCCGGCCCGCCAGGAAATCCTGACCGGCGCAGTACAGAAGAGAAGGACAGGAGACATGGCTGAGCTGGACACCAAGAACCTCCCCGACAGCGCGTTCGCGTGGATCGAGCCGGGCGGCATGCGGGACCCGGGCGGGAAGACAACACCGCGGGACAAGCGGCACTTCCCCATTAACGACGCGGCGGCTGTCCGCCGGTCGCTGTCGCAGGCTGTCAACGACCCGTTCGGCAAGCAGGCCATGCCGGTGATCATCGGCGCTGCCCGGAAGTTCGGGGTGAGCGTGTCGGGTGCGCAGCGGGCGTTCGCGGGGATGGAAACCGAAAGCGACGCGTTCCCGGAGCGCCGGTTCACCCGGTTCCCGCTGGAAGTGCGCGCCGACCCCGAGGGCGGCAAGTTCCAGCACATCTGGGGATATGCGGCGTGCTTCGACAAGCTGTCACGGAAGCTCGGCGGGTTCGTGGAGCAGGTCAACCGGAACGCGTTCGACGAGTCGAAGCTGGAAGGCTGGCCGAACGTGGTGTGCCGGTACAACCACTCCGACGACGCGCTGCTCGGCACGACCCGGGCGAACACGCTGACCCTGAACATCGACGAGACCGGGCTCATGTACGACGTGAAGCCCCCGAAGGCCCGCAGCGACGTGCTGGAGTACGTGCAGCGCGGCGACATCTGCCACTCAAGTTTCGCGTTCAGGGTTTTCCCGGGTGGCGACGAATGGGGCGTGTCGCATCACAATTACCCGATGCGGACGCTGCACGCGGTCGAGCTGATCGACGTGGCCCCCGTGCTGGACCCGGCGTACCCGGATGCGACCGCGGCGGCGCGGGCAGCGGACGGCGCGGTCCGGTCCCTGGCGCAGTGGGTTCAGGCTGAACCGGCTGAGGTGCGGGAGCGGCTGATCGAGGACCGGGCTATGGAGTTCTTCAGGCGGACCGACAACGTGGGCCCGCGTCAGGACAGGAAGCCCAAGGAGCGGAAGAAGACCCTCACCTGCGCGCTGGCCATGCTGGACCTGCTGGACAACGCCGAAGACCCGTACATCGACGAGGGATGAGAGCGTGGCGGTGCCCGTCCTGCGGGCACCTCCAGTGTTACCCGCCCGTGGGCAGATGCCCCCGGTGCGGCAAGTAGACAACTGAATATCGTACCGCGGCCGTAGCCACCCTTCGAGGTGCGGACGGAGCCGGTTCTTAACAGATCCGTCCGTATCAACGAAAGGGCCAACCATGGCTAGTGAAGTCGCCAAGCGGCTCCGCGACCGGCGTCTCGGCGTGTGGAACGAGGCGAAGAAGATCGCCGAGGACGCCGCGTCGGAGAACCGCAGTTTCACGCCCGAGGAGCAGGGCAAGTGGGACGCGATGCAGGAAGAGATGCGCACGCTGGACCAGCGCATCGGTGCCGTACTCGACACGGAGAAGCGCGCCAAGCAGGCCGACGACGCGTTCAACGACCTGGAGGGCCGCCCGAAGTCCGGTGAGGCTGGCACCGCGCAGCAGCGGGACATGT
>Ga0247668_1000288_pt1 | contig 13098 bp, 8 predicted proteins | sample CNK09_metaG_FD_182737 | JGI IMG/M metagenome (GOLD analysis project Ga0247668, IMG submission 182737) | Soil microbial communities from Purdue University Martell Research Forest, Indiana, United States - CNK09 | ecosystem: Environmental > Terrestrial > Soil > Temperate forest > Bulk soil | place...
CGATCAGTTCGGGCGATGCGTTGCGGGTACCTCCGGTGGCAACGCGGGTGTAGGCGGTGTCGGAGGAGACAGCTTTGGCGGGAGCTTATTCAACCTGGGTGACGCGGTGTTGTCGGGGTGTAGCTGTTTTAGCAGCTCCGTGGCCGCTGGAGACGGCGGCTTAGGTGGCAGTGCTGGAGCCAACGCATGTGGGTACGGCACTAACGGGGTTGCCGGTTCCGGTGGCGCCGGGGGAAACGCCCACGGCGGAGCCTACTGCAACGCTGGCTTACTAACGATCCGCGAGACTGTCCTTGCCTCGAACGAAGCGCACGCCGGCCGCGGCGGAGCGGGAGCCAATGATTCCAGCTTCCCGTTTCCACAGCCAGCTGGCGGTGGGCGTGGTGGCCAAAGCCGCGGCGGAGCCGCTTGCAACCTATCTTCAAACGAGCTGATTAACGTCACGCTCACGAGCAACCGGGCGGCTGGCGGGGATGGTGGCTTCGGAGGCCTCTACAATCTAATTGGGTGTCCAGCCAAAGGCGGCGACGGAGGTGATGCCTGGGGAGGCGGAGTATTCAATTCGGGCGAGTTGTCAGTGGTGAACTGCACGATCTGGAATAACACCGGAACAGGAGGAACGGCGACCAACAATATCGGCCCCGCTTGCCCACAGATCCCGCCAGACCGTTTTGGCACCAATGGGATGAGTCTCGGATCAGCGATCGCTGCTTTGGAGGCAGCGGCGCTCTGGAACACCATTGTCGGGGGCAACACGAACCATTGTTTTGGGATGATCCTCGACGCAGGACATAACCTTTGCTCGGATGGGAGCTGCGGGTTTACCAGCGACGGTAGCTTGAATAATACTGATCCGAAACTCGGCCCGCTGGCGAATAATGGCGGGCCCACCTTAACCATGGCGTTGGGGCCGGGCAGTCCCGCCCTGAACCATGCTAACAATGCCACTTGCCCGCTTACGGATCAGCGAGGGGTCCTTCGTCCGCAGCAGGGACACTGCGATATCGGTGCGTTTGAGCAGACTTTCCTTTCCATCACGACCAACTCAACTGGGAGTTTCCGCGTGGAGTACGCAGGCGTGCCAAATCAAAGCTATTTGTTGCAAACCTCCACAGATCTGAAAAACTGGATGCCCCAGGACAACCGCCCTGCCAACAGTAACGGACTGGCGGTATTTGAAATTCCGGGCGACCCGCCTGGGCGATTCTTCCGCATCCGGCTGCAGTAATTGCACGCTTGAGAACGGATTATCTCGGCGTTGGGGCGACCGCAATTTGGCGCAACCGCCCTCCCTTTTCAAGCCGCTTACCTCACGCCACCAGTTCGCAAATCGTTGAGCGAATAGAACGTGTCGCGCCAGCGAATGCCGCCTTGCCGCAGAGTCACAAAAGTTGAATTGAGCTGGGCGTAGAATAAGACCGGAAACATGCACGGCACGAGCAACCCGCACGGCCACGACCAGCCCAGCCGCCGTGCCAGAATTCCCGCAGGCAAGAACAATGAAAGAGGTGAGCACGCGGCGGCGATTCCGGCAGTCGTCCCGGTCATTAACCCAAGCACGAGCGTGCAGCCAAGAAGAATCAGAGCCGCGCTGCTCAACAGCACCAGCCAGAGCCGGAAATCCAGCGCGGCAAAAAAATTCTTCTCCGTGAGCTTGACCATGCCCGCAATCGACGTGCCCCAATGGCACTCGGCGTCCTCGCCACCAACAAACCCGCGCGTCCGTTTTCCCGCCCGGCGCAGGAGCAGACCGAGTCTCATGTCATCCAGCACTGTGAGGCGCAGGGCCTCGTATCCGCCACATTGCCGATACGCGTCAGCGCGCACCAGGTTGAACGCGCCGAAACCGAGATACGCCTTCGGGCGATCGCGGTTCACGGCGGAGAACCAGTTCGCCACGCTCATCAGAAACGCCAGATGCAATGCCTGAAGTCCAGGGCGCTTCGTCGAAAGGCCCGAAGTCAGCGTAACGTGATCGACGCCATCGCGTTCGGCCAGGCGCACCGCTCGCGCAATGACGTCGGGGGTCAGCCAGCAATCGGCGTCAGTGAAAAGGAGCCACTCGCCTGTGGCCGCGAGGGCGCCGACATGACACGCATAACATTTGCCAAGCCATCCTTCTGGCAGCACGTCCACCCGATTCACCTGCACCCGCGCGTCTTCCTTCGCCAGGCGCCGGAGGATTTCGCTGGTGCGATCGGTGGACCGATCATCCACGACGATATACTGAGCGTCCACTTCACGTTGGGCGAGCAAATGTCGAAGGGTCTGTTCGATGCGCGCTTCCTCATCCCGCGCCGCGATGATAACCGAACACCGGATACGGCTCTCAGGCAATCCCTTGAACTCATCGGATGACGGCAAGCGCCGTACCCAGCGCAAATGCCAGAGCATGCCGATGGCCACGGCCAGGACCATTGCCGCCGTCCCCGTGAAGATGAGTGTCATTGAGGTTAAAGGCCCCTCACACAGCGGAAACCGATATTGTTGGTCGTGTTCGCCTGGTTGAAAAAATTGCGGTAGGCGGATCGCGCTAATCTGGCAGCGCCGAAGTCCCAACTGCCGCTGCGCAAAACCCGCCGGGTGTTAGTCGAGTCGGGACCGCGTGGATCGGTTCCCCCCAAATAGGGGCTCCCAGTTTGGTACGGTGGACCTCCATACCGATCCCAGCACCAGGCAAACGCATTGCCCGCCATATCATACAACCCATATCCATTCACATCGAACGACCCTACTGGACTGGTATAAGGATACCCTCCAATCAAACCGATGGCGTTGGTGCCATTCGGCCCTAAATCATAACTATAGAGATTGGTCATTCCGACATAATTGGCCTGGCTTTCAGAGATCAAATTGCCCCAGGGAAAGCGCCGGCCGCTCAAGCCGCCCCGCGCCGCCTTCTCCCACTCCGCCTCGGTCGGGAGCCGGAAGCCATTCGCCGCCCAATTCGCATAGATGCTCGCGCCGCTGTCCCCATTGGTGTAAACTTGGGTCAATCCCGCGTCCGTATAATACACTGGGGCCAACGCCGCTTGTTGTGACCGCGCATTGCACCACTTCACACAATCGAACCAATTCACCGCCAGGACCGGGTGGTCCGGCGCCTTGCCCACTCCTGCATTGGTAAATACGTACCCGAGGTCTGTGGCATAGGTATAGACCGATTGCCATTGGCTCAAGGTCACGAGGTTTATGTCCATGTAATATGCGGAAATATAAACGTTCGTAGGGGCGGCATCCGTGATGTCGCTGTCAGCGATCGAATTCCCGATGGTGAACGAACCCGGTGGAATCAACACCATGCCAGCGGGCGGATTCGTATAAAACAAACGAAAGAACTTCGCGGGCGAAGTATTGCTAATCGTCGCTGCCGTGACGAAGACAGCATCCCCGGCTGTCACCCAATTAGACGAACCCAGATTAGTGGTGCTCTGTAAAATGTAATTGAGCTGGGGCGGGGCAAAATAGAGGACCGATTGATTGCCGGCGGTCGCGACACCTATGGTCGGCTGCGCCATCGATCGGGGATGGTAAACACTGGCTAGCAGTGTTATCACACTAAAAAAATACCGGAGTTTGAGGATAGACTTCATGGTTGTAATGGCGACGCTGATCACCACGGGGTTGCTCTGCCCCGCGATCAAAATGTCGTTCAAAGTGGCACCTGCCGCGGCTCCCTGCAAGCTGTTTCGGGCATTTTTGCCCTCGGATCATGCGTCGGCCGATGACAACGCTGAAACAGTTACGGCTTGCGACAACGGCAATCTCACCATTTCGTGGCGCGGTAAAACCGCTGGGAGTTGGTGAGTGTCGGATCGTTCAGCGTAACCAGACCGCCGTTGCCCGCTTTAAGTGGCAACTGATTCCAGTTTGGATCTAGGAGCGAGTTTTTATATTGAAAACCATACACCCTCCCGCTTTGGGTCGGTAGCGAAGCGTTAAAGCCGTTGGTGCCAATCGTTGGGTTTGTTAAAGAAACCGTCAGCGGAGGCGGCCCACTTCCGATCAGCGCCAGACTGTGATTCTGCCCGGCAGCGATCGCGATAACATTGCTAAGTCCCGCAGGAGGGCTTGCCTGGCGATACGAATTCGCCCCCCAGCCAACGACGGTACCATCGTTTTTTAGCGCCAGGCTATGATAACCGCCAGCCGCAATCGAGACTACGTTGCTCAGATCAGTCGGTATGGCGCTCTGCCCATAAGAGTTGTCCCCCCATGCGACCACGATGCCATCAGATCTGAGCGCCAGGCGATGCATGGCGCCCGCTGCAATGGCAATCACATTGGTAAAGTCAATGGGAACGTCGATCTGACGATAACCGTCTCCCGCAACCACCGTCCCATCAGCCGCAAGGGCGAGGTTGATGTTTCCGCCTTCGGCTATCGCAACGATGTTTGTCAGTCCCACCATACTCCCATCTCCAACCACCGTCCCACCAGCGGTTAATGCCAAGTAACCATGCAGGTAAGGCGTTATCGCGACAAGGTTTGTAAAACCCGGGACAGTGAACGGCGAATGGTCCTCGGGAAACCACCGAACCAGGCGGCCGTCCGCCCGCAACCCCAGAGGAGTGTAGGTGCCAGCGATCGCAACAAGATTGCTTATTCTCGCGGTCGATCCGCTTGATCTTACGCTTGGCCAATCGATGATTGTGCCGTCGTTATTCAGAGCCAGGCAGTCTGAGTAGCTCGATGACCCCGCAGAAATCGCGCTCACGTTAGTCAGGTAAGTTGGGAGATTGGTTTCGCCATAACCCCCAAATCCCCAAACAGCGACCTGCGAGAACGACAAATCGGCATTGGTGCTTGCGACACTCCCGAACCGGTTGCTGACTAACACACCGTACTTTCCAAACTGGGTTCGTTGGACATTCGTCAGTACGAGCAAATTGCTGACCGCGCCGGGAAGGTCTATCCCGTTAAACTGCCACTGATATGAAATAGGCGCTTCGCCAATAACGCTAGCGGCGAACGACGCCGAGCCACCAGGCCAGGTAACACGATTCGTGGGCTGAACAATAAATGCCACCGGAGCCACGCTCAGAACCGCATTCGAACTCATGGTGAAGCCGTATATGTTACTGGCGAGAATGGAATAGTTTCCTGACTGGTTCACCAAAACGTTGGTTAGCGTTAATAATAGGTTGGTTGCACCGGGCAAAATGTTTCCGTTGAGTTCCCACTGATAACTGATCGGTTGCTGGCCCGTAACGGTGGCGGCAAGGATTACGGTCGCTCCCCCGAGGACAGATTGATTTTGCGGTTGAGCTGTTATCAGCGGGTTGAGAATGCTGACAATGGCGACCGCACTCGTGACGGAACCCACTAAATTGGTAATCATGACAGTATAGCTTCCCGCGTCAGCCGCCTCGACGCTTGAGACAGTCAGATTAGAAGTGGTCGATCCGGAGATGCGGCCACTGTCGATTAACTTTGTCCCGTTGAAATACCACTGATAGAGCAGCGGCGTTGTCCCGCCAGCACTCACCCAAAATGAGATCGGCGCTCCAAGAATGTTGGTTTGATTCGCTGGCTGCATCGTGATCATCGGCGCCAACAGCGTGAAACTCTGTTCGGGAGCAAATGGTGAACCGGCAAATGCATGGTCGATCGCCTGTACGGCCCAATAATACCTGCCGGGCTGCAGGTGCGTGACTATGCGGCTCAAGGTGAGCCCGGCGTTTCCCAAGGCTGGCACACGCCGAAATCCCGTCGCCGGATCGGCCATCGGACCAACGACATCAATTGCTCCCGGAGAGGTGCCTACGCGCACATTGTAAGAGAAACCGGCCAACTGGTTTGGGTCCGTCGCCATCGACCAATGGAGAATCAGCGAATTTGAACTGGTGGTTGCACTTAGGTTGGTTGGCGGGTTTGGAATGGCGTTGGGCATCGCCCCATCATTTCGAAATATCTTGGTTCTATTACCGCCGACGAAGCCCCCATTTCCTGCGATTGCGATATCAAGGCACCCGTCGTTATTGAAATCGCCTACCGCGACACCGCCGTTTCCGGCGCCGGGAAGCGAGACGCCCAAATCGGCGAATGTGCCATCCCCCTGGTTGCGGAAGATTCGAGTCCCGAAATCAGCGGAAGTCAGCACGATGTCCAACAGACCGTCATTGTCGATATCCCCCCAGGTAACTGAAGCGTAGCCTCCGTCGGGCAGAGCGACAGGCACGTTCGTGAAGTTGCCACGTCCATCCCCGGCATAAATCCCGTTCGCGATGCCACCTACCAAAGCGATATCGAAGTTGCCATCGTTGTTGAAATCCGCCCACGCGAGAGAACCTCCAAAGGTGCCCGGAAGCGCGTTGGTGGAAAATGTGAAACTTCCTCTGCCGTCATTTTTATAAAGCTCCGTGCAATATGGGTTATTCGGGTAGCCGTGCGTCACAACGAAATCCAAATTGCCGTCATTGTTGTAATCTGCCCATCCGACTGAACTCTCGAGAAAGGCGGTCAGGCTGAGGCCAGAATCGACGAAACTGTCGTTCCCACTATTGTGAAACAAGCCGCTATAGGGCCAAGACGTAAATAGAGCATCCAGCTTTCCGTCATTATCGTAATCTCCCCACGCTAATGACGCAAAGTCGCGTGAAACATTTCCTCCATTGCCCCCCTGTGCAAATGATGCGATCTGCGCGAAAATGTTCGAACCGTTATTCCGATAAGCTCTCCAAGAGAAGCTATATCCTCCATACCCTACTCCGTACGCTCCCGCCAGCAATACATCCAGTCGGCCGTCATTGTTGTAATCGCCCCAAACTGCGCCTCCGCCGATCACGCTTAAGAGGTTTGCTCCGATATTCGTAAAGGTTCCATCGCCATTGTTATGGTAAATATTTGCGACGCCGCCAGTCAGCAACAGATCCAGCCAACCGTCGTTGTCATAATCACCCCATGCAACCGATGCCCCATCGACCTGTGGAAGGTTGGCCCCTATGTCTGTGAAACCAGCGACTGTCAGTTGAAAGCTCGTGCTTGTGGTGGCGCCCGCCGAATTCCGGGCGGTAATTGTGATGACATCCGTTCCGTTCGTGCCGCTTGCCGTGACGGTCACGTTTCGATTCGATCCAGAGCCACCGAACACGATATTAGCATCCGGCACGACGGAAGGATTTGAGGAACTGCCTGTGAGAATCAAATCAACTGCGGGCGTTTGTGCATCGCTAACGGTGAACGGTATCGTGCGTGTGGACAGATTGGGAAAGGTACGCTGGTTCTGGATGCCGGAAATCGTGAGTGGAGATTGAGCTATGCCAATGACTGAGAAAACAAACAGCAGGAGGCAAACATTGAACAGGAGAGACTTCCAAAACCTAATGGGGCAACAGGTCAATCTGGATCTCATTCTGTGATACTCTAACACCGGTTATCAAAATTCAAGAAAAAACGGGCCTGAACAAAGACTTGCCTGAAGAGCGGATTCTAAGAAACTCGGTTTCGACCGTGTGACAGTTCGAGAGGGTTTGATCAAAAAATGGGGTCATAGGGATGGGAGTTGATGGTTGGGGCCCTCTATCAACCATCAACCACCAACTATCAACAAGTTCCGGTTTGTCCGGGGTTGTCGTGCTTTGTCCAGGGTTGTCGTGTCAAATAAATCAAAATTATGGATCATGAATTCGCTTCGGCACGACTTTGGCACGACCTTGGCACGACCTGAAGGGCGACGAAACCCCTGGAAACACTGCTCTGGCACGACGTCACGACCTGTACCCCCGGAAGGCCACCCTCGTGGCTGCGAAGAGGCCAGGGCGGATCGCGCCCCACATTATCCTCCGCACATTGTTCACCCTCCGCAGTTCTGCCACGGAGGACGGGTCCTCGCATATGCAGCCCCATCGGAAGAACTTGGTTCGCCGCTGCCAGGCTCTCCGGTAACCGGCGGAGGGGACCAGCGTCGCTGTCCCGCGGAAGATGGTGTCATCGCACTCTCACTCATATCGCAGCGATTCAATCGGGTCGAGATTGGCGGCTTTGAATGCGGGGTAGGTCCCAAAAATAATCCCGACCAGCGAGCAGATGAGCAAGCCAATCCCGGCCCAATCCAAGGGAATGGCTGGCGGCACTTTCAAGAAAAACGCCGCGCAATTCCCCCCGGCGATTCCCAGCACCACGCCAAGCACTCCGCCTACTTCACAAATGACGATCGCTTCGGTGATGAACTGCGTCATGATGTTGCGCTTCTTCGCCCCGACGGCCCTGCGGATGCCAATCTCGCGCGTGCGCTCGGTGACCGAGACGAGCATGATGTTCATGATGCCAATGCCGGCGGCAAGAAGCGCGATGGAGCTGATCACGGTCGCGCCGATTCGCGCTGCGAAAGTAATCGAGCGAAACTGCGTGATGAGCGAGTCGTTCGTGAAGAGCTCAAAATCGTCAGGTTCGCCGGGCGGCACTTTTCGAATGGTTCGAAGGGCGCCGCGCACCTGCTCCATTGTGTCTTCAAACAATTCCTGGTTCGGCGCCTGGATGAGAATGTTCAAGCTCCGATACCTGGCGCCGTAGCGGTTCAAGCCGGTGGTAATCGGCACCGCCACAAACCGATCCTGGTCGCCGCCGAGGGTGCGGCCTCTCGCCTCGAGCACACCGGCGACGGTGTAATTGATTCCGCGAAATTTGATCTTGCGCCCGACGGCGGTGCCGTGGGGAAAAACCGTTTTTGCCAGACTGTTGCCCAAAACGCAGACCGAGCGCGCGCTGTCGATGTCGGAGGCCAAAAGTGCCCGCCCGTCTTCGACAACCCAGTTCTTGGCCGCAAACGATTCCGGCGAAACTCCGATGAAGGGAACGTCCGGATTTGTCTCGACCGTCGAGGAGGACACGGCATCGCGGGCCAGGTAGCCTTCGACTGCCACACTCTGCGCCAGCGTCGCCTTGTCCTTCAGAAGCTGCGCTTGCTGCATGGTGATATTCTGGCGCCGCCAGATTTTCTCCCAACTCTCGCGGCCCTGGACAAAAATGGGTGGGAACTTCTGGACGCTGAAGGTGTGGGCGCCCAATTGGCCGAGCTCATTCTCGATGTTGCTCTGCATGACTCGCATCGCCGTCATCACCACGATGATCGAAAACACCCACACGAGCACACCGAGCAACGTGAGCGCGGAACGGAGCTTGTGAGCGGCCAGCGCGCCCATGGCCATGAGGAAGCTTTCTTTAAGTTCCGCTCCAAAGCGTGTGAATGAGAGAGGCAGGCGGAGATTTTTCATTCACTTCGCAGCGCATCGACTGGGTTCATCCGGGCGGCGCGGAAGGCGGGGAGAAAGCCCGAAATCAGGCCCGTGCAAAGGGAGATTAGAATGGCAAAGCCCACCACCGCGAACGACATGGTTGTCGGAAGAAATCGTTTTAAGACCAGGCTGACCGGAAAAGCGATTGAGAGTCCGAGGAATCCGCCGAGCAAACAAATCACCGCGGCTTCGATCAGGAATTGAATCAGAATCGTACGGCGCTTGGCGCCAATCGCCTTGCGAATGCCGATCTCGCGCGTCCGCTCGGCGACCGAGACAAACATGATATTCATGATCCCAATGCCGCCGACGAACATCGACAATCCAGTGATGAACAGGCCAATCGACGCAATGATGCCGCCAACTCGATGAAACGTCTGCACCAAAATGTCCTGCTGGTTGATGGCAAAGTCGTCGTCGGCTCCGGGAGCGACCCGGCGGAGTTTGCGCACCACGCCGCGCAGTTCCTCTTTCGCCTCGTCCATCTGTTTGGCATCGCGCACCTTGACCATAAAGAAGACGTAAGGACGATGCGCGAAATCGGAAATAAACCGGGTGATCGGAATAATCACCTGGTTGTCCATATTCCCAAAGAGGAATTGTCCAAACTTGTCATTCACGCCGATGACGTCAAAATTTCTTTCCCCGATCTTGATTCTTTTGCCGACACCGGATTCACGCGGGAACAATTTCGCCGCCACATCCGCGCCCAGCACGCAGACCGGACGCCCGCCATCGACTTCAGCTTCCGAAAAGAAGCGGCCCTCCTTGACCGTCAATTGCCGGACGAGCGCGCTCTGTTCATTGTTGCCGACGACCCAGACGGAGCCGGCGCTTTTGTCCTTTGACTTGACCGGCCAATTACCCGAAGCCTCGACTGAGACGGCCAGCACATGCTTGGATTCGGTGGCAATGGTGTGGGCGTCGCTGATTTCGAAATCGCGCCGATTCCGGATCTTCCACCACGCATCGTTCCCCTCCCACGGAAACTTCTCGATGTAAAAAACATCCGAACCCAAGGCCGAGATGCTGCGCATAAATGCCTGGTTCAATCCCTGAATCGCCGTCGCCATCAATGAAACGGTGACGATGCCGATGACGATTCCCAACGTCGTCAATGTAGAGCGCATCGGGTTGGCACGAATGGCCGACCCGGATATGCTGAGACCTTCACGGATTTCGGTCAGAATATGCATGGCAAAAGGAATGACCAATGTTCAATGACCAATGACCAATGAATGACCAAATCCCAATGTCCAATTGCCAATGAGCGGTCGGCGTGATCGAATCGAGGTAACGAAGGAGCATCGTCGTTCAAAAGCGAAAGCGCCGGCAAACCGGACGCACTCCAAACGCTAGCGCGAGTTTGTTTGGCTTTGGCGTCCTTTGTCGCGAAGCGTTTGGAGTGCGTCCGGCTTGCCGGCGCTTTCATACGCCACACTCCAACCGTTGGCAATTGGTCATTGGTCATTGGACATTGGTCATTGGTGACGGGTCACCTCGGTCATTGGTCATCGCCAGGCGTTCGTCACTGGCAATCAAGCCATCCCGAATTCGGATGATTCGCTGGGCATGACGCGCGACGTCTTCCTCGTGCGTCACGACGATGATTGTGTTGCCTTTCTTCGACAGGTCCGCAAAGAGAGCCATGATTTCGATGCCTGTTTTTGAATCGAGGTTGCCGGTCGGCTCGTCGGCGAGGAGAATCGACGGTTTGTTGACCAGGGCGCGCGCAACCGCCACCCGCTGGCGCTGCCCGCCGGACAGCTCGTTAGGTTTATGATGAACGCGGTCGGACAAGCCGACGTCGGCCAGCGCGCTCAACGCGATGGTCCGCCGTTCCTCGGATCGGACACCGGAATAAATGAGCGGCAACTCCACGTTATGGAGCGCATTGGAACGCGGGAGCAAATTGAATGTTTGAAACACGAATCCGATTTCCCGGTTCCGAATTTCAGCGAGTTGATTATCGTCCATCTCGCTCACGTCCGTGCCATTTAATTCATAGCGCCCCGAACTCGGCGTATCCAGGCAGCCGATCAAATTCATCAAAGTCGATTTCCCAGACCCTGACGGTCCCATGATCGCCACATATTCTCCGCGTTCGATTCCCAGAGAAATCTCCCTCAACGCATGGACCGTCTCCGCACCCATTTGGTAGCGCCGGGAGAGGCTTTGCAGGCGGATGAGGCTCATCTTATCTTACTTCTCATCCTTCGCTGCATCGGCCGCCACAACCGCGCCTTTCTTCACCTTCTTCCCATCTTCCAACTCCCGATTGATCGCCTTGTATCCGCCCGACACCACTTCTTGATCCTCATCCAAACCTTCCGTGATTTCGACGTAGGCATCGTCGCTGATTCCGCGTTTCACGGGGACCATCTTCACGCGCTCGTGGTCCATCAGGAAGACCACCTCGATCGGTTTGGGGGCTTCACCTGGCTTTTTCGTCTCGCCGGATTTGCTGGAGTTCGTGCGCGAGGAGGCGGCGGAATTTGTGGCCGCCGAGCCTGACGCTGTCTCAGTCTTTGCATTGGAATTCGTGGTCGATGAATTCGATTTCTTGTCCTTGTCGGGCTTCTTCGGCACGCGGGTGGTCACGCTTTGGATCGGCACCGTCAGCACATTGGTCCGGGAACGAGTCTCGATCTCAGCGGTCACCGACATGCCCGGGCGAAACAGCTCTTTCTCCTGCACGCGAATTTTCACTTCGAACTTGGTCGCATCCTGCGATTGGCCGCCCGAGGACGAAGACGAGGAAGACGAAGCGAGCGAGCCGCCGGGAGTGCCTTTGGCGGAGTTTGCGATTTCCGTGACCGTGCCGGCGAACTTGCGGTCGCGAAAGGCATCCACTTCGAGACGGGCCGTTTGCCCCAAGGCAATGAGGATGACATCGATTTCGCCAATATCCACTTTGGCCTCCATTTCCTGGAGGTTAGCCACGGTCATGATTTCTGTTCCCGCCATGAGGGCAGTGCCGACCACGCGCTCGCCCGATTGACACCGGAGCCTGCTGATCGTGCCGTTGATCGGGGAGAAGATAGAAGTCTTGTCCAGGTCGTCCTGAGCCTTGGCGAGGGTGGCCTCGGTTTGGTCCACCTGATGGATGGCGGTTTCAAAGCTCGCCTTCATTACTTCCAGCGAAGTCTCGGCCTCGAGAAATTGGGAGTCTGAAACCAGTTTGTTTTCAAACAGTTGCTTGGCGCGTTTGTACTCCAGATCGGCTTTGTTGAGGTTCGCCTGGGCCAGGTTCTTTCCGGCCAGCGAGGATTGATAGCTGGCCTTGGCCGAATTCCGGCTGGCGACGTAATTGTCGGGTTTGATCTTGACCAGCAAATCTCCTTTCTTGACCTCCTGGCCTTCCTTGACCGGCAATTCGACAATCTCTCCGCTCACTTCCGGGTTGATCACCACTTGCAGAACCGGTTGGATTTTCCCATTGGCCACCACCAACTCGGTGATGCCGCGGCGCGACACCTTTTCCGTTTGCACGGTGAGGACCGCTTCGCGCTTGCGGAAAATGGCCAGCAACGTCAGCCCGATCAGGACCACGCCGATGCCGGAAAAAACGAGGACTTTTCTGCGAGTCTTACTTTTTGAATTGGCCATGCATGTACCTTATAGACACTCCACAACTCGATTTTTGTTTCTCAAAATAGGAATTCATCTCGACTGAACCAATTACACCTTTAGGCAAAGATTGTAACACCATCAAAAAAGCTTTTGCACGGCGAGGCCGGCAAAGATGAATGCAAGTGTGACCACGGCCCAGATCCCGAACAGCCAGGCCGCCGCTTTGGCCACCGAAGCTTGGCTCAATTTTGCCAGCCCAATCGCCAGCACGCCGATGTACCACAGGGTC
>Ga0247668_1000289_pt1 | contig 13049 bp, 11 predicted proteins | sample CNK09_metaG_FD_182737 | JGI IMG/M metagenome (GOLD analysis project Ga0247668, IMG submission 182737) | Soil microbial communities from Purdue University Martell Research Forest, Indiana, United States - CNK09 | ecosystem: Environmental > Terrestrial > Soil > Temperate forest > Bulk soil...
ACCGATAATCGCCTGATATTCCTCGCGCATCGCTTCGCCGACCGCGATCAGGAACTCGTCGCTGGATTTGTAATATTTGTTGACGTGGTAACGGAAAATCTGCCCCGGCGAGACCGCCGGCATGAACACATCGGTCACATCGGCCCCTTGGAGCGCGGCTTTCAGATTGGCGATATCGGTTTGAATCTGCCGCTGGCCGGTGTAACGCACCGGCCCAGTGCAAAGCCGGGGCGGCGGGCGCGTGCCCGAATGTCCGTGAGCGTAGAATTCCGGGAACGATCGCTTTTCACGCGTGTCCAGCTGCGGCGGGTTGTCGGTGCGCGGCTCCATGCCGGCCAGCCGTTCGTCGATATAGGTGATGAAACCGGGCTTGGATTGTTCGCCATCATCCACGATGTCGATGCCGCAATCGGTCTGGCGTTTGACCACAGCCGCAACCGCTTCGCGGACCATTCTGGTATAGGCCGGTCCTTCGGTCTTGCCGTCGGCCATCAGTTCGGACAGCGCATCGGGCCGCGGCAGGCTGCCGACATGGGTTGTGAGAATGCGGCGCTGGCGTTCTTCGTTGAGACCCATGGATGTCCTGCCTGCCAAATTTTTGAAATGCGATCGCTCGTTATCACGGCGTCATCGGGCGTCCGTCAAGCCAGCGGGACATCAGGATGCGGTCTTGTTCCTCATAACCCAACGCCTCGTAGAACCCGCGCACGGCCGTGTTGGACGGACGGATCATCAGCATCAGCTTCACGACGCCACGCGCTTTCAACCATTCTTCGGCTGCCGCCACCAGCCGGCGGCCCAAGCCCGTGTGTTGAAGCTCCGGAGCGACGGCAACGTAATAGAGCCAGCCACGATGGCCATCATTGCCAGCCATGACAGTTCCCACGATTCGATGGTGGACATCGGCAGCCACCAGAAGCGTGGCCTCAGACGATGCGCGGGCCCGTGCGATGTCGGCGCGCGGATCGTTCCATGGCTCCGTCAGACCGCACGCGTTCCAAAGCGCAATCGTGGATTCGATATCTGCGTCCCGAAGAGGACGAATGATGGGCGCGTCAGTCATTTTGCATTGTGACCGGGCCGAAGGCCGAACCCAAGCCCGGCAAAATCATGCCAATATTTCCCATAATATTGCTTATACGAATTATAACCATGCCCAGAGAAAGACTGGGGACCGCGCAAACCCTGTCTTTGACAGCCCCAGCCCCTCGCTTAACGTAGCCCCATGAACCAGCCCGAAGACGATCCCAGCCTCGAAGACATCACGGACCTGCTTTCCATCATGCGGCGCTTGCGTGATCCCAAGAGCGGCTGTCCGTGGGATCTCCAGCAGAATTTCGGCACCATCGCGCCGTATACGATCGAAGAAGCCTATGAGGTGGCGTCCAGCATCGAGGCCCGGGATTATTCTTCACTGAAGGACGAACTCGGCGATTTGCTGTTTCAGGTGGTGTTTCACGCCCAGATGGCCGAGGAGCAGCAGCTTTTTGCTTTCCACGACGTGGTGCAGGCCGTCTGCGCTAAGATGATCCGGCGCCATCCCCATGTTTTTGCGCGAAGTTCAGCCGATACGCCGCAGACGGTTTCCATCGCTTGGGACGAGATCAAGCGCCGAGAACGGGCGGCCAAATCGAACCAGCCGGCGGGGTTCTTGGACGATGTGCCGGGTGCCCTGCCCGCATTGATGCGCGCCGTGAAGCTGCAAAACCGCGCCGCCGAAGTTGGCTTCGACTGGCCAAGTGCGATTACCGTGGCCGAGAAGATCGCCGAGGAAACCCGCGAGCTGGCCGAAGCGCGGGAATCCGGGAAGCCTGCCAAAGTGGCTGAGGAATTCGGCGACCTGCTTTTCGCCATGGCCAATCTGGCCCGCCATCTGAAGCTCGATCCCGAAGACGCGCTGCGCGCGGCCAACGCGAAATTCGTGCGGCGCTTCAGGGTGATTGAGGAAGGCCTTAAGGCCCGCGGCCGGTCCCTTGAAGAAGCCTCTCTCGAAGAAATGGAAGCTCTGTGGCAGGACGCCAAACGTCGTGAAGGTAAACCGTGAGCCCGCCATTCCGGGGTGACCGGCAAATATCCACATACCCCCAAGCCAGTGAACAAAATTATGAGGATATCGCCTTACGGCGTTGATCCTGACTGATTATCGTCAGCTGTCCGGGAAAACGCCGCGTGAATCGGTCCACAGTGGCGTCATCGCCCGCGACGACCAAATAGGTCCCTTTTTCGGTCTGGCGCCGTTCCAGCACCCGCCCGTTCTCATAGACCCAGGCAAGCCCCGCACCGTCGTCCATCGCCAGGGCCAGCCGCATGGTCTGTTCCTGGCTGCCCAGCAGCCGGTCGATGGACAGGGTCAACGCATCGAGCCCTGCGCCAGTTACCGCGGAAACCGCGATCTGTTCGCCTGTCAACATGCGGCTGGCGACTTTATTGCGCGTGAGTAGTGAGGCACGTACGTCAGGTTCCAGCAGGTCGATCTTGTTCAAGACTTCCACGACCCGCCGTTCGTCTTCGTCCACACCAAGTTCGCGCAACACTTTGAGAACGTCCGCCTTTTGGGCTTCCGACTCGTCATGGGCGGCATCGCGGACATGCAGAATGATATCGGCCTCCAGAACCTCCTCCAGCGTGGCGCGGAACGCGGCTACCAGCTGAGTGGGAAGATCGGCAATGAAACCAACGGTATCGGACAGAATGATCGAGCGCCCTGACGAAAGCTTCAGCCCCCGCATCGTGGGGTCCAGGGTCGCGAACAGCATGTCCTTGGCGAGAACCTCGGCCGAAGTTAGCCGGTTGAACAATGTCGATTTGCCGGCATTGGTGTAGCCGACAAGTGCAACCACCGGATATGGCACCTTTTTCCGCGCCCGGCGATGCAGTCCGCGGGTACGCTTCACCTCCTCCAACTCGCGCTTGATTTTGGCGATGCGCTCCCCGATCAGCCGGCGGTCGGTCTCGATCTGGGTTTCGCCCGGGCCGCCCAGGAAGCCGAAGCCGCCGCGCTGGCGCTCGAGATGGGTCCAGCTCTTGACCAGGCGCGAGCGCTGATAGGTCAGATGCGCAAGCTCGACCTGGAGCCGCCCCTCCCGCGTCCGGGCGCGCTCGCCGAAAATCTCCAGGATGAGCGCCGTGCGATCCAACACCTTGGCACCCCAGAGCTTCTCGAGATTGCGCTGCTGCACCGGGGAAAGCTGGGCATTGACGATGACAACTTCGGGCTCAAGCGCTTTGCAGAGGGCCTTGATCTCGTCGGCCTTGCCCGCGCCGATCAACGTCGCCGGCGTTGCGCGCGCAAGCGGAGCGATCACCCCTTCGGCGACATCGAGCCCAATGGCAGCCGTCAGCGCAACCGCCTCGGCCAGACGCGATTCCTCGCTGCGGCTGACATCGGCGCCGGATTTCTTCGCCACATGGAGCACAAGCGCCCGCCGCCTCTCGCGCGAAGCGCAGCCCCCACCATGTCGGACGGATTTCTCGCGCGTCAGCCTTCCCCTTGGCCGGCGGCTTCCTGATCTTGCAGTTGAACCGGCCCCATCGGCATCACAGTGGAGATCGCGTGCTTATAGACGAGTTGCACCTGCCCATCGCGGCGCAGAAGCACGCAGAAATTATCGAACCAGGTGATATTGCCCTGCAGCTTCACGCCATTGACGAGATAGATGGTGACGGAGGTCTTGCTCTTACGGACGGCGTTAAGAAATGTGTCCTGAAGATTTTGAGGTTTATCGTTCATGGGTGAGCCCCATTTGTTTTGCGTTGTAACGCCGCTGGAAGGACGTCAGGACGAAACATGCTTCGCCCTCGTTCACAATATCGGGCTTTGTTGCAATTGCGAAGCTGAAACCCACTAGCCGCCGGCCGCAGAACGGGCGAATTCCGCGTAAAGTGCGTGGATGCGGCGCGTGGCCGCGCCCGGCTGACCCTCTCCGATAGCGTTCCCATCAATGGAAATGACCGGGAGGACCCCGCCCGAAGCCGATGTGACGAACGCCTCGCGCGCCGCATAGGCTTCCTTAACGCTGAAGGGGCGCTCCTCGATAGCGTTGAAGCCCTCCCGAGCCAGGGCATTGAGCACACCGAGGCGCGTAACGCCCGCGAGGATGTTGTGCGACAGGTCGCGCGTGACGAGCACGCCGTCCTCCGTGACGATCCAGGCATTGGTCGAAGCGCCCTCGGTCACCAACCCGTCGCGGTCGACGAGCCAGGCCTCGAAGGCACCGGCCTTGCGGGCTTCGGTCTTGGCCATCACATTGGCAAGCAACCCGGTGGTCTTGATGTCGCAACGTCCCCAACGGATATCCGGGGCCGTCACCACCGCAATGCCGCTGGTGCGACGTTTCTCGATCGCAGCCACAGGGAACGGCCGGGCGGTCATGATGAGCGTGCTCTTGTGGATCGCCGGCATCGGATGGTCGCGCCTGTGGCTACCGCGCGTGACCTGCAAATAGAGCAGCCCGTTTTTCAGCCGGTTCCGGCGGATCATTTCGCGCATGACAGCGCGCAAGGACCCACGTCCCATCGGCATCTGAATCGCGAGCGCAGCAAGGCTGCGCTCCAACCGGTCGAGATGGCCCTCCTCGTCCATCAGGCGGCCATCGAGAATGGCGCACACCTCGTAAATGGAATCGGCAAATTGCAGCCCGCGATCTTCCACGTGCACCGTGGCAGCCGCATGCGGCAGGTAGCGGCCATCGACATAAGCAATCCGCCCCGTGGGCGCGGGCCTGGCATGAATGGGAGTTGCATTCATCGACGCATCACGCGTTGAACGCCTGATCGAGCCGCGCCGAGGACACGCCCAGCGATTTCAACTTGCGATGCAGCGCCGACCGCTCCATGCCGATAAAGGAGGCGGTGCGCGAAATATTCCCACCGAAGCGATTGATCTGCGCGAGCAGATATTCGCGTTCGAAGATCTCACGCGCCTCGCGCAAGGGAAGCGAAATAATCAGATCGGGCTTTGCCCCTTGCGCCCAGGGCGAGGAGGAGCCGTTGAAATGCGAGGGCAGCAGATCGGCGGAAATCGCCCCTGCCGCATCGTCGGTGGCCAGGATCAAAAGCCGCTCCACAATGTTGCGAAGCTGGCGCACATTGCCCGGCCAATTGTACGCCTGCAGCACCGCCATGGCCTCATCGGAGATTTCTCGCATGGCGAGGCCGGAACCCGCCGACAACCGCTTCATGAAATGGGCCACCAGCAAGGGTACATCATCGCGCCGCTCGGCTAGCGAAGGCACGCGTACCGGCACCACGTTCAGCCGGTGATACAAATCTTCGCGGAAGCGCCCGGCTTCGATCTCCTGGCGCAGATCGCGCGTCGAGGACGAAATCACGCGCACATCCACCTGCACGCGCGTCGAGCCGCCGACGCGCTGGAACGTCTGGTCGATCAGCACGCGCAGGATCTTGCCCTGCGTCTCGAGCGGCATGTCCGCCACTTCATCCAAGAACAGCGTGCCGCCATGGGCGAGTTCCAAAAGCCCGATCTTGCGTCCGGCCTCCGACTCCACGCCGAACAGCTCGGCCTCGATGCGCGATGGCGCCATCATGGCGCAATTGATCGCCACGAACGCGTTGTTGGCGCGGCGCGACAGCGCATGGATCAGACGTGCGGTCACTTCCTTGCCGGAGCCTGACGGACCGGTGATCAATACGCGGCTGCCGGTCGGCGCGATCTTGTCGACAAGCTGGCGCAATTGCGCGATGGCCGTGGAGACGCCGCACAGTTCGGTGTCGTCGCCCGCCTTCAGCTTCAGCTCTTCGACTTCGCGCTTCAGCCGCGATGCCTCCAGTGCGCGGCGCACGGTGTGGCACAATTTGTCGGCCTTGAACGGCTTCTCGATGAAATCATAGGCGCCCTTCTTGATGGCAGCAACCGCGGTTTCGATCGTGCCATGTCCGCTGATGATGACGACCGGAAGATCGGGGTATTCGCGCTGCAGGATGTCCAGAACCTGAATGCCATCGAGCCGGCTTCCTTGGAGCCAAACATCGAGCACGACAAGATGCGGTCGCCGCTGCCCGATGGCATGCAGCAGACCATCCGAATCCGAGGCTACGCGAGTCTCATAGCCCTCGTCGGAGAGAATGCCAGCCATCAGCTCGCGTATGTCGATTTCATCGTCGACGACGAGGATCTCAGCCGAGACCAACGACCCGTTCTGTTTCATGCGTGAATCCCTGTTCTGATTTTACGGTGCGGCGCAGCGGGAAGACCATCCGCACTACCGCCCCCATGATTTCCCCGGCCGCATCTTTGGCCGCATCTTCGAGCAGCAATTCGCCCCCATGATCCTCGAGAATCTTGCGCACGATGGCGAGACCGAGGCCGGTGCCTTTAGCCCGCGTCGTGACATAGGGTTCGGTAAGGCGATGGCGGTTCTCCGCCGGCAGGCCGATGCCATTGTCGCGCACGGAGATGATAAGCCGGCCATTCTTTGTTAACACATCCAACGCGATGCGCCCCGGCGAATTGTCGCCAGCTGTGTGGCGCGCCGCTATGGCTTCGGACGCATTCTTCAACACATTGAGCAAAGCCTGGCTGACCAGCCTGCCATCGCAATCGAAAATGATCGGCTCAGCCGGCGCAGTGACTTCAAAGGCGATCTGCGGCTGTGCCACGCGCTGCAGGAAGACCGCGTGGCGCACCAGCTCCTGAGCCTCTTCGCTGCGGATCACCGGCGCAGGCATGCGCGCGAAAGACGAAAATTCATCCACCATGCGCCCGATATCGCTCACCTGCCGGATGATCGTATCGGTGCATTGGGCGAACACTTCCGGATCGCTCGACACTTCGCTGGCATATTTGCGTTTTAGCCGCTCGGCGGAGAGCTGGATCGGGGTCAGGGGATTCTTAATCTCGTGCGCAATGCGGCGGGCCACATCGGCCCAGGCGGCGGTGCGCTGCGCAGACACCAGATCGGTTATATCGTCAAAGGTAACGACAAAGCCGTGGGTTTTATCGCCGGCCTCGCTGGAGACCTGAACGTTCAGATGACGCAGCGCGCCGTCGCGGCGCACATCGACCTGCCCCGCGGCACGCGCGGTCGGCTCGGTAATCGCGCGCCGGATCAGCCCTGCGAGTTCCGGAATGCATTCGGAATAATGCCGGCCTTCGATATCTTCAGGCACGGCGTTCAACATCCGCGACGCCATCCGGTTGATCAGCGTGATGCGCCCTTCCCCATCAAGCCCGACCACGCCGGCCGATACGCCGGCGAGCATCGCTTCGGTGAAGCGCCGGCGTGAATCGAGCTGGAAATTGGCGTCGACCAGTTCCTTGCGCTGGCCTTCGAGTTGCGAGGTCATGCGATTGAAGGTTTCGGACAACGCGCCGATTTCATCGTCGTCCTTGCCGACGGCCACGCGCACGCCAAGATCACCTTCCGAGACGCGCTCGGCGGCGCCGGCCAGACGCCCGATGGGTGTCACGATGCGGCTCGCGGCCCACAGCGCGAGCCATACGGCGGCGAGAAGGATGAGCATAGCCACGACGACATAAAGCACCGCGAAAGTAAGCTGGATTTCGGAGCGGTTCTGGTTGAGGCGCTGATATTCGGACACTGCGTCCTGCGTGCGGCGCTGATGTTCCAGCACTTGCGGGTCGACCGCACGGGTGACAAGCAGATAGGCATCGGCGAACGCGTTGAGCTTCACCAGCGCCGACACGGCTTTCTCATTGGAATCGGCGAGAACGACAACCTGCCCGCCTTTGGCCTGTTCGATCTGTTCCGGCGTGACCGGCCCGCGGTCCGGCATGGAGCGGAGCTTGGCGGTCGCCACGTCCGCGCCCGTGGAATCAATCACATAGACGCCGGGCAGCGCACGAAGCTTGGCCTCGGTTTCCAGAATCTCGACAATGCGCTTCTGATCGCCCTGGACCAGTGGACTGGCTCGATTCAAATCATCCGCCATGGCGAGAATATCGCCGCGGATGACTTGCTTGTGCTCCTCCACATAGGCGTCCGCCACGCTGACCGAATTGGCGAGCGCGGTCTGCACCCGTTCGGAGAACCAGGCCTCGATGCCGAGATTGAGCGACACCGCCGCAAAGATCGCGACCAGGATGGCCGGAACCACTGCGATAGCGGAGAACATCGCAACCAGACGCAAATGGAGCTTGGAGCCTGCCGCCCCGCTCCGCCGTTCGGTCCACAGCCGCGTGAGTCGCCAGGCGATCAATCCCGCGAGCGCCAGAACCAGAGAGAGATCGACCACGATCAGCACGACCATGGCGGCCGGCGTCGGGTTGTAAGGCGTGAGGCCCGTAATCGTCAGATAGGTGAGGATGCCCGACACCAGGGCAGCGAGCGTGACGCCCAGCGCGATCAGCGAAGAACGCGAAGCCGCGCGCAGGAGGCGGAACGGCCCCCCGATCAGACGCGAACGAAACAGCGGAAGGCTAGCCATGTGGCCGGAAGGCCTCGCGAACTCAAGTGGTTGAATCCCTTGAACGACGCGAGTGTATCAAAGCCACAGGATGTTGCAAATTTGCCCATGCAACTAATCTATGATTAGTGGTCAAGCGGGCTAATGCGATTTTAGCCCGCGAATCACCTCCACACCGAGTTCGCGAATCTTCTTGCGCAGGGTATTGCGGTTGAGACCCAGCAATTGCGCGGCCCTGATCTGATTACCGCGCGCCGCCGCAAGCGAGATTGCGATCAGCGGCCGCTCCACCTCGCGGATCACCCGGTCGTAAAGTCCCGACGGCGGCAGGCGGTCGCCATATTCGGCAAAATGCGAGACCAGGTGACGTTCGACCAGGGTGGCGAAACTCGCCTCTTCTTCTTCGGACACCGGCATGCTGCGTTCGAGCTGTGCGAGCTCCGCGGAAACTGCGTCCTCGTTGAGGACTTCGTCAGGATCGAGCACCACCAGGCGCCGGATGAGATTTTCCAGTTCGCGGACATTGCCCGGCCAAGTATGGGTCTTGAGCCTGTCGAGCGCCGCACTGTCGAAGCGTTTCAGCGGTAGGCCGTCGGCTTCGGCCTTGCGCAGGAAATGACGCACGAGATCGGGAATGTCTTCGATGCGCTCGCGCAAGGGCGGCAGCCGCATGGGCACCACATTCAGCCGGTAGAACAAATCCTCGCGGAACAGACCCTGTTGAATCAACTGACGCAAATCACGGTTGGTGGCCGCGATAATGCGCACATCGGTGCGGATCGGCACGCGGCCGCCAACCGTGGTGTATTCGCCTTGCTGCAACACGCGTAAGAGTCGGGTCTGCGCTTCGAGCGGCATGTCGCCGATTTCATCCAGAAACAACGTGCCGCCTTCGGCCTGCTCGAAACGGCCCACGCCGCGGCCCGTGGCACCGGTGAAGGCGCCGCGTTCATGGCCGAACAATTCACTCTCGATCAGTTCTTTGGGAATCGCGGCCATGTTCACCGCGACGAAGCTGCCGTTGCGGCGTTTGCCGTAATCGTGCAGCGCGCGGGCGACCAGCTCCTTGCCGGTTCCCGATTCACCCGAGATCATCACCGTCAAATCGGCCTGGGTGAGCCGCGCGATGATGCGATAAATCTCCTGCATCGCGGCCGAGCGGCCGATCAGAGGCAGGCGCTCGTCGCCCTGCTCCATTTCCGTGGTGGCGCGTTTGCGGCTGGGCGCTGCGAGCGCGCGACTGACGACGGTGATCAGTTCCTTCAAATCGAAAGGCTTGGGCAAATATTCATAGGCGCCGCGTTCGGTCGCGGTAATCGCCGTCAGAATATTGTTCTGCGCGCTCATCACCACGACAGGAAGATCGGGCCTGAGCCGCTTGATCCGCGGCAGCAGATCGAACGCGTTCTCGTCGGGAAGGATCACATCGGTGATAACGAGATTGCCTTCGCCTTGTGCGATCCAGCGCCAGAGTCCGGCGGCATTGGCTGTCGTGCGCACATCGTACCCGGCCCGGCCAAGGGCCTGATTGAGCACGGTACGGATGGCGGCATCATCGTCGCAGACGAGAATAGTGCCCTCAGGCATGAACGGGCTCACTGTGGTGATGTTTGGTTTCGGCAGAAGCCACAGGGAGCAAGACACGGAAAATCGTGCGCCGGGGCTGGGATTCGCATTCGATGACACCACCATGATCGTTGATGATCTTGGCGACGAGCGGCAGACCAAGGCCCGCGCCATGTGTCTTGGTGGTGATGAAGGGATCGAAAATATACGGCAGAAGATCCTGAGAAATGCCCGGTCCGTTATCGCGAACCGTGACTTCCAGCGGAAGACTCAAACGGTGCTTCTGTCCGCTGCCGGTAACCGCGATGCGAACGCCGGGACGGTAGGCGGTGGTGAGCACAATTTCTCCATTGTCCGCCGGCGCCGCATCGGCGGCGTTGCGCACAATGTTCATGAAAGCCTGAATGAGGTTGTCGCGGTCGCCCCAGACCGGCGGCAATGAAGGATCGAAGACCTCCACAATACGCAGCCGCCGGCCGAAGCTCGTACCGGCAACACGCTTCACGCGGTCGAGCACCTCATGAATGTTCACCGGCGCGCGCGTCAATGCCATGGGATCGCCGAACGCCTCCATGCGATCGATGAGCGCGCGGATGCGGTCGGCCTCGTTGCAGATGAGCTGCGCCAACGACCGATCGTTCGCCGAAACGGCGTCTTCGAGAAGCTGCGCCGCACCGCGAATGCCGGCGAGCGGATTCTTGATCTCGTGGGCAAGCACCGCCGCCATGCCGCTCATCGAACGCGCTGCGCCGCGGTACAGGAGTTGCCGGTCCATGCGCTGCGCGAGGCTGCGCTCCTGCAACAGAAGAATGACCGCCTCCCCTTCCCCGGAAGGTGTAAGCGTGACATCAGCCAGACGCTCTCCCAATCGCGGCGTGGAAAGATCAACATTGCGCTCGGCGATGGATGCGCCACGCTCGCGCGCCTGCTGAACCAATTGCAGCAGCGGGCTGCCGAATGGGAGGAGATCGGGAAGCTTCTGCTTCAGCAGAAGCCCTACCCCCATATCGAAGAACTGCTCGGCCGCCTGATTTGCGTACAAAAGCTCGTTCTTGGAGCCCGCCATCAGAATTGGCATCGGCAGCGCCCCGGCAATGGCGCCCGCATATCCCGCGCTCGGAATGACGCGGGACTCCGCTAATTTCTTGCTGACCACAACACGCCCGTTTGCCTACATCTTAGGCATTACTACCTCATGCCTATTCGATGAGCAATCGTTAATATGATCAAATCGTACCCTTTCCACAGAAACCCGTCGCGGATAGACAGAACCATGGCGGAAACCATGGCGCTTATCGTGGCTGCGGGACGGGGCGAGCGGGCTCAGACGGGCGCCGCTACCGCCCCGCCCAAGCAATATCAGGCTCTTGGCGGCCGGCCTGTCCTGCGTTGGGCTGTTGAGGCCTTCTTGGCGCACAAGGATATTTCTGGGGTCCAAATGGTGATCCGGGATCAGGACCGGTCCCACTATGACTCGGCTGTCGCCGGGCTTGCACTCCGGCCACCGGTTCCGGGCGGTACCACGCGACAGGAATCGGTTCGCCGAGGGTTGGAAGCACTAGCCACGTCCAGGCCTGACCGCGTGCTGATCCATGATGGCGCACGGCCCTTGGTGTCCGGTCCGCTGATCAGCCGTGTCGTAGGGGCACTCGATAGTGCCGAAGCCGCGGTGCCGCTGATTGCGCTCGCCGATACGCTGCGACGGAAGACGGCGCAGGGTTATGCGATCCAACCGCGCGAAGATTTGTTCCGCGCACAGACTCCGCAGGGTTTTCGGTTCCCCGCCATCCTGGATGCGCATCGCAAATTCGCCGCCGAAACGGTCACCGATGATTTCGCGCTAGCCGAACGCGCCGGAATGTCCCTTGCAACCGTCGTGGGCGAAGAGATCAATTTGAAGCTGACGACGCCGGAGGATTTCACACTGGCACAACAATTGGTCGCTTCCGCGTTGTCCGATGTGCGCACCGGCACGGGTTTCGACGTGCACCGTTTCGGACCAGGCGATTCCGTTTGGCTGTGCGGGGTGAAGGTGCCGCATGATTTCGGCCTCGAAGGGCATTCGGATGCCGATGCGGGCTTGCACGCGCTGACCGATGCCCTCTTAGGCGCCATCGCGTCCGCCGATATCGGCGCGCATTTTCCACCCACCGAGGAACGCTGGAGGGGCGCGCCGTCGCATCTGTTCCTTGCCCATGCCGCAAGTCTGGTGCGCGAGGCCGGTGGCGTGATTTCCCATGTCGACGTGACGCTGATCTGCGAACGCCCCAAAATCGCGCCGCATCGCGAGGCCATGCGCGCGCGCATTGCGGAAATCCTCGGCATCGGCTTAGGCCGTGTAAGCGTGAAAGCGACGACGACCGAAGGCCTTGGCTTCACAGGCCGGCGCGAGGGCATCGGTGCCCAGGCGGTCGCGACGGTCCGGCTGCCGGGATGATTCCCATCTCCACCCGCCTCGCCACCTGTTTCGGCATTGGCTGGATACCATTCGCGCCCGGCACATTTGCGTCCGCGGCCGCACTTCCGTTTGGGTGGTTGCTGGTTCTGCTCGGCTGGCAGGGGGTGCTTATCGGCGCCGGCCTCGCCACCGTGGTCGGCATCTGGGCCTGCGGCGCGCATGCGCGCAAAGTGGGCCTGTACGATCCTTCGGAATGCGTGCTCGATGAAGTCGCGGGCCAATGGGTCACACTGGTTCCCATAGCGCTGCAGGCACGCGGCAGCGACTGGCGGCCTTATGTGATGGCGTTCCTGCTGTTCCGGCTGTTCGATATTTTCAAACCCTGGCCCATTTCCGCCGCCGAAAAACTGCCTGGCGGATTTGGCGTCATGATGGACGATGTGGTGGCAGGATTGGCCGCGGCGGCCCTTCTCTACGGCACGCTGGCGATCCGGTTGGTCTGATGTTTCCCGAACCCATCCTCGAATTTGCGAAAACCTTGCTCAATCACGCACGCGAAGCCGGATTGCATCTGGTTACGGCAGAGAGCTGCACCGGCGGCCTGATCGCGGGAGCGTTGACGGAAATTGCCGGCTCCTCGGACGTCGTCGAGCGTGGCTTCGTGGTCTATTCCAACCGTGCCAAGATTGAATTGCTCGGC
>Ga0247668_1000290_pt1 | contig 13023 bp, 12 predicted proteins | sample CNK09_metaG_FD_182737 | JGI IMG/M metagenome (GOLD analysis project Ga0247668, IMG submission 182737) | Soil microbial communities from Purdue University Martell Research Forest, Indiana, United States - CNK09 | ecosystem: Environmental > Terrestrial > Soil > Temperate forest > Bulk soil...
AGGACCTGGGCCAGATTTTCCCCGTCGATGAACTCCCAGACCATGTAGTGCGAACCGTCAGGAAGGGCGGAGAAATCGTGGAGCGTGGCCACATTCGGATGCTGGACCTTCGTGGCCATGCGCGCTTCGCGCAGGAAGCGCTCGTGGATGTCGCTGCTCTCCGAGATCTGCGCGCGGATGATCTTCACCACGCGCGTCGAGCCGAGGAAGGTGTGCTCGACCTTGAAAACCTCGCCCATGCCGCCGATGCCGAGGCGCTGGACGATCTTGTACTTACCGTCGATCGGCTTGTCCGCGTACTCGCGGAGAAAGTCCGTCACCGGCTCGCCGCAGTGCGGGCAGGCTTTGAAGTCGCGGTCGATCTGGACACCGCAACGGATACAGGGGATCGTGGCCATGAGGCCCGAATGATAGCTCAGCGTGCCGGGCCGCTTCCCTGGCTCTTCTGCTCGGCGAGGAACGTGCGGATCAGGGCTCGATCGTTCTCATCCTTGATGCGTGTGAAGAGCTTCTCCCCGAGGGCAACGATCGTTGAGGCCTTGTCGAACGGCCGCTTCGCATACATCGTGCCGCCGGGGAAATGGCACGGCTGGCACTTCCCCTTCAGGATCGGCTGAATCTGCGTCTCGAAGTCGACCGGCTTCGTCGACGAGGCAGTGCTTGCCGCAAGAAGGAGGGCCAGTGCCAGAGCGAGGCGGCGCATGAGATTAAGGTAGGTCGCGCGCGGGGGAAGGGCCAGTGATTCGAGGCTGTAAAGAACTCCCCACAGGAAATTTGTCATCCTGAGGCTGCCGGAGCCGCTGAGCGAGCGTAGCGAGCGAAAAGCGGCGTAGGACGGCGAAGGATCTCCAGATGCGCAGACTGGGGCAGAAGCGCCGCAGAGGTTTGCCGTTCATCGAAATCAGCTCGGTTTCGTTGCGAGCGATCCTTTGGATGGTAGACCTTCGTTACAGAAATCACAGTTTCGCTCCTGCCCCAAACAGCGCATCTGGAGATCCTTCGCCGTCCTACGCCGCACTTCGCTCGCTACGCTCGCTCAGCGGCTCCGGCAGCCTTCTAATGAACCTCCTCGTAAGTCATTGATTCTTAAGCGCCCGCTATCGCGGGTTCATCTCCACTTCACCGGCGCCAAAACGCGCCGTTAACCGGCTCAGGATGACAAATCGTCCGGTATATTTTCAGGATTACCGGCCTGCCAGCTTCTCGAGCGCCTCCCCCGTGAGCCGGAACGTGTGCCACTCGTCCATCACGCGCGCGCCGAGGGACTTGTAGAACGCGATCGACGGCTCATTCCAGTCGAGCACCGCCCATTCGACGCGTCCGCAGTTGCGCTCGCGCGCGATCTGCGCCAGGCGCACCAGCAGCGCTTTGCCGTAGCCGCGCCCGCGGTGCTCCGGCTTGACGAAGAGGTCCTCGAGATAGATCCCCGGCTGCGCCAAGAAGGTGGAGTAGTTGTGAAAGAAGAGCGCGAACCCGGCCGCCGCTCCCTCTTCCTCCGCGATCAGAACCTCGGCGAAGGGGGTGCCGCCGAAGAGTGTGTCGCGCAGCGTTGCTTCCGTCGCCACCACCAGATGGGCAAGCTTCTCGTACTCCGCCAGATCACGGATGAACTGCAGGATCAGCGGCACGTCAGACTCCGTTGCTTCGCGAATGTTGAACGTCATCGTGCATGCGATGATAGCCGGGATGAAGAAGGTGCTTCTCCTCGGCGCACTCGTCGTGGTCGTGGCGATATCGGGGCAACCGACGCGGGGGCCTGTAGTCAGCGCTCCGACACCCGACACCCGACAACCGACAACCGCGAAGCGCTTCGAAGTCCACGTCACCCCCGAAATGATCCGCCATAGCCGGATCGATGAAGCGCTCTACTTCACCGGCACCATCTACGGCATCGCCATCCTTCTGCTCATCTTGGCCACGGGGTGGTCGGCCCGGATCCGCGACTTCGCGCGGCGCTGCGTGCCATGGCCCTTCGTCGCCGCGATGCTCTACTTCGTCCTGCTATCGCTTGTCATCGCTGCGCTGACGTTCCCGCTCGATTTTTACGGCGGCTTCGTCGTACCGCACCAGTTCGATCTCACCGATCAGAGTTTCGCCGGCTGGCTCGGCGACTTCGGCAAAGGGCTCGGAGTGAACGTCGTCATCTTCACTCCGCTGGCGGCGATCGCGCTGGTCATCATCCGCCGCATCCGCCGCTGGTGGATCGTCCTCTGGATCGGAACCATCCCGCTGATCATCCTCGGAGTTCTGGCCACACCGCTGGTCATCGATCCGCTTTTCAACCACTTCGGCCCTCTGCGCGACGCCTCGCTGCGGCAGGCTCTGCTCGACGAAGCGTCGAGCGCGGGCATCGCAGAGAGCCGCGTCTTCGAAGTGGACAAATCGAAGCAGACGAAGGAGATGAATGCCTACGTCACCGGCATCGGCCCATCGGCGCGCATCGTCCTGTGGGACACGATCCTCGCCAAGCTCGACCGCGACGAGATCCTCTCCGTGATGGGCCACGAGATGGGCCATTACGTTCTCAACCATCTCTGGCAGGGGATCGCCTTCAGTGTCGTCGTCACGTTCCTCGGTTTTTTCATCGCGCAGCGGCTCTTCGAATGGGGCCTGGTGCGCTGGGGCGTGCGCTGGCGCGTGGGAGATCGTGCGGATCCCGCCGCGCTGCCCTGGCTGCTCGCCGTCAGCAGCCTGCTGGCGTTTCTCCTCTCGCCGGTCTACTCCGGCTACTCGCGCCACATCGAGCATCAGGCCGACGTCTTCGGCCTCGAGCTGACGCACAAGAACGAAGCGATGGCCAGCTCCTTCGTCAAATTCGCCGAGGATTCGAAAGCTGATCCCCGCCCTCCGCGCTTCATCGAATGGTGGTATTACTCCCACCCATCCCTCGGCCGCCGCATCGACTTCGTCCTCGCGTACAAACCGTGGGAGAAGGGACAGCCGAATCAACTCTGGCACCGTTGAGGATCTTCGGTAGTGGGGTCTACGCCCGGTAGAAACGCTGCCTGAGAGACGCAGGTCGGACTCTCCAGTCCTGATACGATTGACTCGGCCTATGAGCAAACCTGACACGCTCTCTGAGCAAGCATTTGCGAATTACTGTGAATCACGGCGATACGCCATGGTTCGGCTGGAAACTGGTCCGTCACGAACGCCTGATTTCGAAGTCAAAGCGAGCGGTTCCCGTCTCGTAGCCGAGATAAAAGAGTTCACGCCTAATCCACACGACGAAGAGCAGGCGCGCGCGAAAGCGAGAGGCGGCGCAGTTGTCACTAGCCTCGACGGTCGGCGTGTTCGCCGTGCAATCGAAGACGCTGGACCTCAGCTCAAGAAGTTTCGCGATGAGCACATTCCGACTGTCGTGTTCTTATTTGACAAATTGTCGTTAATGGCATTCGCCCGTACCCTCGGTGTCCCTATTTCGCCCCCCAAGCAGATTGAGTGGGGAATGTACGGACAGCACGCTGTCGATTACGAGGTTCCAGTTCTTTGTAGTCCGATCTACCTTGGCGATCGCCGCGGTGGCAATCGCGAACTTACGAATGAACAGCGGACGTATGTATCCGCAGTCGCGGTTCTGGCGGAAGGTGGCGACTCGGCATGGTATTACCACAATTACTTCGCAACAGTTCAACTCTCCCGGGCTGTGCTAAACGACGAACGTGATCGCCACTTTCACAATCCTTCGCACCCCCTTGAGACGGCGTCGGCAGGGTGGGCGGAGTTGCTTTTCTAGGCACTTGTAAACGATTACAAACTGGCTACTTGCGACCACTTGCGACAGTGGAGCTCATGGGGCAGCTTTGTTTCTCAACAGCTATCCGCCTTCATGATTGCGGCGTCTCACTGTGCTCGCTGCGGAAGTAGCGGAAACCCTTCCCGGCGGGCCGCATCACGCAGACGATCGTCGAGGGAAACGACTGTCACCGAGCCAGGATCGCCGTCGGCAAGAATCGACGCGGCGGCTAGTTGCAGTGAGTCGGCGGCACGCAGAGCATGGACTCTCAAAAGACGCTTCGCGACATCGCGTACGCTGTTTACAGCGGCAATCTCGCTCCAATCTTCGCGTAGAGCGGTGAGACGATCGAAGGCGGCCTCGATGGAGATTACGGCTGCCGGTTTTTCCCGTTCGAGGCGAGCGAGCGCCGAAACGCACTCGACATCCGTTGCCCACCAGACGTGCATGTGGCGATCTTTGGCGAGGATGTCGCGGACCGCGGGAGTCGTCGATTCCGTGACCAGAAGCGGGATGACCGCCGAACTGTCCCAGAACTTCATCGGCCTGTTTCCCGTTCGTCGAGCAGCAAAGCAAGCGCGCTGACGTTCTTCGGGAGAGAGGGAGGAGCTGTGTCGACGATCTCCTTGCGGATCTTTCCGAGTCCCCGACGAAGAATACCTCGCCGCTCGAGATCGGCGCGCCGCTGGTCCGCCCCTTTGTCTTCAGCCGTCACCGGATCGAGCCGGGCGATGGGGTTCCCGCGGTCGACAATGAGATAGCTCTCTCCCTCGCGAACGTGACGCAGGATCGCGCTGAGGTTATTCTTGGTTTCGGACACGCTGGCCCTTTTCATATGGCTATTATAGCCATCTCCGGTAGGTCGCGTAGTTTATGCCTCATACCGCGACGGGCATACGTCCGCCACCAATTGGCCCGGAAGGCGCTGGGTATAATCCGGCGGGCTCGACGGATAAGCGGCGAGCACCGGAGGAAGCATGGACGAACAGACAGGAGGGGCGACCGAGGCAAGCAGCGCGATCGCCGAGGCCGAGAGTCACAACGAGCCGAAGATCGGGACCAAAGACAAGCTCGAAGAGCTTTGTGTCAACACCATCCGCTTCCTCGCCATCGACGGCGTCGAGAAAGCCAAATCCGGACATCCCGGGGCGCCGATGGGGATGGCCGACATGGCCTTCGTCCTCTGGACCGACTTCATGCGCCACGATCCGAAGCAGCCGTCGTGGCAGGATCGCGACCGCTTCGTCCTCTCCGCCGGCCACGCCTCGATGCTCCTCTATTCGCTGCTGCATCTCACCGGCTATCCCGAGATGACCATGGAGCAGCTTCAGAGCTTCCGGCAGTGGGGCTCGAAGACCGCCGGCCATCCGGAGTACGGCGACGCTCCCGGCATCGAGGTCACCACCGGCCCGCTTGGGCAGGGGTTCGCCAACGGCGTCGGCATGGGCATCGCCTCGAAGATGCTGGCGGCGCGCTTCAATACAGACGATCCGTTCAGGCCGGTGCAGAACTGGATCTACGTGATCTGCTCCGACGGCGATCTCGAGGAAGGGATCAGTTCCGAGGCGGCGTCGCTGGCCGGCCACCTCGGGCTGGGTAATCTCATCTACCTCTACGACGACAACGACGTCACTCTCGATGGCGACAAGCGCCTCTCGATGTCGGAGGACGTGAAGAAGCGATTCGAAGCGGCGCACTGGCACGTGCAGAAGATCGACGGCCACGACCGCGACGCCGTGCGCAAGGCCATCCGCAAAGCGCAGAAGGTCTCCGACAAGCCGTCGATGATCATGGCCAAGACGGTCATCGGCTGGGGAAGTCCGAAGTTCCATGGTACCTCGCGCGCGCATGGCGAACCGCTCGGCCCCGAGGAGGCCGCGGCGACGAAGGTGGCCCTCGGATGGCCGGCCGAGCCGGCCTTCTACGTTCCCGACGAGGTGCGCGCCGAGTTTGCGCGCAAGGTGAAGAGGCTGGCGCGGGCGCGCAAGCAGTGGGACAGTGGGATGGCCGCGTGGCGCGAGCGCAATCCGCAGCTCGCCGCGGAGTGGGACGCCTACTGGTCGCATTCGCTGCCGGAGGGTTACGAGCTGCAGCTCGCCGATGCCGGAAAGACCGACAAGCCGATCGCCACGCGCGAACTGTCGAACCAGGTCATCCAGAAGATCGGCGACATCGCACCGTTCGTCGTCGGCGGTGCCGCGGATCTGGCGTCATCGACGAAGACCAATTTCAAGACCGGCGGCTCGATCGAACGGTTGAAGGACGACGTCAATGACCCGCCGCCATTCGACCTGTTCAAGGGCAAGAACCTCCATTTCGGCATCCGCGAGCACTCCATGGGGGCAGAGCTCAACGGCATGACGTTGTATGGCCCGTTCCGCGCCCACGGCTCGACGTTCCTGATCTTCTCCGACTACATGCGGCCTGCCATCCGCCTGGCCGCGCTGATGAAGATCCCGTCGATCTTCGTCTACACGCACGACTCGGTTTTCCTCGGCGAAGACGGTCCGACGCATCAGTCAGTCGAGCAGCTTTTCTCGCTCCGCCTGATTCCGAACATGACCCTATTCCGTCCCGCCGACGGGTCTGAGACCGGGATGGCCTGGGCCTGGGCGATCGGCAACAAGCACGAAGGGCCGACGATCATCGTGCTGACGCGGCAGAAGGTCGACATCATCCCGCACGCCGCCGATTTCGATCCACATCAGATCTGGCGCGGCGCGTATGTGCTCGACGGCTACGCCGACGGCGATTTCACCTTCATCGCCACCGGCTCCGAGGTGACGCTGGCTGTCCGGACGGCGGAGCTGCTGCGCAAGGAAGGCATTCGCGCCCGCGTCGTCTCCGCTCCGTCGCTCGACGTCTTCGACCGTGAACCTGTCGAATACCAGAACGAAGTCCTCGGCGACCGCAGCCGCATCGTCGCCATCGAAGCCGGCCGCTCGTCCGGCTGGTACAAGTACGTCAACCACGACGCCCTCATCATCGGCATCGACCGCTTCGGCGCCTCGGCACCGCTGGCGGATATCGAGAAGGGCTTCGGCTTCACACCGGAGGCGGTGGCGGAGAAGGTAAGGGGGTGGCGGTAGGCACGGGCGACAACACCGTATACGCGCCTAACCGCATTTCTCACGCGCTGAGTGGAATTGGTTCGTTCTCGGCACACCTTCAATCGAGAGTCCTTCTCCCCCAGCGCTTTTCAGCTGGGGGAGAAGGTGCCGAAGGCGGATGAGGGGGCGTTTCACGAGGACGTCATTCGCGCGCCTTCGAGCGCTCTCCGACCAGCGTCGGAAAATCGCGCATATCTCGTAAAGCGCCCCCCTCATCCGCCTTCGGCACCTTCTCCCCCCGCAAGAAACCGCGGGGGGAGAAGGGCTCTCGACGAAGGGAGTGGCAAGGCTCTCGAGGGAACAATTCAAGTGCGCGTGTGAGGATGCAGCCTAGCTCACGAAGGAGCCTATCCCGCCTTACACCGCGAGAAGCGCCGGCCGAACTGACTCCGAAGCCGCCAACGCTGCCGGGCTTCATCTTCGGTTACATCGTTTGCAAGGGCGTAGGCCTGGATATCTTGCCTCCCAAGCTCAAGGCAATAGGCGACACGTTCCTCGATTGTCATCGACGCCGTCTTGCGTTGCAGTTCCTCAAAGGTTTCGTCGTCGGGAATCATCCTCCGAGTATACGACCGCTACAATTCCCCCATGCGCATTCGATTTGTCGCTCTCCTCGTTCTCCTGACCGCCACCTCCGCGTTTGCCAACTTCCGGGAGTTCACCGACCTGCCGAAGAATCCGGAGTTGGAGCTGGCGGCGAAGAATGCGGCGGAGCAGACGCTGAAGGATTTCCCCAAGCTGACGGCGGACAACCTGGCCATCAGCATCGTCGATGTGACGAAACCGAACACGATCGACCGCGGCGACTGGCATGGCGACGCGCCGTTCTATCCCGCCTCGGTGGTGAAGCTCTACATCATGGCCGAGGTGTTCCATCAGAAGCTTCAAGCGGATCCCGAGGTGGCGCGGGCGCTGGGCGAGATGATCCGTCTCTCCGACAACGACGCCACCGCCTTTCTGCTCGATCTCGTCAGCGACACCTGTCCGGGGCCGAATCTCGACGGGCGCGCGCTGGCGAAGTTCATCGACAAGCGGCGCGTGGTGAATCGCTGGTTTGCCTCGATGGGCTACGACATCAGCGCCATGGCGAAGCCGTGGAGCTTCGGGCCGTTCGGGCGCGAGAAGCAGCTCCTCGGCGGCGATGCACGGCCCAACCGCAACCGTTCCAGCGCCAATTCGTTTGCCTCGCTCCTGCTCTGGATCGCGCGGAAGCGCGCACTCTCGGGCGCCGACAGCGACGCCATGCTGGCGCTGCTCGAGCGTCCTCTGAATCCGTTGCGTGCGGACGAGAACCAGGTCAAGGAGTTCATCGGCGAGTCGCTGCCGGCCGGATCGCGGGAATGGTCGAAAGCGGGATGGACCTCGGAAGTCCGGCACGACGCCGCGTACATCGAGCTGCCGGGCGGGCGGAAGCTGATCCTGGTGATCATGACCCGAGGCACGGCGGACGACGTCAAGCTCATACCGGCGATCGCTAAGAGCGTGCTCGGCGAGCTGCAGACAGTTGCTCCGCCGCCGCCCACCAAGTAGTGCTACGCTCATCGCTCACGAAAATGGAATGGTGGGTCTGGGTTCTCGCCGCGTTTCTGTTACTCATCATCGAGTTTCACGCCACGACGGCGCACATTGGCTTTTTTGCGGTCGGCGCCTTTCTGGTGGCCATCATCGTCGGGGCCGGCGTCCCCATGCCGCTGTGGGGACAGCTCCTGACGTTCTCGATCTCGTCGGTCATCCTCCTGATCTTCGTTCGGCCGATCGTCGTTCGAAAACTCGGATTCAACATCACGAAGATCGTCGACACATTCGTCGGCGAGCAGGCCGTCGTCCTGGTCGATCTGCCGGTCGCTGCCGAGGGAAAAGCGGAGATGCGGGGAAGCACGTGGACGGCGCGCAATGTCGGAGAAACGCCGCTATTGAAAGGTCAACGCTGCGTCGTCGAACAGGTCGTCGGGCTGACCATCCTGGTTCGGGCGTCGTGAGCAATACCATCGGAGGAACTTTCTCATGTCTACTCTCATCGTAGCGATCGTCGTCGTCATCTTCCTGATGATCATGATCGGGCGCATCGCCCGGATCGTTCCGCAGCAGAACGCCTGGGTGGTGGAGCGGCTCGGCAAGTACTCCAACACGCTCAACGCCGGTTTTCACATCCTGGTGCCGTTCCTCGACACCATTCGCTACAAGCACTCGCTCAAAGAGGTTGCGCTCAACGTCCCGGAGCAGGTCTGCATCACACGCGATAACGTGCAGGTTGCCGTCGACGGCGTGTTGTACTTCAAAGTGCTCGACCCGGCGCGCGCCTCGTACGGCATCTCCGACTACACCTACGCCATCTCGCAGCTCGCGCAGACGAACCTCCGCAGCGAGATCGGCAAGATCGAGCTCGACCGCACGTTCGAAGAGCGGACCAACATCAATCTGATGGTGGTGACCGAAGTCGACAAGGCCTCGGAAGCGTGGGGCGTGAAAGTGCTGCGCTACGAGATCAAGAACATCAACCCGCCGCAGGACGTGCTGGCGGCGATGGAGAAGCAGATGCGCGCCGAGCGCGAGAAGCGCGCCACGATCCTGCAGTCCGAGGGGCAGCGCGACGCCGCCATCAACGCCGCCGACGGTGACAAGCAGCAGGTCATCAAAGCGTCCGAAGCGAAGAAACAGCAGGCCATCAATGAGGCCGAGGGACAGGCCGCGGCCATCCAGTCCGTCGCCGCGGCGACCGCCAGCGGCATCAAACAGATCGCTGATGCCATCCAGACCCCCGGCGGCTACGAGGCCATGCAGCTCCGCCTGGCCGAGGAGTACATCAAGCAGTTCGGCCAGCTTGCCAAGAGCGGCAACTCGATGATCATCCCCGCCAACCTGAGCGACGTCAGCTCGATCATCGCCATGGCCACGAGCGTGTTGCGGAAGGTGTCGGCGGATCCGAAGGCGCCGGCGCGGGCGACACAGTAAAGCGCTACGCGTGTTGTCGGTTGTCGGTTGGAGTTGCAAGGGTTGCTGAGTTGCAAGGTTGCTTGGTTCCGAGGTTGCGGGGTCTCGGGGTTCGCTCGATTCCGCACGCCGCGAGACCTCGAAACCGCGAGACCCCGTAACCCTGCAACTCAGCAACCGTGTAACCCAAAACCGCCAACCGACAACGCGCGCAGCATTACGCCGCGCGTCGCCACCACGCGTAAGCCGGCAATCCCGCGGCCAGGATTCCGAAGCCGATCAGGCTGTTGGCCGGCGACTTCACGATCGTGGCGATGACGACGATCCAGCACGAGGCGGTGAAGATGGCCGTCGTCACTGGATGTCCCGGCGTGCGGAAGCCGGCCGGTGGCTGCCGCCGGCGGAAGATGAACAGGGCCAGCCCGGTCAGACCGAAGAAGACGAAGTCGGTCGAGACGACGAAGCTGAGGATCTGGTCGTACGTCCCCGAGAGCGTGATGACCACGGCCACGACCCCCTGCAGTGCGATGGCCACGACCGGCACGTGCGTCTTCTTGCTGATGCGCCCGACGCTGCGGAAAAAGAGGCCGTCCGCGGCCATGGCGTAGTAGACGCGCGGCGCGGTGAGCATGCTCTGGCTCAGGAATCCCAGCGTGGAGATGGCGATCCCCGCGGCGATGAGCCGGGCGCCGCGCTCACCAAGCGCCAGCCGCATCACCGCCGAGGCGGGCGTCGAGGTGTTTGCCAGCCCCTCCGCGCCGAGCGCGCGCACGCAGATGAACGTCACGCCGACGTAGATGGCGATGACGCCGGCGATGCCGACCAGCAGGCCGATGGGGAGGTCGCGCCGCGGCCGCGCCAGCTCGCCCGAAACGAAGCTGGCCGTCTGCCAGCCGCCGTAGGCGAACATGACCGGCGTCATGGCCGCGCCGAAACGGAGGAAGAGATCCGGCGACATCGGCGCGTCGAGCATGGCCCGCGCGGCCGCATGCGGCGCGGAGATCGTGGCGCCGGCGATGATCAGCATGGCGATGGCCGCGAGCTTGAGCAGCATCAGCACGCTCTGCGTGTTGCTGCCGCTGCGGACACCGAGGCAGTTGATCAGCGTGAGGATGAGCAGCGTGACCACGGCGATCGTCCACTCCGGAACGGCGATTCCGATCAGGCTGATGGTGTATTTCGCAAACGCTGCCGCGACCGCTGCCATCCCTCCGCTCTGGACGATGAGCAGAAGCGCCCAGCCGTACATGAATGCCACCGAGGGATGGTAGGCGTCGCGGAGGTAGGCATACTGCCCCCCAACCTCGGGGCGGAGAGCGGCCAGCTCGGCGTAGGCGAACGCGCCGAGGAGGGCGATGACGCCGCCGGCCGCCCAGGCCCCGACGATCATCGCCGGCGTGTGCACCCGTTGCGCGACGACGTAGGGGTTGATGAAGATGCCGGAGCCGATGATGCCGCCCATGACGATCATGGTGGCGTCGAACGCCCCGAGGCGGCGGGAGAGAGTAGGGGGGCCGGGAGTCGGGAGTCGGGGGTCGGAGTTAGCCTGCATTTCTCACACGCTCACTTGAATTGTTCCCTCGAGAGCCCTGCCACTCCCTTCGTCGAGAGCCCTTCTCCCCCAGCAAGAAACCGCTGGGGGAGAAGGGCTCTCGACGAGGTACATGGTGCCGACGATCTAAGTGAGCGTGTGAGAAATGCAGGTTAGAAACCAGCACTCCACCCCCGCTTACTTCGTTCACGCGGCGCCGCCGGCGGCTGCCTCGGCCGGCGCGCATCGCACCGTCGCCACCACCTCGTTGCCGCATCCACGGAACTCGATCGAGGAGAAGCTAACGTGGCGGGCCATCAGGATTCCGCGGCCGTGACGGTCGAAGGCGCGGCGCGGATCGATGTCGAGGTAGCGCGACCATTCGAATCCGTTGCCGCGGTCGCAGATGGTGAAGCGAAGCTCATCGTCGCCGCGAACGAAGCGGACGTCGACGCGTTTGCCGCGATTCTCGGGGAGCGTGAGCCGGCGCGACACTTCCGCCGCCCAGGCACCCTCCTCGAGCAGCACGCTCTTCTCGTCGTAGGTGATGCCGAGGTTTCCATGCTCGACGGCATTGACCATGAGCTCCGTCAGGCCGATGACGGTCGACTCGGCATCAGGGCAGGCGTTGGCCAGGACCGCCGCCAGCCCGCGCGCTTCCTCGATCGTGCTGTAGGTGAAATGGGCGTCGTCGAGCAGTTGCAGAACCTGCATCCCCCTGCGGACGCGGTGCTGCAGATCCTTCGCCGCGGCGCGGTCGCTGGCGGCTGTGCGGACGACGCTGAGCAGCATCTCCGAGTCGTAGGGCTTGGTCAGGTAGTAGTAGGCGCCGGCGCGAATGCCCTCGATCACTTCCGCGCGGCTGACCAGGGCGCTCTGGAGGATGACCGGGAGGATGAGGAAGCGGTGGTCGCCCTTGATGCGGATGAGAAGGTCGAGACCGTTCAAGCGCGGCATGCTCCGGTCGAGAAGCACGAGATCGAACCGGTCCGGATGCGCGTCGAGTATCGACCACGCTTCGACACCGTCGCGCGCGAATGCGGTGGCGAACCCTTCGCGGCTCAGATGGGCATCGAGCAACGCTCGATCGAGCTCATTGTCTTCGACGACCAGGACATTCGTCTGCTCAGACATCGCGGGATGCTGACGATCATAAGACAAAAGCGCAGCCGGGCCACGGCTGATCGCCCGCCGGTATCACGGAAAATGCGATGCGGAGCAGTCGATGTCCACGTCGAGCACGTGCATGTGAACCTTTTTGCTGCGCTTCTTCCGGGCCAGGGCCTTGGCAGCCGCGATGGTCTTCTTGGAAAAGACGCACTCCGAGGTCTGCGGTGCGCACGGCGCTCCGTCGCTGGGAACGGCGGTACAACCGCTGCTGTCATTGCCCATCAGGTAGTAGGCGAGGAAGTGCGGAGGCGTCGTCTCCGTGCTCGTCATCGTGTTCAGGATCTGGAATTGCGCGCCGGGCTTGAAGACGATGTTGACCGAGCCGGAGGTCCCGGCGTTTGCCGTCACCGTAATCCCGTCCGGATCGGTCGAGTGCAAGGTCACCCACGCGTCGACCCTTCCGTCACCGTTGGTGATCGCTTCGGCGACGCCATGCTCGACGAAGATGTGCGCGGAGACCTTGTCGGTGGCGGATGGATCCTTGTACTTCGCCAGAATGTCGGTCATCGAAGGGCAGCAGCAGCGCAGGTGGGGGATGGCGCCGA
>Ga0247668_1000291_pt1 | contig 12976 bp, 11 predicted proteins | sample CNK09_metaG_FD_182737 | JGI IMG/M metagenome (GOLD analysis project Ga0247668, IMG submission 182737) | Soil microbial communities from Purdue University Martell Research Forest, Indiana, United States - CNK09 | ecosystem: Environmental > Terrestrial > Soil > Temperate forest > Bulk soil...
CACCGAGACCGCCGCGGCCTTCGCGCTCACCATGGTCGATCCCGAAGGCCGCGGCGGTCTCGGTGTGTTCCATTGGGTCTCTTACGGCATCGCGCCGAATGTGACGTCGTTCGCAGAAGGCGAAGTGAGCAAAGCGTCGGACAAATATGTCGGCGGCAAGAGCACACAAGGTGTGGGCAATTATTCCGGTCCCTGCACCCCGCCCGGCAGCCCGCACCATTACACCTTCAAGATCATCGCCACGGATCTCGACCCGAAGGAATTGCCCCCGGGCCTGACGCTTCCCGAACTGGAAGCTAAGCTGAATGGCCATGTGAAGGGCGCAGCCGGCCTCGTCGGGTTGTTCGTAAAGCCGTAATTGTTGGACGTCGAATTAAGAACGCCCTCTCCATTCGGAGAGGGCGTTTGTTTGTGTACGGAAGAGTTTGAAAACTATTTCGCGGCGGAAGCAGCCTTCGCCTTTTCTTCTTCCAACCCCTTCGCGACGCGTTCCTGGGTCTGCTTGATATTCTGCTGCCACGCGGCCGGATCGATGAACGGGTTGGGATCGCCGGGTTTGCGGTTCTTCAGCTTCTCGGCGCGCTCGAAGATGGAGCCGCCCGGATAATCCGTGCCCGGGTTCCAGCCGTGATTCGCGAAATAGACCTGGATGCCTTCGATCTTGGCCACGCGGGCCGAGCTGATCATCGCCTGCTCGAAGCCTTTCACGCCGTCGCGTCCGCCAAGCCCGCCCGAATAGAACGCCTTGTAGGGCTTGCCATTATCGAACACCGTGAATTCGGCACTCATGACGCCCGGCGTATGGCCCGGCGTCACATAGAGCTTCAGCGTCGTGTCGCCCAGCGTGTAGGTGTCGCCGTCGTGGACGATGCGGTCGCGCTTGGGCGCGCGCGGCGGCGGTGCGCCGTTGCGGCCAGGCTTTGAGGCCGTGTCTTCAATCATCTTCCAATCCGCTTCGGTCGCGTAGACGGGCGCGCCGGTCAGTTCATGCATCCGGTCGATGCCGCCCCAATGGTCGATATGCCCGTGGCTGATGAAGATGGCCTTGATGTCCTTCAGGTCGGTGCCGATCTTTTTGATGCTGTCGATGACATGCATCACCATGTCCGGTTCCTCGGAGGCGTCGATTAGAATGGAGCCCGCCGAGGTCTTGATCAGGTAACAGGACACGTAGCCCGGTCCGACATACCAGACATTGTCGAACATATGGATGGGCGGCACTTTCTGGAATTCGACCGCTTCCTTGCCCTTTTCCCGGTAGGACTGGCTGATCGGGCTCGTGGGGCTCTTGGGAAAGCCGGTGTACACGGCCTGCGCCGAGGCAGTGTTCGCAAACAGGAACGCCGCGGTCGCCGTGGCCAGAGCAAGCGTCGTAATTTTGCTGGTCGTCTTCAATGGGTCCTCCCGTTGCTTTGCAAGGCGCCCATGCGCCGCGGAAAGCTCGCGCTTCTATAGTACAGGGCACACCATTTCGGGAAGGAGGGAACCGGCCGGCGATTACAGCATGGTGGGGCTGACATGCGTGACCGGCGCCAAATCTCCGCAAACCGAACACCGGGCGCGATATTTACAATAACCCGGCTGAGAAAATGCGAGGCGACTGGTTACGGTCTGCACATTCTTGCGGGTGGGCTGTTCCAGCCCCGTCGCGATGCACCGGTCGCAGATGCATTCGCCCCGCCTGTGGTCCAGCCAGGTCTCGACTCGGTGGGCAAGAGAGAGAGGTCGCACGGCGGTTTCTTTCGCTGAACCGGCGAGTTGACAGGACGCCGCTCCCTGCGCCGGCCGGCGGCTGCCAGCTTTCTTGGCGCTGCCGGCCCCGGCTGTTCCAGCTTTCGCCATTTGCTGGAGTCAAAAGACAACGCGCCAAGCTCCGTGCGGTTCGGTACGGAACCGTCCTTTCCGGTCCTCCTTGCATGATTGCCTCGGAAGGAGGCAGCATCGGCCTATCGCGCGTTAGGACGCAGCAGCCCGAGACCCTCTGCCCCATGCTTTCTGGTCCTCATAGAGATGCGCAGAGTGAAGCGGGGGTGCTGCCTGCCGGCGACGGCAAGGCCTGGCTAAAGCGGCCGGGAGTTGTTATTTCCCTTGCAGTACATGCACTTGCCGCGTTTTTCCTGATTTCCCACATGAACGCGTCTCCCCCGCGGACATTGATCCCCTTCGTGCCGGTGGAACTCGTGCAATTCGCCGAGCAAACAACATCACCAGCGTCCCCGCCCGCACAACAAAAGCCCGCCGCACCCCAGCAGCCGAGGACAGCTTTGTTGCAGCCCAAACCGCCGCAAACATCCGCCGGGCGGCCCGCCATTCCCAACGCGCCTGGTCCGGCCGCAGAGGCGCCCACGGCGCCGCCGCGCGATGAACTCGACAGCCAGCTTGAAGCGCTTTCCGAGCTCCGGCAGGCTCCAACAGACCCGCGGCTGTTGAACGGCACGGGGACATCGGATGCGACGGTCGCGGGCAATGGCGCGGCGCGGGGGAGGGCGGCCTACAGCGTCAAGGATTACATCCGCGCCCAGGTGGAGCGCCGCTGGAATCTGGACATGGGGACGTTGGGCACGCGCAATTTCGTCATCCCCATCCATGTGGTGCTCGCTCCAGACGGCACCGTGACTGAGGCAGAGATCGTCGACCAGAAACGCTATGTCGCCGACGCGGCCTACCGCTTCATCGCGGTCAGCGCGCGCAATGCGATACTGCTGTCTTCGCCGCTCGCACTGCCCTCGGATCATGAGGGGACGTTGGAGCTGACGCTGGATCTCAATCCCCGCGACACGTTGCAGTGAATTGCGCCGGTCCTTACGGGAGCGTGCGCGCCACGCGAAAGCCCGACAGGCTGGAATAATCGAACTCGCCGCCATTCGGGGCGCTGCCGCTGCGCGCGGCCGAACGTATGAAGATCGGGACATTGTCCCAGGAGCCGCCGCGGATCACGTGTTTGGCACAGCCTTGGCCCCGCCAGGCGCTGCCATCGGTGGGCGCGCCGGCATAGCTCTCGTGCCAGCAATCCTCCGTCCACTGCCAGGCATTGCCCAGCATGGCGTAAAGCCCGAAGGGATTGGGCGCGAAGTTGTCGACATCGGCCAGCACGTGATAGTCGAATTTGCTGCCGCAGCCATTGCAATTGGCATGGCCGGAGCCGATGGCCTCGCCCCACCAGCGCGCGGTGACCGTGCCCGCCCGTGCCGCATATTCCCATTCCGCCTCGCTGGGCAACCGGTATGACGCATTGGCGAGGTTCGGGCGCGCGGCTTTGGCCTTGCTATTCAGCCAGGCCACATAGGCCTTCGCATCGTTCCAATCGAGGCACACGGCCGGCCAGTGCGGCGGCTCGACGGAGTAGGGCGGATAGGCAAGTCCCCGGCCGGGCGAACGCCAGGTCAGGTTCTGTATCCGGTTGCACGGGAGCGGCTGATAGCCGGTGTCTTTCAGGAAGCGCAGGAATTCTTCGCTGGTGACAGGATATTTGCCGAGCGCGAAGGCCTTGATCGAGACGCGATGCAGCGGTCCTTCGGTGTCGAAACGGCCGGCCTCATTGTCGGGGCTTCCCATCAGGAATTCGCCGGCCGGAATGCCGACCATCACGGGACATTCGGCGCATTCCTTGAATTCGCGATTCGACTCTTCGGGTGCGTCGAACGCGGTGCGCGCGGCCGGTGCCGCGGGTGCCGCCGATATGGTCAGGGCCACCGACGCGCTCAGCAGGGCAGACAAGACAAGGAGGCGGCTCCAACCCATGCATTCGGCCGGCGACGGATTGCCTGGGAAAGCTAGAGCGATTTCGGAGCGAAGGAAATCAAAGACTCGTCAGGGCCAAGTCCGGCCCGAGGGGCCTATTCCGGCCGCCAGCGGATAGCTTCCTCGACGGTGAGAAGGCGTCGTACCCGCCCCGTCGTCATCCGTCCGGCCCGCACCCGTCCGGTCGTCAGGCGGCGCGCATCGCGCACGACCACCGCGCCGAACAGCAGCGTAACCAAGGCACCGAAGAGGATGGTCCAGAGAATGCGCATGATCAAAACTTTAGCGAAGGCCAAGGCATCCGATCAATGCGGCCATCCTACAATTTGTATTACGGTAAATGGCACGATGGCGTGACGGTTACGTGTCTATCTCCAGGCAGGCTTGCCGAGATTGACCGTGCTCGGCTTGGTTACCATGCCGACCGCCGCACCGACCGCGCCGCCTACCACGATGCCCGGGGGACCGCCGATTACCCCGATCCCGGCCCCGATGCCGGCACCCGACAGACCACGGTCACCCGTTGCGGTGCCGCAGCCCGCAAGCAGGAACGACATCAACATTGCTGCGGTGAATGCCTTCATGTGCGCATACTCCCCGATAGTCCCCGCATCCCGGTGCCATAACGGGACCTTAGCCTTTGCGTTCCCGGACCCGCCGTGAAATCGCTGTGGCAAAACTCGGCGCGGCGCGCAGGTTAATGGGCAGTCAATGCCCCGATTTGCATCAACACGGCGGCGGTGTCGAAGAAGCTGTTATGTTCCACGATTTTCCCGTTTCGTATCACCCACCGCACCGCCACTTCGGCCTTGGTGAGCACGCCGGAAGGCTGATGAACGCTTTCAACATCGAACAGTCCCCAGACGGTATCGCCTTCCGCGATGATCTCCATCACATCGAGATGGCGAATGTGATAGGTCGCAAAGACAAGCGCGCTTAGCTCGAGCACACCGATGCGGGCATTATGGATACCGCCGAACCGAAAGAATTGGCTTGGCGCATTGGACTTCCAGTTGACGGCCTCGTCGAGCGCATCGAACAAGGGGCGCAAATCGCCTTGCCGAAAGCCGCGCGCCACAGACTGCATGAGCGCCTTGTTCGCGATTTCCTTGCGCTTATTCATTAGATTGGTCTCATCGTATTTTCGCCGTGCGGTTGTAGGCTTTGGTGCCGGGGAGGGGAACCGCTCCACTGACGCAGCCTGTGCGGTTCAACAAAAATTGTTCGTATGATTGCTTGCCCGGCTGAAAAGGACGTCAAACACGGGGGAGGCGTCGTCCGCGTTCTCGGCCAGCGAGCGCCGCCAGCCGCGTTGCGCGGGCGCGAATCCGCCTCTATATCAACCGCCAAACGAAAGGCATCCCTATTGCGCGCCGACACCGAACGCACCATCGACGAGATCAAGCAGGCGCTCTCCCTGCTGAGGAGGCATCTTTGACTGGGACAATGCCGTCCGCCGCCTCGATGAGCTGAACGCCAAGTCCGAATCCCCGACCTTCTGGAACGATTCTCAAACCGCGCAAACCTTGATGCGCGAGCGGAACCGGCTGGACCGGTCGATCTCCACCTATCGCGCGCTGGAGACCGAGCTGAACGATTCGGTGGGCCTGATCGAACTCGCCGAGGCCGAGAACGACAAGGCCATGGTCGCCGATGCCGAAGCCGCGCTTGCGGGCCTGCGCTCGCGGGCCGAGGCGTTAAAGCTGGAATCCATGCTGTCGGGCGAGGCAGACGCCAACGATGCCTATCTCGAAGTTCATGCGGGTGCGGGTGGCACCGAATCCCAGGATTGGGCCCAGATGCTGCTGCGCATGTATATGCGCTGGGCGGAAAAGCACGGCTACAAGGTCGAATATCTGGAAGAGAGCGAAGGCGAAGAGGCCGGCATCAAATCCGCCACCATCCTGGTCAAAGGCGAGAACGCCTATGGCTGGCTGAAGACCGAATTGGGCGTGCACCGGCTGGTGCGCATTTCGCCATTCGATTCCAATGCGCGGCGGCATACCAGCTTCGCTTCGGTCGGCGTCTTCCCGGTGATCGACGAGAAGATCGAGATCGATATTCCGGACAAGGATGTGCGCATCGACGTCTATCGCGCCAGCGGTGCCGGCGGCCAACACGTCAACAAAACCGAAAGCGCGGTGCGCATCACGCATCTGCCGACCAATATCGTCGTGCAATGCCAGAGCGATCGCTCGCAGCATAAGAACCGCGCGACCGCATGGAACATGCTGCGCGCGCGCATCTATGAAGCGGAGATTCGCAAGCGCGAAGAGGCGGCGCAGGCGGAGAACGATGCCAAATCGGACATCGGCTGGGGGCACCAGATCCGGTCGTATGTGCTGCAGCCCTATCAGCTGGTGAAGGATTTGCGCACCGGCGTGCAATCGCATTCGCCGCAGGATGTGCTCGATGGCGATCTCGACCCGTTCATGGCGGCATCGCTGGCACAGAAAGTCGGCGGCGAGCCGGCGGGCGATATCTCGGACGTGGATTAAACCTTCACCGACAATTCGACGCCGTCGCCGATGGGCAGATCCACCGATTGATAATTCGCGGGATCGCGCACATAGGCGAGATAGGTCGCCAGCCGTTCCGGAAAGAGCTTGGTGTCATCGCCGATAACGAGCGCGCCGGGGGCCAGCTGCGGCTCGAGCGTCTTCAGCAGCGGCAGATAGAAATCCTTCCAGCCATCGAGGAACAGCATGTCGATGGGCGTATCCAAATCCTTCAGCGTCTCGAATGCATTGCCGTGACGGATCTCCACCCAGCGGTCGAGGCCCAAGGATTGCAGATTGGCGAGCGCGCCCTTCACTTTTGCAGCCGAGAGTTCGGCGGTGATGAGGCGTCCCTCGCAATTGTCGTTCAGCGCCGAAGCGAAATGGATGGCGGAAATGCCGTAGGACGTGCCCACTTCCACGATGGTGGCTGGACGCTTGCTGCGCGTCAGCACATAGAGAAGCTGCCCCACCTCCGGCGGCACCGGAAGAAACGCCGAATCGAAAAGCGAGGTGAGCGAAGGGTGATAACGCTGCCCGCCAAAACGCGCATCGGCTTCCTTCTGGATGTTCGCCAGCACAGCCGGATCTTTGGTGTCGGCTTGAGAGAAAAGCGAAGCCAACAGGCCAACGACCTTTGGCGATGCAAGCGTGTTCGGCATGGCCCGTTTCTAGACCAATCGCGCCCCGAAGGGGAGGCTATATCGCCGGCGCGTTCGTGGACTTTGCGGCCGCGGCGCCGGTTTTCTTGGAGTCGGTAAGGCTTTTCACGTCCGGTGCATCCGCGAGCGGATTGTCCGAATGGCGGCAATTGCCCTCGAAAAAGGCGCCCGATTCCACCGAAAGCGCCTCATGGAGGATATTGCCCTCGACATGGCAGGTGGCGCACAGCTGCACCTTGCGTGCCCGGATGCTGCCTTCGACGCGGCCGCGCACGGTCGCTTCCTCGGCATAGACATCGCCGGTGATAATGGCCTTGTCGCCGATCACCAGCCCCGCGGCGCGGATGTCGCCGTCAACCCGCCCGTCGACCTGGACGTCGCCCGCGGAGATCAAGGTTCCGCGCACGATCAGCTCGGCGCTGATGATTGAGGGCACGCCGCCATTGCGCGTGGGGCGCTTGGCCTGCGGCTGTGGTGCCGGTTGTGGCGGCGGAACGATTGGTGTGGGTTCTGCTTCTTTATTCTTTGAGAACATCGTGCCCTGCCTTGATGAACCTGCCTGGATCTCTAACCGCGTCGTCGTACCACACTTCGTAGTGGACGTGTGGCCCTGTGCTGCGTCCTGTCGATCCGAGGCTGCCGATGATCGTGCCCTTGTCGACGTGACTTCCAATCGGCGCCAGGATTTTCGACAAATGCCCGTATCGCGTGCGGATGCCATGACCGTGGTCAACTTCCACGGTATTGCCGTAATCGCCGTTCCGGCCCGCGAACACCACGACCCCGGGGGCGGTGGCGTGAACATCCGAGCCTTTGGGTCCCGAAAAATCGATTCCCGAGTGGAACGCAAGTTGTTCGTTGAAAGGATCGGGGCGCGCACCAAAGCTGCTGCTCACGCTGCCCGACGCCGTGGGCGAGATCAGCGGCACCGAATTCAGCGCGCTCACCACGTCGCGAAGTTTGCCCATGGCGGTTGTAGCGTCTGCAATTCCGGCGCCGAACGCATCATCCGTGATGTCGGCTTGCATGATGGGGGGGTGCGGGACTCCGGCGCCTTCGGCCGAAACGCGCTTCAACAATGTATTGGTGTTGATGCCGGTGGACTGCAAGGCGCGCGAAAGCCGCGTCGCCTCCTTGTTCACGTCCTGTGTCGCTTCCGCGAGAAGGGTGGATTGCCCCATGTCGAGACGCACGATGCGCGCGCTCTGCGCGTCGGCCTGTTTGAGAAGAGGCTGGGCGGTTTCGTTTGAGGAGATTTTGTGATGGAACAGCGAACGGAGCTTGACGACCACGCCGCCGAAGAAGGTGGTTCTGTCCTGGGCACGGGAAATGTCGGGCGAAACCATTGACGTGGCGTCGGGCACCGAAGCGGCGGCGCTCTGCGAGCGCACTTCGCCGGCCGCGAGCGCCGGCGGAGTTATCGCCGATACGTTCGAATCGAGCGCGTCGAACACGCCTCCCACTCCGGCCTTGGTGGCGGCAAGCTGTCTTTCGGGTTGCAGGACCGGCATCTCGGCCGTCCCATTGCCCAGCGACGCCTGAAGCATTTTCTTGTGTTCGATGATCGCAGCCAGCGCCTGCTGTTTGGCCTCGAAGGTATCGGCAACGTCCTTGAAATGATCCTGCGCCAGGATCATGGAACTGTTCAGTTCGTCATAGGAGAGTTGCAGATCGGCGATGCGGCTCTCATAGGATGCCTGCATCTGCTGGAAGTGGCGTTCCTTGGCCACGAGAATCCGGTCCTTGAAAATGACGTTGACCGAAGTGAAGGCGACCCAGCCGAGGAAGAGGATGCAGACGCCGGCGAGAATGGCCTGCATCCGCGAGTCGAAGGTGAAGAACTGCACCCGCCCATCACTGCGGATATAGATCTGACGTTCCGGAAAAAAATGGCTTATGCGCCTCCAGGCGCGCTGCCGGAGCAAATCCATTATAACCCTTCCCTCGATGGCCCTTTCTGGGCCTGCCCACGGTTATTTCACCCACTTAACCGTAAGAGATCAAGCTCTTAGACAGACGAATTGCCGCTCTACCTGATGTTTACACCGTTCGGCGAACGGCCAATTGGCAAATTCTCCTTGATTACAACGATTTTGCCGCCGCAAGCACCGCTTGCGAATGCCCGGGAACTTTGACCTTCCGCCAGATTTGCCGGATCGCGCCCTTTCCATCGATGAGGAAGGTCGCGCGCTCCATGCCCATGTATTTGCGGCCGTACATGCTCTTCTCGACCCATACCCCATAGGCTTGCGCAACCTTGGTGTCTTCATCGGCGGCCAACGTCAAGGCGAGATCGTACTTCGCCTTAAATTTGTCATGCGAGGCGGCGCTGTCCTTGGAAACCCCGAGGAGCACCGCTCCGGCGGCCTTGAAGGCTTTGGCATCCTTAGTGAAGGCGATGGCTTCTGCGGTGCAGCCCGAGGTGTCGTCCTTGGGGTAGAAATAGAGAATCACAGTTTTGCCTTTTAGGTCTGATAGCGACACTGTGCCGCCGCCATCTGCCGGTAGCGTAAAGCCTGGCGCCTTATCGCCCACCTTAAGTTCGCGTGAAGACATCGGGGATCGTTTCTTCTCGGCCGTTGTTAAGCTCTATGACCAGGCGATAAGGATAAGGCCCTTTGGAATCATGGTTTTTGGCATATGATCGGCCAAGGGGGATAGCCGATTCAACGTACCGGGCACCCAAGGTGGAGTACGCTAAGCGATGCTGACCCGGCATGTCCAGCGCGGCTGCTTGGTCGTGGGAGCGACCATTGCGGCGCTGCTGTTCTTCGTCGGTGGTGCCGCGCTGCGGCTCCTGATGGGGCCGATTTCGCTTGGGCCCTTCGCGAGCGTCATCGAAGACTCGCTCAACCATTCCGTACCGGGTGTGGTCATCCGCTTCGATCAGGCTGTGCTCGAATGGTCGCGCCCGGAGGGCAAGGTTAATCTGATCGTGCTCGGCACCAAGGTGTTCGATCTCGAAGGCCATATCATCGCGCAGGCTCCGAAGGCCGATCTCGATTTCGATGCCGCCGCGATGGTGCAAGGCCATCTCAATCTGAAGCGTTTCGGCTTGATCGGTGTGCAGCTCACGGGGGTGCGCTCCAAGGAGGGCGCGATCTATCTGGGCTTCGGGCCGGAACAGGGCACGCCCGATCTGTTCGAGACGCTGCGCAATGTCCTGCAGAACAGCGCGGCCGGTGGAAGTTCGTTCGACAGCTTCGCCATCCGCAATGCGCGCCTGGCGTTTCGCGATGAACCGACCGGGCTTTTCATCGTCTCGCCGGACGCGAATTTCACGCTGCAAGACACAGGCAAGGAACTGGACGTCTCGCTCGATTCCGCCATCGAGCTTTCCGGCGCGCCGATAAGGCTCACAGCCAAAGCCGTGCTGCGCGAGAACGGCGATCTGGACCGTGGCTCGTTCACGCTGAAGGGTTTATCGATTCCTGCGCTGGTGCAGAACAGCACCAATTTCGCGGCCCTGACGCCCTATCGGTTGATTTCGGATATCACGGCAAGTTTCACGCTTGATCAGAACGGCGCATTCACCACGTCGGATTTCCATGCGGCGGGTAACGGAACGATTCTCACGGCGGTGCTGAAATCGCCTCTGCGGCTCGACAAATTCGATGTCACGGGCCGCTATGACGGCACGCTCAACAAGATCTCGCTGGAGGATTTCAGCTTCAACAGCAATGTCGCGGCGGCGAAGGGAAAGGCCAACGTAACGCTCGCCTGGAAAGACGGCGCGCTACAAACGGTTTCGGGCGACATGGACGCGGGCAATGTCCGGTTCGATATGCCGCAATGGTTTTATCAACCTTTCGCGATTTCCCATCTGTCGCTGCAGGCCGCCTATGATCGCGCGGCGCGCGCGATCAGCTGGAACCATGCGGTGATCGAATCCGGCGCGTTTTCCGCCGATCTCAGCGGCGACGTGCATCTGGCCAAGTCTGGTTCGCCCGCGATGACGTTGAACGGTACGCTGAATTCGCTTCCCGTTGCCGAGGCGTTGAAATATTGGCCGATGGACATCGGCACCGGTGCACGCGAGTGGATCGCCGAGAATATTCCGGAAGGACGCGTCGGGCCCTTGCGCGTGGATGCCGATTTTCCGGCCGGTGCACTCGACGGCGATTCTCTGCCGGACGAATCCCTCACAATGAGCTTCCCGTTCGAGGCCATGACGGCGCACTACATCGCCGGCATGACTCCGATCACGGCGGCTCATGGCAATGCCCGTCTGACGGGCGACTCCTTTCACGTGACGGTGGATGGGGCGTCGGTCGGTCCGCTCGCTTTGTCGGGGGGCGATGTCATCATCCCCGACCTGCACACCCACGGAGTCATTGCCCGTATCAAAGCGCATGGCGACGGGAGAATGTCCGATGTGCTGCGGCTGATCGACCAGCCGCCTTTGGGCTATCCCAAGCGCTTCGGTATCAACCCGGCAAATGTGAACGGTCAGGCGTCGGTCGATCTCGATTTTGCATTGCCGCTGCTGAGGGATGTTTCGCTCGATCAGCTGCGCATCGGCGTTCAAGCGAAAGCGACCGAGCTGGCGCTGCCAATCGACAATCGCAAGTTCGAACATGGGATGGTGAGCTTCACCGTCGACACGAAATCGCTTTCCTCCCAGGGAACCGCGGTGTTGCAGGGCGTGCCCGTCAGCTTCAAATGGACGGAGGATTTCACCGCGCCCGACATCACCACGCGGATCGACCTCACCGGGCGTCTCGACGATGCCAATCGCCCGGGTCTCGGTCTTTCCAATCCGGCCTGGCTGACGGGGCCGATGCCGGTGACGCTCGCGCTGTATGGGCGGCGGTTCCAATTGAAGGATGCCGACCTGAAAGCCGATCTGACCAATGCCGTCGCGGAATTTCCGACCATCAATTTCGCCAAGCATGCGGGAACGCGGGCGAATGCCACGGCGCAATTGCATTTCGGCGAGGGCGGGGCGCTCTCCATGAACGATCTTGTGGTGATGGGGCAGGATCTGAGCATTCGCGGCAAGCTGCAGCTCGATGCCGCGGGAAGACTCGTGAATGTCTCGCTCTCCGACATGCGCTCGGGCGTGAATGATTTTGCACTGAATATCGCGCCGCTTCCCGGCGAGGGGCTCGCCTTTCAAATCCAGGGCAAGAGCCTCGATGCCACCCATTTCTTCGCGGACAAAAAGAAGACGCCCAATGCCTCCACCACCGATGAAATGGAATCCGATCTGCAGCATCCCCTGTCGATCAACGCCAAGGTGGATCGTCTCGTCTTCCACGACAGTGTCGGGTTTCGCAATGTGACCATGGCGGTGTCCTTCGCACCCAATGAGAAACTGACCGAGTTCGGTCTGGAGGCGATGGGGACGGGAAAAGGAAAAGTCACCGGCCACATGGAAACCGTCAAAGGCATGCGCAATCTCACGCTGGACACCGACGATGCCGGCGCGTTCATCGACACTTTCATGAATTTTTCCAGCGTGCGCGGCGGCAAGCTGAACGCGAAGATCGATTTTCCGTCCGATGCGCCCAACGCAGCCGGCGCCAAGACGCCGCCCCCCGATTATCAGGGCACTATCACGCTTTCCAACATTGTGATTACCGATCAGCCGTTTTTCGCGCGGTTCTTTTCCGCCGGCAGCCTGGAAGGGCCGCTGCGTCTGTTGCAGGGAGAGGGCATACCGCTGACGACAGTCACCGTGCCATTCAACGCGCGGGCCAAGATGGTGACGATCCGCGAAGGGCGCGCGGCCGGTCCGGCCATCGGCGCGACCTTTGGTGGTACGCTCGATCGCAAGGCGGAAAAACTGGATATGACCGGCACGCTGGTGCCGATTTACGGTTTGAACAATCTGCTGGGCGCCGTTCCGCTGCTGGGCGATCTCCTGAATTCGCGCAAGGGCGAGGGCATATTCGGTCTCACCTATGCGATGAAGGGCAACTTGAACGAGCCGGCGGTGTCGCTGAATCCGCTGTCCGTTCTGACACCCGGAATTTTCCGCCGGATATTCGAATTCGCGCCGCCGAAAGATGCGCCGGTGCCCCAGGTGCCGCAGCCGCAAGCCTTGGCCGAACCCACACCCGCGCCGCCACC
>Ga0247668_1000292_pt1 | contig 12975 bp, 11 predicted proteins | sample CNK09_metaG_FD_182737 | JGI IMG/M metagenome (GOLD analysis project Ga0247668, IMG submission 182737) | Soil microbial communities from Purdue University Martell Research Forest, Indiana, United States - CNK09 | ecosystem: Environmental > Terrestrial > Soil > Temperate forest > Bulk soil...
GTTATTTACAAACAATGAAACACTGTTTATCATTAATTATACTGAATGTTCTACTACCTAATTTATAAATATAATTTATAATTAATTTATTTTAATTATATTTATAATTAACAGGATATCGGTTGATTATTTAAGACCCGTTAAATTTTTGGCGCAATAGTCTAAAGGCTGCTACGTTGTTACAACGGTCATTAAAAGATAGCGACTACCAGGCTCACTTTACAGCTGCATTCAATCTATTACTTCCTTTACTTTCACTTAATAATCATTTGGGACCTTGATCCATGTTCTCGGCTGTTTCCGTCTTGACTATTCAACTTATCATGAATAGTCTGAATATCTATTATCAATTTATGTAATTTCGAGTTTCGTTTCCATTGGTAAGATTTACAAGATCCCCTCAACCTAAACTTTTAATATATTAATATATTATTAGTTGGGAATTACCGTGCTGTACCTCCATAAATTTATTAATAGATGTCATACTAAAATATGTTTCGTAGAAAACCAGCTATCACCAGTTCAGATTGGCATTTCACCACTTTCCAAAACTCTTCGGAGAATTTTGCAACATTCAACCGTTCGATCCATTATAATCTGGTTTTGGAAAGATCAACTGACTTCGGGTCTAATAATAGTAACTAATCCAAAATTATATTTGTAAATAAATCACTTATATTATAAATTTTATTTAATTTAATTTTATTTAATTTAATTTTATTTATTATATAAGGAATTTATTCTATTTTATTATTATAAAATAATTTAAAATTATATAATTTTATTATACAAATAATTTAGTCGCTTTCGCTAAGGCTAATTAACCTTGCTACTATCATTAACTTACTGACCCATTATGCAAAAGGTACGTCGTCATTTTATATTTATTTTAAAACTTCGACTGCTTATAGAATTACTAATTCAAGACTATTTCATTTCATTATACAATGAACTATTTCAACTTTTCCTTTACAGTACTTTTCACTATCGCTAAATTTATTATACTTAGCTTTAGAGGATGGTTCCCCTATATTCCAACAAGTTATCTCTCATTGTACTTATTTTTAAGAAATATTTTATTTTACAGGACTGAATACCTTCTTTGGTAATTATTTTATTTTTATTTTATTTAAATAAATAATTATTATATAATAATTAAATTATTATTAATGATATTTTATTTTCATTTTATAATAATTAATTTTATATTATTTCAAATATTTAAATTTCTTTAAGCTAATCCGATTTCACTCACCATTACTTTCGGAGTCTCGGTTGATTTCCTTTCCTTTCCTTAATACAATGTTTTGCTTCAGGAAGTTTTAATAATTAAGGTTTCCCTTAGGATCGCCACAATTTGCTTATAATTAATAATAATTATTAATTAGTTTGTGGCTTTTGGTTTATACCTCCTTTTTAATAAATTTGCTAGTTATCCTTAATAATTCCTTTAAATTACTTTGATGTTTTTACTAAATTGTCATCTATACTTTTAATTTTTATATTTATTTTAAAACTATCTAATTCTTAAATTTCTAAAATAAGTATTAAAGTTTTAATTGATTTTTCTCTTTTTCCTCTAGATGGAGTTCAGATACCTTATGCAATCAGTTGATTTGATGGAGAAAATACATTATCATATTATTTAACGGATTTTTCATCTTCTGAAAACATGATTATTTCTTGTATTAAAGATATAATGATTAAAAATATGATAATTATAAAATTTACATTCATAATTTATCTAGATTTGATGGTATATTCTTATTAAAAATATTAGCTAATTTAGGAGAATGTTCACCAATAATACATAATGATAAAATAATCTCTATTACATTTTGATTAAATAATTATGTAGTAACTTTTAAAGATTCTAAACAAATGTTAAATGTTTCATTAAGAAATTTATCAAAATCATTCAGTGTGGAAACTCAAAAATCTATATTTCCTTACGACTTTGTAAATGAAAGTAATTTAGATTATATTGGACAAATACCTGATTTTAAATTCTTTGATGGAATATCTTCTTTAGATTATAATTGTTATGTTGAAAATTATAACATATGAAATTTAAGAGATGAAACTATTAAATATTGTGAAATAGATTGTATATCTTTATATCAAGTTATCATAAAATTTAATGAATTAATCTTTGAACAATTTAAAATTAATATTCATAAATATCCAACATTATCTTCACTAGCTTTTGCTATTTATAGAAGTGTATTTTTAGAAAATAATACTATTCCACAATTAAGTGGTCAAGTTGCTAAAGATATAAGAACTTCTTATACTGGAGGAGCAGTGGATATGTATATTCCTGAAAATAAAGAAGGAACTAAATTGTATGCATATGATGTAAATTCTTTATATCCATCAGTAATGTTTAATAACGATATGCCAGTTGGTAAACCAATTTTATTTGAAGGTGATATTACTAAAATTGAAGAAGATGCTTTTGGATTTTTCTATTGTAAAATTGTTACTCCAGATAATTTAAAACATCCAATTTTACAAACTCACATTAAAACAGATAATGGTATAAGAACTATTGCTCCATTAGGTACATGAGAGGGAATGATTTTATCTCAAGAAATATTAAATGCTCAAAATTTTGGATATAAATTCGAAATTTTATGAGGATACAAATTTGAAAGAAAAAATATTTTCAAAGATTATGTAGATACTTTATATAACTTAAGATTAAATTATCCTAAATCAAATCCTTTAAACTTAATAGCTAAATTATAACTTAATAGTTTATATGGTAGATTTGGAATGATTCACACTTTCCCAAATATAACTATAATGGAAATGAGTGATTTTATTAAATTTGAATCTAATTTTTCAGATGATATAATGGATTTTGTTCCTTTAGATGAAAAAGTAATGGTTATTTACAGAACTCATCAAAAAGATGTTAACACGTTATTAGATGGACATAAAGAAACTCATAATGTTTCTATTAGTATAGCTGCAGCTATTACAGCTTACGCTAGAATTCATATGTCACAATTTAAAAATAATAATAGTTTTAATTTATTTTATTCGGATACAGATAGTGTTTATATTGATAAACCATTAGATGATTCATTAGTGAATGATAAAATCTTAGGAAAATTAAAATTAGAAAATATCATTAAAAAAGGTATTTTCTTAGCTCCTAAAGTTTATTATTTAGAAACTGAAGATGATAAAATTATTTATAAAGTTAAAGGGTTAAACATGAAGTTGAATTAACTAAAACAGATTTTATTAATTTATTAATTAAACAATCATATTTAGAAAAATTTCAAATATTTATAAAATATATAATTTTAGCTGAAAAAAGGAATTGAACCTTTATTTTACCGTCATGAATGGTAAGTTTTAACCATTTAAACTATTTCAGCTTAATTAATAAAATTAAATTATTTATTTATAATTAAATTAATTTAATGAGTTAGAAGAAAAATTATATCTACGAAACTAATTATGTTTATATTATTTGTTAATATATAATTTAATTATTTAAAATAAAATAATTATAATTAACAAATACTGCTGGTATATTCTAAATATTAATAAGTCTGAGTATAGGAATTAAAGATTTCTCATCTAAAATAATAAATATTAAAAACAAATTTAAATTATTAAATTAATTAATTTAATTATTAATAAATTATTTAAATTTACAAAAGTGTTTGATTTAATAATAAATATTATTTTTAATTAATATTTTTCTGTTTTTTTATCCATAGATTATTCTATTTTATTAATATACAATTAATTTTATATAATACTTTTTATAATGAAAGTTTATATAAAGACCTAGAACCTTATCTTAAAATTTCACTTATAATTTGTATAAATTTTACAGGTTTAGATATCTTAACTCATTTAATTTTAATTTATATAATAATTAAATAAATATTTAAAATTATTAATTTAGGGTAAAATCAGAGATTTGAACTCTGAACAGCGTCGCCACAAGACGTTATTTTACCAATTAAACTAATTCTACCTTATTTATAAGCTTTGTCTTTTTCATATAATTTAATTTTTTATTTATCAATAAATTTGTTAAAATATATTAATATCTGAAATAATATTATAAATCTTATTCATTTATTTTTATTTTAAAACAAAATAATAAAATAAATTTAATATAAATTATACTCTTTTAATATAAATTAATAATATTTAATATAAATTAATAATATTATAATATAATTAATGGGGGTAAAATTAAATAAAATGAAATAATAATTATTTAATATATAAATTTTATATTTATTTAAAAATAATTTATATAATTAAAAATAATAATATTTATTTATTATCTGTAGCTAAATCCATTAAAGTATTTTCTGCTACACCAATAATAGGTACAATTATTAAGAATCAAGCAAAATAAAATGTTGTAGCTACTTGTCCTACTTCTACAAAAGGGCTTTCAGGATGTTGAGAACCAATTCACATTAATATTACAAAATTTACAATAAAGAATCAATGAGCTAATTTCATAGCTGGTCTAAATTGACTACCTCTTATTCTAGATACATCAGTTAAAGGTAATATTAATAAAATTAATAATGAACCAAACATAGCAATAACTCCTAATAATTTATTAGGTATAGATCTTAATATAGCATAAAAAGGTAATAAATATCATTCCGGTACTATTGAAGGAGGTGTACTCATAGGATTAGCTGGAATATAATTATCACTATGTCCTAATAAATTTGGATAGAAGAAAACTATAACTGATAAAGCTAATAAAAATGCAAATATAGTTACAAGATCTTTAAATGTAAAATAAGGATGCATTGCATATCTATCTCCATTAGAAGATATACCATTTGGATTATTAGATCCATGTGTATGTAAAGCCATTAAATGACCTATTACTAAAGCAGCTAATAAAAATGGTAATAAAAAATGAAGAGAGAAAAATCTATTTAATGTAGCATTACTTACACTAAATCCTCCTCATATTAATTCTACTAAATCTTGTCCAAAAAAAGGTACAGCTGATAATAAATTAGTAATTACTGTTGCACCTCATAAACTCATTTGACCATAAGGTAATACATATCCTAAAAAAGCTATAGCCATCATTAATATTAATATTATTACTCCTATACTTCATACTAATATTCTAGGTGATTTATAAGAACTATAATATAATCCTCTAGCAATATGAGCATATACAAAAATAAAGAAGAATGAAGCTACATTTGCATGTGTATATCTTAATATTCAACCTGCATTTACATCTCTCATTATATGTTCTACACTATTAAAAGCAAAATCTACATGAGGTTGATAATGCATTGCTAAAAATACTCCTGTTAATATTTGTATTATTAAACAAGCTCCTAATAATGAACCAAAATTTCATAAATAGGAAATATTAGCTGGTTGAGGGGAATCTACAATATAAGAATTTAATAATCTTAATAATACATTAGTTTTTAATAATCTCATTTGTATTTTTGTTTTTTAATTTTTAAATTAATATCTTTTATTTAATTTATTTTCAAAATTTTACTAATATATTTTTATATTTATTTTATTTATTTTGAAAATTATAAAGTATTAATTATGGTATTTTATACCTTATTTTAATAAATAGTTATAGAAATTATCTTAAATTGATATTTATTTTAAGATAAGAAATATTTTTATTAATTTTGTAATTTAATTATTATTAATCAAAACCATTTAATTTTGAATAATTAATTATTAGTTTTGTAATAAATGATTCATTTTAATATTTTTATAAATATTAAAAATAAAGTAAATATAAGTAATGAATTTATAATTACTTATTAAATAACAATTATATTTTTATAAATTAAACAAAATGTTTATTAATATTATATATTATAATTGTTTCAATATTCTGACAATGTAATTAATTTTTAGTTTAAAGTTAATATAATTTGAAATAAGCCCAAGAAGATTTGAACTTCTATGAATTTCTCATCAAGAAATCATTCTACCATTAAATTATGGGCTTTTAGTAAATATTTTAATTAAATTTTGGACCTTGAAAACTAAAAATTAATGATTTCATAAAAAGCGCTTTTTTACCACTTTTAAAATATATAAATATAAAAATATGTATTTAAGATTAGTAAATGGCCTCTATACTACTATTTTAACTGTTTACTCTTTTACCCCTTTTTTAAAATTACAATTAAATATTTTTATAAATATTAAAAATAAAAATATAAAATTTATAAAAATATAAATATATAATTTATAATTAAATATTTTATTTAATACTTTTATTATTTAAGGGGTAAATTATTAAAATTTAATTAATATTTTTGAAATATAAATATTATAAAAATTATAAATATATAATTTAAAAATAAATATTAAATATATATAAATTAACTATTAGCTTGATCAACTCAAGCTAAATAATCTTGAACAGAAACAGCTTCAATAACAATAGGCATAAATCCATGTCATACTCCACAAATTTCACTACATTGACCATAGAATGTTCCAATTCTTTCAGCTATTATAGAAGATTGATTTAATCTACCTGGTACAGCATCAACTTTAAGTCCTAATGAAGGTATTGCGAAAGAATGTATTACATCAGCTCCAGTAATAATTAATCTTATATGACAATCTACAGGAATAATTACTTTATTATCAACATCTAATAATCTAAATTGACCTAATTCTAAATCAGATTCAGGTATCATATATGAGTCAAATTCAATTGATTCTCCACTTTCAGTAATATAATCTGAATATTCATAACTTCAATATCATTGATGACCTACTACTTTAATTGTAATTGTAGGTGATATTACTTCATCTAATAAATATAATAATCTAAAACTTGGAAAAGCTATAGCTATTAATATTAAAGCTGGTGTTATTGTTCAAATTAATTCTATTAATGTTCCATGGTTTAAATATTTATGAATAATAGGTGATTTTTTAATATTAAAATAATATACTGATGAACCTAAAACTCAAAATACTCCAACACATATTACTATTAAATAGAAAAAAATAGTATTATGTAATTCTACTATTCCAGTAAATCCTGGTGCAGCACTGTCTTGAAATCCTATTTGTCATGGTTGTGGTGCATCGTTATATATAGTATTAAATAATGATAGTGTTTTAAACATTTTTATTTTTTATTCTTTTTTTTATTTATTCTCTCTTAATTTAATACTAATCTACTTTATTAATTTAATTTAAATTAATTTTATAATATTATAAATTTTATAATATATGACTTATTAGTATTAATATTTTATAAATTAATTTATATTTATTTATTTTTTATTAATATAATATAAAATAATTTAAATATTCTAAGATTCACCTTATTCAATTATTTCTTATATTTAATTAAATTAAATTATATTAATTTAATTAAAGATTAAAATCTTACTATATTATTATATAGTATACTTTTATTGTTTAACAATTATAAAAATAAAAATATTATAAAAAAAAAATGGGGGTAAATAATTTAATAATCAAATTAAATTAAACTAAATTGATATTTTATAAAAATTTATAATAATAAATTTATAATAATAATTAATTTTTATTTTAAATTATAAATAAATATTATAAAAAAATTTATGATTTATTACTTAATTTAGTGATATACATTCTTATTACTTGTTGGAAAGTAAAAAATGGTAATACATATTTAGAAAATATATAAATTAAAGTAAGTAAAGTTAAAAATGAGAATGAAAATTGGTTAACAAAATAAAATGGTATTAATTGAGGCATTTAAATTTAATGTAAAATATTAGGATCTCATATTAAATAAAATTATTTTAAATTAAAATAAATTATTTATAATAAGAGAACTGTCTCTGCTGTTAAGCAATTTATTTTTATTATTATTAAATAAAATAATAAAAACTTAATAAATGAGACATTGATTGAATTTAAATTTATTAATTTAAATTATGTTCATGTTATTATTAAATTTTAAATTTAAAATAAAATTTATATTTTGATTCTTTATTAATATTTGAAAGGGGGTAAATTTAATGTAAAATATTAATTATAAAAATATAATTAATTAAGATTTAATATTAGAAGTAGCTAAAACTATAATTAAAGCAGCTATATAAATTATAAATAATCTTATTTCATTTAATAAAGAAGTATCTATTAATATAGGAGCAAAAATTAAGAAAATTAAAGAAAGTAAAGATAAAGTAATATAAATAGAATATGTAGTTATAACTCCAGTATCTAATTTACTAATATTTTGTCCAGTATTAGTTAAAGTATGAGATAAACCATAAGGTCCTACCATTTCTATTATACCTCTATCTAAAACTTTAGATATATTATAACCTAAATCTAATCCTTTATTAATAAAATAATTATTATAAATTATATCAAAAAAATATTTACCATTAAAGAAAGTATATAATTTTTGTCCAATTAAATTATCAGTTAATTCAATAATAAATATTGGACTTTTATGATATAAAAATATAGCTAAACTAGCACCAAATAATGATAATAAAGCAGGTAATAATTTTATAAATAAAGGTAAACTAAATTCAGCTTCAATTAAAGAAATATTATTAGGTTTAATAAATAAAGCATTACTGAAAAAATCACTAGCTATTCCTACAAATAAATCAGAAAATATAAATCCAAAAAATATACTAAATAAAGCTAATAAAAATAATGGAATAATTACTTTATTATTTGCTTCATGAGCATTTAAATAAGATTGTTTTGGTCCATTTGGTACTGTTAAGAAAACTAAACATATTAATCTAAATGAATAAAATGCAGTTAAACCAGCTGTTATACTTCCTAATATGAAAGCATATGTACCACTAAAACTATATTGACCATAAGCTAATTCTATAATTAAATCTTTACTATAAAATCCTGTTAATCATGGTGTAGCTAATAATGATAATGATCCTACTAACATAGTTGTATAAGTAAAAGGTAAAAATTTAATTAAACCTCCAAATCTTCTAACATCTTGTTGATCTGAAAAACTATGGATAACAGCTCCAGCTCCTAAAAATAATAAAGCTTTAAAAAATGCATGATTTACAACATGCATTAAAGCTACATTATATTGACTTAAACCTACAGCCATTACCATATATCCTAATTGACTTATAGTTGAAAAAGCTATTATTCTTTTTAAATCATTTTGAACTAAACCACAAGTGGCAGCAAAAAAAGCAGTTGTAGCACCTGTTAAAGTTATTATTAATAATGCTGTACTACTATATTCTAATAAAGGTGATGATCTTAATAATAAATATAATCCAGCAGTTACTAGAGTAGCTGCATGAATTAAAGCTGATACAGGTGTAGGCATCATGTGTTAACAATAGATCTCTCTATTGGTCGGACTATATCTTCATCCTTTATATTTATAAAAATAAATTTATAAAGGAGCTTCACGTGTAGTCTCTGAGGAGCCTACTTAAAATAAAAATTTAAAATAATTATTGTTTAAGAAAATGAGAAAAAAAAAATTAAATAAATTTAGATTTAATATAAACAAAACAACAAATAATAAATAAATTATATATTTATTAGCTTTGTTCACTCTTTTATTAAAAAGAATTTACTTTAATAGGATAATTTAATTAATAAATAAAATTGTTAAATATTTAAAATTTTTATAAACTTAATATTCTATTTTTAGTAAGGTTTATTTACCTTTAATAGAATTATAATTTTTTATATAATCATCAAGATTATTAGATATATCAGTAATAAAAAAAATAGAAGAACATAAACTAATTAATATAGAAATTAAAATTAATAATATATAATATATACTCATTTTTTTATTTACAATTATAATTTTATTGATAATTAATTCTAAGATATTATTTATTTTTGGGCCTAAAATTAATGAAAATTTTAATTTTTTATTTTCTTTGAAATAAAATTTAAATAATATTTGGATTATTAATATAATTAACAAATATGTACATATGTAATTTGTTGATTCTAAATTTGATGATATAACTTCTAAAGGACTAGATGATACATTATCATTTATAAAATTATTTATATTAGAATCGTTTGCATTATTAACACTTGTAATATTATCTATGTTAACGCTAGAAATTTTACTAATATTGTACTGAGAAATTGAAGAATGAATTAAGCCACCAAGAAGACCAGCTCCTACTACTGCACCAGCTTTTTGCACTTGAGGTAGAAGATTTTTAATTAAAGTTTTAACAACAACTGCTGCTACTCCTGCTATTGTAAGACTAAATCCTATGTGATTACCAATTCTTTGTAATCCTTGATCTATAGCTTTGTCTGCTTCTTTATAAACAGATACATGACCATGTAAATTTACATCTTTATTATCTGCCATATAAGGAATAATATCTGATAAAGAGATATTTAAAATATTTAATATATTATAAATTAAGTAAATAGATATACAAACAAAAGTAAATATTTGTATATATTTACTTAATCTTATTTTGGATAATTTGAAATCTTTCGAAAAAAAGAAAGTTAAAGTGGTTATAAGTAGATATGTGTTTATAAATACATTAATAATTTGTAAAATAGAAATTGAATTATTAAAAAACATTGTAAAAATATAAAATATAATCGGGTAATGTGACAATTAACTAATTACTATAATAAAATAGAATTAGAGGAGTATATCTAAATTTATTAGATATAACCTAATCAGATATACAAATTAATAATTTTATTTATACATAAAAAAAAAAAATTATTAATTGTACTCTACTAAGAATTTATTAAATTTCATGATGAGTTAAAATCATGATGAGTTAAATTCTAACTTACTTCCCTCTAACCCAACCGTCTAGTTGACTCTTTCAAGCATTAGACAACCAAAGATAATTATTTTAAAGAAATAACTTTTTACCTTCTAATTTTTTATTTATAAATAATTGATGATCTCCTTGAAGAAATTGAACTCCAGGTGAAGATAATAATAATTACTATTATTTAATTACACTTTAATTTTTTTTTTTATTTAAATCTAAGATATATTTAGAAAATTAATGATAGAGTTAAAGGGAATCGAACCCTAAATAAGAATTCAGAATTTCCTACGAAGAAACCTTTCTTCCTTAACCCTAGTTTACGATATAATTTAATATAAATTTTAGAAAAAAGGGGTAATATAATTAAATAGTTAATTTCTCATTTTCTTAAAATATTTTAACTATTTAAATTTAAAATTAATTTTTAAATTTGTTTATTTTGTTGGTTTCCTGCTGATTGCCCATTGAATTATCTTTAAGATTTTAACTATCTATTTATAATTATTAAATTTAGATAGTACTTAAAGCTTTAGGGTGTTCCAGCATATAGTGAAGTTTAGGGAAGGCCCTATTCAAAACTATTATATTTATAATTTATATATAAAAATCTTTGTGCATATATGAATTGACTAAAGAGATAATTCTTCCCATACTAGTTTTAGAATATTCTAATTCTATATCTATTTTTATTTTATCTCTTATTTTTTTTTATTCATTTAAAATTTAAATTTTCTAATATTGATTGAAGAATTATATATTCTTTTCTAGAAAATGATTTTTTATAAATAAGTGTTATTTGAGTACTAGCGTAAGAATCAAAATAACTATCATCCATTATTCAATAAGCTAAAGAATACTTTTTAAAACATATAAAATATATTTAAATGAACAATTTTATAAAATCTATTTTCATCGTTATTTCATTTATATTACAAACTATGTAAAGTTGTGTATAGAAGATGTGTTTTAATTCTTAATTAATAATAAGATACTTCTTTTCTTATGAATAATGGATAATACAGATAAATATTTTATTAACATAAATTGTCATAATAAATATAGAAATAGAAAATATATATTTAAAATTTAATAAAAATATAATGTTTTGCACCTTTAAAACCTTCCATACTACCAGGTAATCAAGAATGTAAAGGTATTTGAGCTGATTTAGCCATAGCACCTGTTAATAATAATATACCTATAATAGTTAACGCTGTTTCATTCATAAATGGAACTAAACTAAATATTGTAGCATAATCTAATGATCCAAATAAAGCAAATAATGCAAAATATCCAATACTTAAACCCATATCTCCTACTCTATTCATAGTTAAAGCTAATATAGCTGCTTTATTAGCTTGTATTCTAGTAAATCAAAAATTAATTAGTAAATAAGAAACAATACCAATACCTTCTCAACCTACAAACATTACAAAAAAATTAGCACCAGATACTAATATTAACATAAAAAAAGTGAATAAAGATAAATAAGAGAAAAATCTTTGATTATGAGGATCTTCAGCCATATAATCTGTTGAAAATATATGTATTAATGAAGAAATATATAATACAGGAATAAACATAGATACTGTTAATTGATCAAATAAAAATTCTCAAGATATATTCATATATTCTAAATCTATTCAATTAAATAAATAAATTGTAACTGGACTTGAATTTAATCCTACTTCATAAAAAGCAATAGTAGCTAATATACTAGATAATATTAAACAAGTACAAGTTATTATATGAGATCCTGTTACTCCTATTTTTCGACCGAAAAATCCTGATATAAATGAACCTAATAAAGGTAAAATTAATATTGTTAAATACATTAAGTTTCTTGTCTAATTAAAATATTTCCTTTAATTCTATAAACTGCAACAATAATACTTAAACCTATTACAGATTCAGCTCCTGCTAATGAAATTATAAATATACTAAATATTTGTCCTATTCCATCATCAAAACTAAAACTTGATAATAATATTAACATAGTTACTGCTAATAACATTATTTCTATAGCAATTATCATTAATATTATGTTTTTTCGGTTTAATATAAAACCTAATATTCCTATTAAAAATAAAAATAATGATAAATTCATAGTATTATCATATTATAAACCCTTTGGGACTTGTATTAAATGTCTAATATTTATATTTATTATTTT
>Ga0247668_1000294_pt1 | contig 12947 bp, 7 predicted proteins | sample CNK09_metaG_FD_182737 | JGI IMG/M metagenome (GOLD analysis project Ga0247668, IMG submission 182737) | Soil microbial communities from Purdue University Martell Research Forest, Indiana, United States - CNK09 | ecosystem: Environmental > Terrestrial > Soil > Temperate forest > Bulk soil | place...
CCTAAACGACGTGATCACCAAAGACAATCGCATCCCCCCGCGCGGCTTCAACAAGGCCGCTTTTGCGAGTCATCTTGCCGCGCCAATAGGTGCCGAATACTCCGAGGGCCAATATTGGGATGATGTGGAGTTCGACCTTCCCTCCGGCGCGGAAATCGTCGAGGCCCGGCTCATGTATCAATCCGTGTCGTTTGAGTATCTCGACTTCCTGGTGCAGGAAAACAAGAGCGACACCTGGGGCAAGCAACTTTACGGTGCCTGGGAGAAAACCGGCAAATGTCCGCCGGAAGAAATTGCTTCGATTAAGAAGCGGGTGAAGGGCTAGCGCGTTTCATTGCGGAAGCACCACTCTGTAAAACCGCTGATCGAGATTTGTAGAAGGCTGGTCTTGGAACTGAACCGTTCCTAACAGGTTGCTTACGGTGGCAAGCGGCATCCATTGGAGCAGATCAGCGGATTTTTCTATGGTAAACGAAGCTCCCAGCTCGCCGTCCACAGACGCACGGAAACCCTCCGTGCGCACATCGAGCGGGCATTCTGGCAATGTGAGACGGGGTTGCCTCGTGAAGTTGGCCCTGATGGCTTTGCTCTGATTCATAAGCACACTCAAGGGGTTTTGCGTGTCCGAGGAATCGCCGCTCCAAGTCATAAAGCTCTGACCTGCGTCGGGCAACGCCGTCACGGTCACGATCTGGCCGTGGTTGTAGTGGTTGCCTGGCGGATTGATTATCACTCTTCCTCTTCCATCCACCAGAATAGTCAGGGCAAATTGGCTCGAACTCAACGGACCAAAGATAGACGAAATGACGGGCACGGGATTGGTCACGGTGAAATTCAAAGGACTAACATTGCCACCGGCCGCATTGCCCCAGGCGCCAAAGAAATTCCCAGCTTCTGGCAAAGCGGTCAATCGCAGGACCGTGCCAAAGGGATAGAGCATTGCCTGCGGGAAAACGGAGACCGCGCCCGCCCCGGAAACCGTAGTTCCCACTGTTGTGCCGAACACCGCTTTGACGCACCGATTCCGATCGATAGCTATGCTGACAACCGGGTTCGTTCCGGTGGCATCGCCGAGCCAGCCAAGAAACGCCCAACCGGCGGCTGGCATTGCCGTCGCATTCACCACTGTGCCAGTTTCGTACGGACCATCCGCTGGCGTGATGCTCACGGTTCCTCCGCCGCTGGTGGTTGCTGAAAGTGAGTAAACCGGCTTGACGACGATCGTGACCTGATCAAGCTCGATCGATTGGGAAAAATTGGCGCTGTAGGCAATCGCTCGCAGCGTGGCACTTGTCGGAACCATGAACGGCCCCGTATATGGCTGTGAAATGAAGCTCGGAGCCGAACCGTTCAAGGTGTAAAAAATGCTGCCTTGCGGGAAGGCTTCATCCAACTCGATCATGACCGGCCCCACGAAATTGTTGGAACGTTCCAGAACTTGCCCGCCTTTGTACGCAAGGATGTATTTGACGTTTAAGGTGACCGTCTCGCTGGGCAACTGACGGACCGGATTGCTGACCAGAACCGAATAATCCCCGCTCTGATCGGTCTGCACACCATTCAAATTCAACGTCGCGTTCGTGGCGTCCAGAATGTCGGACGCCTTGAAACGCCACTGGTAGCGCAACGGTGGAACACCGCTAGCCGCCACGCTCAGCGAGACATTTTCGCCCACCAAAACAGTCTGGCCCTTTGGCTGAACGCCAATGCTGAGACTATCGAGCACCGTTAGGCTTGCGGTCCTGCTAATGTCGCCGCCGGCCGAATTGCTGACGGTCGCTCGGTAAATACCAGCGTCAGACAACTGCAGGTTAGGCAAAAGCAAAGACGCATTAGTAGCGCCTGGTATGTTCGTGCCGTTCACTTGCCACTGAAACGCCATCGGCAATGAGCCGGCCGCTCTGGCATGGAAGGTCAGAGGGGCGGCAGCGAATGCAACCTGGTCGAATGGATGAATAGTGAACGCTGGCACGCCTCCTCCGAGCCTGACCAGAGTATGATTTATGCCCGCGGAAACTGCGGTGACGTTCACGACGACCGCTGGTACATTTGTTGTGTTAGGTCCTGTGCCCCACGCAACCACGGAGCCGCTATTTCGGAGCGCGACACTATGGGTTCCGCCGCCCGCGATTGCGACCACGTTCGACAATCCTCCGGGAACCGTCGCCTGGGTGCTGTCATTTCGCCCCCAGGCAACTACCGTGCCGTCGCTCTTCAGGGCGAGGCTGTGTTCACCGCCGCCGGAAATCGCGAGAACGTTTGCCAATCCTGGCGGCACGTTAGTCTGGCCGTAAAAGCTCTCTCCCCAAGCCGTCACTGTCCCATCATTTTTCAACGCCAGGCTGTGGTTCCCCCCAGCCGCAATCGCGATAACGTTCGTCAGGTTTGGCGGAACGTCTATTGCTCCGAAGTCATCGTTGCCCCAGGCAATGACACTGCCATTCGCTTTCAGCGCCACGGAGTGGGTTCCTCCAGCATCAATCGCCTTCACGGGCCCAATGCCGCTGGGAATATTGGTCACGCCATTATAGCCTGAATTTCCCCATGAGATCATCGTCCCGTCCATTTTCAGCAACAGATTGTGGACTCCGCCACCAGCGATAGCCACGATATTTGATATGCCGGGCGGAACGGTGTTCAAGTTATTGGCGCTGTCGCCCCAAGCGGAAACCGTTCCATCGGTTCTCAGGGCCAGGTCATGCACTGATTCAGAAGCAGCAATTGCCAAGACGCTGCCTAAATTCGGCGGAACATTGGTAACGGAACCTCCGCTCCAGCCAAAGACTTGTTGAACTGCCAGCGTCGCGCTTGGAGAAGTCACTGTTCCAAAGGCGTTGCTCACTAAAACGGAATAATTCCCTGCCTGGCCTATCGTCACGTTGTCCACAAATAATGCCGAGTTGGTGGCGCCTGGAATGTCCACATCGTCATGGCGCCAATGGTATCGCGGCGACGCGCCTCCTGCGGCAACCTGAAAAGAAGCAGACTGTCCAACGAGCGCGAATTGATTTGAAGGGGATGCGAGAAGATAAGGTGGACCGAGACTTACGCTCAGGTTCACGCTTGCAGAATTGACCGAACCGATTGCAAGTGCTCGATACGTCCCTTCATCACTCAGGCGCAAGGCCGGAAGGTAAAGCACGGGGCCGGTTGCCCCCTGCAAATTCGTGCCGTTGAACTGCCACTGGTAAGCTGGCGGAAGAAAACCGAACGGCTCCGCATGAAACTGGACGGATGTGCCAACGAACGACGTTCGCTGCACGGGTTGCACTCTGAGGAATGGAAACATCGCCCCATTAACCGCCAGAGCGAGGCCAATTGAACCATAACTTCCGGTCGGAATCGCAATGACGTTTGTAAGATTTGCCGGAGCATTGGAACCAAGGATACCACCGTTAGCAAGTAATTGAAAAACTCCGCCAGAAATCGAATCCGCCGCGATCGAGACGACGCTATTACCAAACGGCGCATTCGGAAGCCCGTTGCCCCAACCAACCACCATGCCGTCACTCCGCAACGCCCAGGCCGACCGATCACCTGCGGCCACCGCGACCACATTCGTGAGGCTCGCGGGCACATTCGTTTGGTCGTAATTGTTCAATCCCCAGGCGGTGACGGTTCCATCGACTTTTACGGCAACGCTAAAAGAATTGCCTCCTGCGATAGCCACAACGTTCGACAGGTTGGCCGGTACGTTGGTCTCCCCGTAGGCATTCTGTCCCCATGCAGTTACAGTGCCGTCGCGTTTTAGAGCCAGCACATGGGACGCCCCAGCAGCGATAGCTACGACGCTCTCCAAACCCGGTGGAACAATGGAAACTCCGTAACGACCCCACGCAGTGACCCTGCCGTCTTCTGTCAAAGCTGCGCTGAAATCCGGGCCAGCGGCGACGGCTACCATATTACTTAAATCTGGCGGAATGTTGATCTGACCGAGGTCGTTCCTGCCCCATGACACTGCCGTGCCATCGCTATTGAGCGCGAGATGGTGGCCCGAGCCGCTGGCAAACGAAATCACGTTACTCAAACCAGGTGGAATGTTCGTCTGGAAGTAGGTGTTGTCACCCCATCCCACGATTCTAACGGTGGGAAAAACTTGGGCCAAGCTCTCTTGCGCGACTGCGAGCACGAGGACCGAACAAACGACAAGGTTTGAGCATCGGATCAGCAGATTCCTGCGACGGGAAGGACTGATTTCCAACGCATGCACAATTGCCGCCCAAAGAGAGGTTCAGTTTCGCCAGTGTAGCGAAAAATTTCGCATTGTCGAGCTATTTCGCTGTTCGACGCAGGTTTCGCTGCTTGCGCCGACACCCTGGACTTTCTGCTTTTTTGGGCTTTGCGGCGATTTCAAATCTCCCGCATTGATTCGATATACGACCACCTTTGACTTGTAGTCATCCTCCAGCAGCACGACGAATTCGCCGTCCGCCCGGCGGTGAGCGACGAGGCACTCGCGAAGGTCCTGCAAACCAATTTCGCCCACGTCTTCGCTCGGCTCGAGGTGGCCTGCGCTGAGGCCATCACTGGCGCGAAAAACTTCGACGCGGCCCTGCTTTACGTTGTCGGGCTTGGAGGCTCCTGTGAAGGGCACAAAGAGGAAGTCGCCGGCGACGTCGAAACCCATCGGCTCGCACGAGGAATGACCTTGTGAGCCTGAGGCATACGGCGTCACGATCTTCCACCGAAGCGCGCCCTGGCCCTTCAGCCAGCTATCGTAACGCGCGATTACGGGCCCGCTCGGTTTCCAATGTTGATTCTTGTGCTCGTCGGTTGTGCCAGCCAGGAACAAGGTATCGCTCTCCGGCAAGTAGCGCAGCCGCTTGATCTGCTTGAACTCGGCCGGAGCGGCAAACACTTGCATGGTCGCAAAATTCCAAACTGGATTGCCTTTTGCGTCCAGTCCCTGCTGCGGGAACAAGCGAATGCCATGGGTCTCCGTCGCAAGCCACACGTTGCCTCGATTGTCCACCCACCAGCCTTGCGCGACCGGCGCATCGGCAACGGTGTTGATGGCGAACTCGTCCGCATTGAACGCACCGTTGCCATCCGTGTCGCGCCAAATCCATTCGCCCTTTTCGGGCTGATGCGGCGGCCAACTCAGATCCTTTTTGTCGCTGACCCTGCGCTTGGCGAAGAACCCCGAGGGAATGGCGAACTCGTTCTTTCCGTCGCTCGCGAAGCGATACACTTGCAAGTGCTCGCCGTTCATGTCGTTCACGAAAAGGATGCGCCGTCCACCGATGCGGCGCACCCAGGCGCCCGCCGACCAGATGTGCAACCGTGGGTCCTGCGGATAATGGAATCGATCCACGGTAAACCCGGCGTAGCTCCACTCGCGGCCGATTGGCTGGGCATAGTCGAACTTGAAATGCTCTTCTTTCGTGAAGAAGTCACCATCGCTCGCCGGGTCAATGTCCGCCATATCAACGAACGTCAGTCCGAACAGCCGCCAATTCAATTTGCCGCTCGCCAGCGCGTAACTTTCCAGAACGGTGCCGCCGCCACCGGTCTGGCCATCCTGGGCAACGCAAATATTCCCGCTGGCATCGCACCCGAGCGCGGCAATTTGATTGAATCTCCGGCTACCGAACGCGCCGACGGGTTCGGCATAAATGCCGCGTTCCTCGCCGAACGCTGACGTCTCGCGGAACCTTTCGTCGCTGCCTTCGTAAATCCGAATCTGTTGCGCTACCCCGGCGTCTGCTACTAACAGCTTACCCTCCGGCGCAAAACAAAAAGCCGTCGGCGTCACGCGCTCCGCGAAAGTGACCGCTGGCGACAACTCCTGGCCGGTTTGCGTAAAACGCAGCAGGCGGCCAGGCGCGGTCTCGGTCTTCCGCTGAAGCATCCAGACCTTGCCGGGAGCCTCCAGCGCGAGTGGTCCGGCCCGGTCGATCTTCCACCGTCGCAACGGCTTCATCGTTTCGCAGTCAAACACCTGGACTTCACTGGCATTCGGCTCGCTCAGGATAAGCTCGGTTTCGGTGGCAACCATGCCAGCGATTGGCGCGCCGCCCTTTTCCGGCACTTCGGCCACAACCAGGAACGACTCCTTGAGCGTGTCGCCCTTGCCGCCTTTGCCACCGGCAAACGGCGCGGCTTTCGAAATATCACTGCGCAACCGCCGTGAGAAACCGAACCACTTCGCGCCTTTCGGCGGCCAGGTATTCTCGTCCTTCAATCCGCCGCCCTCACTGCCCATCACCATCCCGATAAAGACGTACTTGGAATTGACCGCAATGGCTTCGCCGCCCATGGCGCCCCAGCCGTGCGTGTGGCGTGCGTAGCGGATCAATTCACCATTGCGATACTGACCCACGTTTCCGCCACCCTCCTCCCACTCGACATTCGTGAAGACCGTACCGTCGTCCGTCACCGCCATCGCGCGAATATCCTGCTGCACCCATTTCTTCGCGCCGGGATAGGTGTTGCCAAGCCATGAGGTAACGTGCGCGATGGCCGGACTGTTGAACGGCGGAGGCGCAGCAGCAATGGCAGCCGAGGCCACACTGAAAGCGAAACAAACAGAAATGATTTTCACAGTGTTCGAGTTAGACGACGTCCGTGGCGCATAAATTGAGACAGAATTTCGCCCAACAGAGAAAGGCGGGCGTCCCGAGCGGAGCGCGGACTTTCCAGTCCGATGCCGATAGGATTTGATTTCTGGCAGGAATCCAGGCTTTCGGTTTTTGGGCTGGCTCATTTTTTGATCCACGACGCGCAACGCCCTATTCCCTGTTCAAGTAGTTGGCCGGGGCGTTCGCGTCGTGTTGATTAATCGAATGGACGCCAACTTTTTCCGAGGCGAAGTGTCCCGTCTTCCGCCAGCGCCTCTGGATATATTTCCCGGAGGGCGTTTGTCGCGCGATGCCTAACTGCTGCATCAGAATCCGCAAGCAGGTGCTCTAACGCAAGGCTCGTTGTGAGTGGATTAGATATTCCGAGCCGTTCGAGGGCGACATACTGGCGCAATCGCAAATCGGCCCAGCGGTTAGTGATGATCGAGAGCAAAGGTGGGAGCCCGGCGTTTCCGAGATGCCTCAAAGCATTCGCTGCTCTTTGGGCGTTGAGTGGGCGCTTCTTATCGTTGAGAAGTTTGGCAAGCTCTGGGACCGTGGTTTCCGCATCCGGCCCGAGTACGGCCAAAGCGAGCGGGGCGGTACCATCACGGAAAAAGTGTTTGTCATCGGGGAACTGCCAGGAAAGGTGAAGGTGGACTATTACCCAACAGCCCATGCGGAGATCTAGAGGCTAAAGCTGAAGGCTAAACGAGGCTGTCTCATGACCTCATGACGGTTGACAATCGCGCTGCTATCGGATCGCTGGTCGTGGCGGCGCGGATGTGAGATCGTAGCGCAGACTGCCAGCCTGCGAAACATTTGACGGAGCCGCCGCGCTCGAATTTGCGACGCGCTGCCGACTGGCAGTCGGCGATACAGCAGGTTGGCAACCTGCGCTACATGCCAACGCACTTCGTCACTGGCCTGTACCCCACTGGCGCCCGCAAGTTTTTCCTTGGCAAAAACCATTTCTCCTTGAGATTACCGCCCATGGCTTTAGCTGAAAAGAACCAGACACCAAACCGGCTCCCTCAAGGTTATCTTGCAATCCCCGTCCATGAAACGGGGGAAGCGCCACTGCGCTTGTGCGTGCTGGTGAGGCAGACACCCGATCCCGTGGCCGGGCATTTCGTTTTGCTCAGGGATTTGCACGATGCGGTGGTCTATCTCGGCTGCCTGACCGATGCCGGCGGCTCGGTTCGCGAGTGGGTGGAACTGTGGATCCAGAACGTCGATGGACTCGAAGCCAGCCTGCCCTCCTACCGCGAGACCTTTTCCAATCATTCGCTCGATCTTCGCTGGACCAAGACCGCTGACGCCTTTCGCGAACTGAGTCCCGACAGCGCTCTTCAAACCGGTTGGGAATCCACCCACCCGCTGCCGACGTTCCTCGATCTCTCCAAAACGACCCCGGTCCATCCCGGCGGTAATGACGGCGGCCGATGGGAGTTGTGCCAGAAGGACGAATTGCTCCAGGCGGCCGGCCTTCCGCCGTATGACACTTCGCTCTTCCGGTATTTGTATCAGACTGGCGCAGGCGGCCAATCGAAATTCGTTCCGGTCGTCGCCGGTGCGCCGAGCAACGGCCGGACCTGTCCGCTCGCCGAAGCTTTGGGGGCGGTCGAACATCATCTGCCTTTCAACCCGCAGGGCGGACTGATGATGGTCACGTCCTTTGGGCCGCTTGGGTTTGATGATTACATTGACCTGTTAGGAGGCAAGCCCTGGAAAGGGATCGAGCACGGCAAGAGGTTTCTCACATTTGACGGTGTTTACAAAGGGCTGGAGGAATGGAGTCAAACCCAACAGACCGGCGCGCATCTGTTTCTGGGCGCGCAAGGCCGGACTGGACGGTTTCTCGAAACGTTTCATCTCAAGCTGCAATTGCTCCTCGAAGCGATTCGGCTGGTCCGCGGCGCGGTCGAAGCCCAACAACTGCCCTTCCTCAATCTGAGCGCCGACAGTTTTCGCGTGAAGCTCAGCCAGGTCGGCGGCGGGCTGCCGTTTTTGTGGACGGCCAACTGCCTGCTGGGCAAGCCAAGCCACGCTTATGCGTTGCCTGTGGAAACGAGCGACTTTCGCTATTTTATTGGCGCCCGCGCGGGGGGCACCTCGATTTACCTGCCCGAAGGGTTGAGCGGTTCCTCGAAGGGCAGCGGCAGCGTGCGGATTCGCAAACTGCTGCCGCCAGACCAGGGCCGGACAATTCTGGAAGGCACGCTGGTGATGCAGGAAAAACTCAACGTCTCGCCGCACGACCTGCTGTGGATTCGCCTGCCGCTCCCTTCGGGGCGCGTCGATCTCTACGGACACCTCTACACCACCGAGGGCTTGGCGCAAGGTGAGGCGCGCTTCCGCACCGTGCCGCAGCAAATGCCCGATACGGTCATGGCGGCTTTGCGTTCGGCCGAGGGCGTATCGTTTGCCCGGTCGCCTTTCGAAGTCGTGCCCCTGCTCAGTTCACCGTGCGACCTGTATGCGCTGGGAGTCCTGGCCGTCCGCGCCCTGCTGGTCGATGAGGAAACCACCCTCGCCGTGTCGCTCGATGAAGTCTTAAGCCTGGCCCGCCAGGTGGCTGCGGGATTCAAAGCCGGCGTTCCACTGGGCCAGCGCGTCGGGGCCGTCTTCGACTCGGATTCGCGTTACGCCAATTCCCTCGGATGTCATCGCCTCAGCCGTGAGAAAATCAACCCGCAAGCCGCCGCCCAACTCCTGCCAGCGGGTTTGTGGTACGACACTTTAGGCGAGGTCATCCGCTTGTTCCCCGGCATGGGGCCTGACAGCGTCTGCAAGGATTTTGGCGACGCCCCTTCTCTCGCGCTGGAAACCGTCTTCAATCAACCGCTCGAACAGTTTGAGAAACTCCTGATTCGTTCCCGCAGCCTGATTGTCATCGACTGGAACACCAACCGCGAAATCCACGACGCCATCCAAAGCTTTCTTGACCGCAACAAGGGGCTTACTGGCTAAATATAGGCTGGCGTATGATGGCGAATTGAGCAAAGGATTCGCCATGAAACCATTTAACTTTTTCGATTCGTTCACCGTTATCGCATGTGTTGCCGTCATGTCGGCTGCGCCCTCGTTGCCGGCAGCCGATACAGAAACCAAACACAAGCCGGTCTTTCTCTACAGCCGGTATTTTAACGCCGAGGGAGAAAGTCGCTATTTGCCCGACGGCAACTACAAAGACGTGCTGACACGTCTCGGCACTGATTTTGAGGTGCGGGTCCATAACAAGCCTCTGACTGCGGAAACGCTTTCCGATGTCAAACTCGTGCTGATCGCGAATCCCAGTGACAAGGCGGTCGGCAATCATCCTGCGCCACACCATTTTTCGGCGACCGATATCGAAGCGCTGGCCGGCTACGTGAAGAAAGGCGGCGGGTTGATGGTGATGGAAAACCAGGAGAATCATAATCTTGAAGTCGAAGACACGAATAAGCTGCTGGCGCAATTCGGCATCCAGGCGACAAACCTTTACACCGACGCCAAACAACTAGTTCTGCCAAAAAACACGCCTCTCGTCGGCGGGCTGCGATGGGCCTATTACACCGGCAATCTCTTGCTGCTTGATTCCTCGCACTCCGCCAAGCCCCGCGCAGTCGTGACCAACGACCTTAAGCAAAAGCCAAGCAAAGGTCCACGTGACCAGGCGGGCGTCTTGATGGCTTCTGCCGAATTTGGCCAAGGCCGGGTCCTGGCGGTCACTGATTCCGGATGGATAGCGGACTGGGCTTTCAGTGGAGAGGGCGTGGGCGGTGTCTCAATCAAGGAGCAGGACAATTGGGAGATATTTCACCGCCTGGCCCGGTGGGTTGGGCACATCGAAAAATACGGTGAAATACCCAGTTTGAGAAACTGAAACGATCGTCTTCGTTGCATTGGGGCCGAGTGTCGGCAGGGGTTGAGCTAAAACTAAATAATGCGTGTGGGGTCAACAGCCCATGTTCAGGAAGGCGGAAAAGGCGTATCCCTAAACCAACAGCGGAGGAGCCAAAGGAACAGGCTAACACTGAAGAGGAAAGGAGGAAGTGAGCCTGTCCGCGGGACCCAATCACGTCGCCGGCTGCGGATGCATTTCGGGCTCTCTGCGGGAGAGGTAATTGTCGAGCGACCAACGACCGGACCCGAAAATCACGATCAGCACCATCAGAAAGAGCACCAAACCAGCGAACTCCAGGTTCTGGCGCGGTTCGATGGCCATTGCTTTTGGCAAATAGACCCAGAACATCGCTCCGCTCAGGATCGGCAGTTGCAGGAGGGCGGCAACTCGCGTCAACAAACCGAAGGTGAGCAGCAACCCGCCAATAATGTGCGCTGGAATGACGTAATGCGCGACCGTCGCCGGGGCTATGAATAAATCTCCCGAGTCCTGCAATAGTTTCATGAGATAATCGCCGTTGGCCATGAAGAAAATGCCTTTTGCGAGTAACCCCATTCCAAGATAGATGCGAACCAGAGCGATGAAGACGTCTGTATGGTCTTCAGCCCATCGTTTATAGTGCTGCATGTCCATAGTTGCCTTTCTGTTGTGGCAGCGCGTTGGCGTCCACGTCGGGCGACCAAAGCGTCCCTTATCGTACTTATTAGACAGGCTACAGGTCTATTTCATTCACCGAAATCAGCGATTTCACTGACCCGCACAAACCTATGTTCTCTTAGCGCCTTGATGACCGCCAGCGCGGTCACAACTGGCTGCAAACCATCGATTCCGCTGACCGAAGGGGGCCGATCCTCGCGGATGCACGCTGCAAATTCCTGCATCTCGACCAGATAGGCATCCTGGTAGCGTTCCAGAAAAAAATGAATCGGTTTCGCGGAATGAATGCCATCCCGATTTGAAAGCACATGCACGTCTGTGGGGCAGTTGCCGGCCGCGACCATGCCGCCCGAACCAAAAACTTCGACGCGTTGATCATAGCCATAAACGGCCTGGCGACTATTGTCGATGGTGGCGAATGCGCCCCCGCTCAGGCGCATGCTAATCAAACAGGTATCCACGTCCCCTGCCCTGCCAATTTCGGGATCAATCAGTGCGCTGCCGAACGCAGAAACCTCCTCGACTTCCTGCCCGGTAAGAAAGCGGACCATGTCAAAATCATGGATGGTCATGTCGAGTGGCAGGCCGCCCGAGATTCGGATGTATTCGAGAGGCGGGGGCGAAGGGTCGCGGCTGGTGATGCGCACGATCTGCGGCGTGCCGATCTTCCCGGCGGCGATTGCTTCCCGGACCTTGGCGAAGCTCGGATCGAAACGGCGATTGAATCCGACCTGTAGTTTCACGCCCGCCTTCTTAACCACGTCAAGCGCCCGCCGAATGCCGGGCAGGTCTAAGCCGATAGGTTTCTCGCAGAAGATATGTTTGTTGGCCGCGGCGGCTTCTTCAATGATTGGCAGATGGGAGTCGGTCCCCGAACAGATAATCACCGCCTCAATGGAGGGATCGCGCAGCAACTCCCGGTAGTCCCCGACCGCTCGCGGGACGTTGAACTGACCGGCAACTTCCCGGGCCCCATCGAGATTGACATCTGCGATCGCGGCCAGGCGCAGACCAGGAATGCGGTTGGCGATGTTCCCGGCGTGGATGCGGCCAATGCGGCCCACCCCAATCATAGCCACGTTTAAGATCGAATTCATCGTGTGGATTTCAAAATGTGACAGGCAAACGTCTCATTCACTCCTCGTTCTGAAAAGCAGAAATTGTGAAAGAAAGCAGAAGTGGGCCTGAATCGCTAGAAGGATTGAAAAGCCAGCAATGCCTTGAACTCCAGGTCATAATGAGAATTGCTGGCTGCGCCCCCGCGCTCGCGACTGATTTCCTTCATTCGCCGTCATTCGCAGTTACGGGTGCGGTTGTTCGAGGACCCGGTAGAAGCGTGTTTGCGGGAGGGGTTCGCTGTCGAGGATCAGTTCCGGTTGGCCTGAGCCGGAAATTGTCTGGAGTGTTGTCCAGGTCGCGTCGTCGAGGTGGTTTTTGAACTCGATGCGGTAGTCGAAGCCGATCCGGGTTTCGACGGTGAAACGGAACCAGCCTTCGGCCAGGTTCATGTCGTAGAGAACGGGCAGGACAGGCGGCGCGATAGAAATATTCGCGGGCGTCGTGACGAGTGAGCCGCAGAGATTGCTGACGGTGACGCTGTAGTTGCCGGTGTTGGTGGCGGTAACGGAGTTGATGGTGAGATTGGCGGTGGTCGCGCCGGAGATGTTCGGGACATTGCTGAGCGGCGAGCCGTTGCAGGTCCAGATGTAGGCGAGCGGCGCCGTGCCGTGGGCAGCAACGCTGAGGGTGACGGATGCGCCTTGTTGAACGATCTGGGATTGCGGTTCGGAGTCGAGCACCGGCGGGAGGCAGCTTTCGACTTCGTCGGGTATGCCGTTGCC
>Ga0247668_1000295_pt1 | contig 12886 bp, 11 predicted proteins | sample CNK09_metaG_FD_182737 | JGI IMG/M metagenome (GOLD analysis project Ga0247668, IMG submission 182737) | Soil microbial communities from Purdue University Martell Research Forest, Indiana, United States - CNK09 | ecosystem: Environmental > Terrestrial > Soil > Temperate forest > Bulk soil...
GCGAGATCCCGAGGCAAGCCCTTCACCGATCCAGCCAGGTCCCGCGCCAGATCATAGCAGCTCGCCTCCCCGCCGGGCGGGCGGGCTCCGAGCGCCTTTTCCAGACACTCCCGGACCAGGGACGATTTGGTGGTGCGGCGCGCCCTGGACTCCTCTTCGAGCAATTCCAAGAGGCGATCCGGCAATTTCAGCGAGATAGTACTCATACCGAAAAGGTAATACGATCCGAATTCAAAGGCAATACCGGATTTTACGGTCCGTAAAGGCGGCATCTCTCCGTGGCGTTTTGTGGCCGCCAATTTTTCCCCAAACAAAAAGCCGCACTCTTGCGAATGCGGCCTTTGTGAAGGTTGTGAGGATCGAGTTAGTGGCTGTGGCCGGCGGGTTGGCGCTCTTCTTTGCCGCCCATCTCCTGGTCGCGTTCGGCCATGGCGGCGCGGCGCGAGAGTTTGACCCGGCCTTTTTCATCGACGCCGAGGCACTTGACCCAGATTTCATCGCCGAGCTTGACGATGTCTTCGGTCTGTTTGACCCGGAAGTTGGCCAGTTCGCTGATGTGGCAGAGGCCGTCTTTGCCGGGCAGGAATTCGACGAAGGCGCCGAATTCTTTGATCGTGACCACTTTGCCGCGATAGATTTTGCCAATCTCGGCTTCGGCGGTCATGCCCTCGATGGCTTCGCGGGCGATCTTCATGCCTTCTTCAGCGACCGAGTAGATGTTCACCGTGCCGTCGTCCTCGATGTTGATTTCGCAACCGGATTCTTCGACGATGCGTTTGATGTTCTTGCCGCCAGGCCCGATAATCGCGCCGATCTTCTCGGGGTTAATCTTGAGCGTGACGATGCGCGGGGCGTATTTGCTCAACTCCTTGCGCGGAGCGGGCAGGGTCTTGGCCATTTCTGCCAGGATGTGCAGGCGAGCCACGCGCGCTTTCTCCAGCGTCTCGGTCATGATTTTGTGCGGCAGACCGCGCAGCTTGAGGTCGAGTTGGAAGCCGGTGATGCCCTTTTCCGTGCCCGCGATCTTGCAGTCCATGTCGCAGAAGGCATCTTCCCAGCCGATGATGTCGGTGAGCAACTGGTAGCGGTTGATGACGTCTTTGTCATCGTGATCGGTGCAGATGCCGATGCTGATGCCGCCGACCGGGCGAATCAACGGCACTCCGGCATCCATCAACGCGAGAGTGCCGCCGCAAACGGTGGCCATGGAACTGGAGCCGTTTGATTCTGTGATTTCGCTGGTGACACGGATAGCGTAGGGATATTCCTTCAATGGCAGCATCGGCTCAATCGAGCGTTCCGCCAGGGCACCATGGCCGATTTCGCGCCGGCCAGGACCGCTGATGCGGCCTGTTTCGCCGACGGAAAAGTTCGGAAAACTGTAGTGCAGGATGAATTGCTTTTGAGTGTCGCCGCCCGTGTAGGCATCGAACTCCTGGGCCTCTTCACTGGTGCCCAGAGTGGTCATGGCGATGGCCTGGGTTTCGCCGCGTGAGAAAAGGGCCGAACCGTGAGTGCGCGGAAACAGGCCGACCTCGCATTGAATCGGGCGCACGGCTTCGAATCCGCGTCCATCGAGCCGTTTGCCACTGTCGAGAATCAAGCTGCGCACGGCTTCTTTCTGGATGTAGTAGAAGGCATCTTTAAGGACGAAGTCTGTCACCTTTTCCGCGCCGAATTTTTCGACTAGCTTCACGCCCACTTCGTCGGCGATAGCTTTAACAGCGGCTTCACGGGCCAGCTTGCCCGGAATCAGCAGGGCCGGAACCATCCGGTCGCCCGCCAGCGCTTTTGCTTCCTTCAGGATTTCTTCCGGGACGACATTCCGCTTGATTTCGCGCTTCTTCTTGCCGACCCGCGCGGCCAATTGCTTCTGCGCCTCGATCAACGGCAGGCAAAACTGTTGGGCAAACGCGAGCGCGGCATCGAAATCCGCTTCGCTAATTTCTCTGGCTGACCCTTCAAACATCACCACATCGGTGGCGCTGCCGACATAGACCAAATCAAGGTCGCTATCGACTCGTTCCGTGTGGGTTGGGTTGGCCACGAATTTGCCATTGACGCGGGATACGCGGACAGCGCCGAGGGGGCCATCCCAGGGGATATCGCTGACCATCAACGCAGCCGAAGCCCCAACCAGGCTGAGCATATCGGGGTCGTTTTCGCCATCGGCGCTGAACAGGATGCTTTGGACCTGAACTTCATTATACCAGCCTTTGGGAAAGAGTGGTCGAATCGGCCGGTCGATCAACCGGCAGGTGAGAATTTCCTTCTCGGTCGGGCGGCCCTCGCGCTTGAAGTAGCCGCCGGGGAACTTGCCCGCTGCTGCGGCTTTTTCACGGTAATCGACGGTGAGTGGGAAGAAATCCTGGCCTTCTTTGGCTTTAGTCGCGGCCACGGCGGCGACGAGGACGATAGTTTCGCCCATCTGAACGGTCACGGAGCCATCGGCCTGCTTGGCCATTTTGCCCGTTTCGATGTGCATCTGTTTATCACCTACCTGGACTGTAATTTTTTCTGACATATAATTTTCTGCTTACCCGTGGGCCCCAGAGGAACTTCATTCAACGCCTTGACCAAGGAGCTGATTGAAATTTCCCAGTGCCCACGGGATTTTTGTTATGCGCGACTTATTGCAAAACACTTTTCCGAGCCGCTCGCGCTTAAGCGATCCGAGAAAATGCAGGGATACCCGGGCTATTCCTGAAGAGAGTTTGACACCCACGTTGAATATTCGGTGGCGTCCCCGGAACGGGCGAAGGCGAGTTCCAGACCCGTGCCCTCGAAGCTATTTCCTCAACTTGAGCTTCTTGGTCACCGCCTGATAACGACCGGTATCAGTCGTGTGCAGGTAATCCAACAAGCGCCGTCGCTGTCCGACCATCATCAGCAATCCCCGGCGGGAACTGTGATCTTTGACGTTTTTCTGCAAATGTTCGGTCAGGCGGTTAATTCGGTCGGTCAGCAGGGCAATCTGCACATCGGCTGAACCGGTATCCTGCTCGTGGAGACGGAATCCTTCCACGATCTTTGTTTTCGCTTCCATATCTTTAACTCTCAGCTCTATTTAATATTCAACTCAGCCAGCGTAGCGACCCAATTAAAAGGTGTAAAGCCATTTTTATCGGGAATGATCGGGAATAATTGTGATGGTTGTTATGAAGTTGTGGATAATAAATGTGCGATTTTCCGGGTCAACATCAGCTTGACGGAACGTGGGGCCAGTGAGAGCCTGTCAGTAGGGCCAGCAAGCTTGGTCCTTCCGAAGACATCGAACACGCCAGCCTGGAGGCGCCGGAGGGCGCGATTTACGGCCATGTCGTTCAATACCTCAGCAGGCCCTCGTGATACATTGTGAACATCGCGTGAACAACTTCCAATAACTCTGCTTTGACTGTCCGGGCGCGACCGCGATGATTCCAGGATGGCAAAAGCAAAAAAAGCGCCGCAAATCGAACTGCCGTCGTCGCATGATTGGCGCACGACCGATGAAGACGAAATTAATCGCCGGCGCGCTCGGGCGCAGACGGAAGAGTTCCGGATCGTCAACACCGATGCGCGTCATCCGATTTTCTCCAACTTCAGGGTTCAATCGGGCAGTGGGTTGACCTATTTGGTCGAAATTCGCGATCTGCGCCAGCGGCAGTTTGCCTGCGAATGCGTCGATTTTCGGATTAACGGGTTGGGCACCTGCAAGCATGTTGAAGCCCTGTTAATGCACCTCCAGGCGCGCTTCAAACGTTTGTTCCAGGCGGCGGCCAAAAGCGGAACGCCGCGGCTGGACCTGGTGCCCGACCCGGCAAATGGTTCGGTGCGATTGCTCAACGGAAACGGCTCCTGTCCGCGCGCCATCAAGGCCTGGTTCGAGCCAGACGGCACGTTTCGAAACGGGCACGTCGAAGAGATGCTCGAAGCGCTCAAGCAACTCAGCGCGAGCGAGGCGCCTGAACTGCGCCTCTCGCAGGAACTCGACCCGTGGCTCCAGGCGCGCCAACGCGCTACCGAACGCAAACAACTTCGGCGCGAATACGAGTTGAAAGCAGATCAATGGCGCACTGGTGCGTTGTGAGGAGCGCTACCCAAACGAAGGACCGCATTCGGTCCTCTATGTAATCGTCGATCGGGACGCGCCGCTGTGGCGCGAAAAGCTCAATCCGCTCCACGAGGAATACTTCGGTCCTGGTCAGTGCGATCCGCTTTCGCCAGTGCGTTTGGAAGTGATTGACCGCGCCATGGACGAAGCACTGCAACGCTTGATCGAGGCCGGCCTGGTCGCAAAAACCAGCCGCGCCACGCGCCCGCTTTGGCCCGCCGAAACGACTGAAGCCGCTCCGCCGCCGCTCTCCGAAGCGGAGCGCGCGAAGGCGACGGCCCATCGGCAGCAAGCCGCGCGCAAGATCAAGATGGCGCGTTTGCTGGGCGAGGGCGAGTTAAGCGAGGAAGCCCGGACGGCCTTGCTCGAAGCGATGTTGCCTCTCGGCCGCGCTCTGGCGATTGAGAGCCGGTTGCCCGAACCGGCGCGAGTTGATGACGTGCTCCTGCCGCCTTTGGCGCACCAGTGGCGCAACGCCCTAACACCATTGCGCGACTTCGCCAGCGCCACGGCGGCGTGGAAACCGGTGGCGGAATGCCTCGCGGCGATTTGATGCGAGCGACTTCAGATATCGCCCGTTTGTCGGTTCGCTTTGTCGAATTTTGGAAACTGCCTGATTCGACAAAGTGAACGACGAAGTGGCCAAAGTGCTGGTTTTGGGCCAAACTTTGGCTATGCGATCGAGATTTAGTGCTGGGCTGTTAATGTACCGTTTTAAGGGTGGACGCCTTGAAGTGTTTTTGGCCCATCCGGGCGGCCCTTTTTTCGTGCGCAAGGATGAAGGTCACTGGACTATTCCGAAAGGCGAAATTGGGCCAAGCGAAGATTACCTGGGCGCTGCCATCCGTGAGTTCAAAGAAGAGGTTTGCATCGACATCGATCCCAACGAGGATTTTATCGACTTAGGTTCGATTAAGCAAAAAGGCGGCAAAACCGTCCACGCCTGGGGTGTCGAACACGACTGGGACGACAGCCAGCCATTCCAGAGCAACACATTCTCGATGGAATGGCCGCCTGGGTCGGGTAAAGCCCAGGATTTCCCGGAAATCGATCGCGCCCAGTTTTTTCCTGCCAACGAAGCCCGCCGGAAAATCAAAGAAAGCCAAATTCCCCTGCTCGAACGCCTCGAAGCAGCGGTGGGATTAAGGTGACTTCGTTCCAGCATCGCTCTTGGCATCCAATCTTAATCTTAATCGGCTGACTAACGCCAAAGCGATTAAGATTAAGATTAAGATTAAGAACTGAGAAGCGCCGTCGTTCGAGAGAACTGTGGTTCGAGCCCTCAACGCCGAGGCTGGGAAAAATTCACAAAATTGATCGCAGGCGCGCCGCTCAGCAGCCGGTCGATGTCCGCCGCTACGGCCTCAAAGGTCCGCGTTTGCGCTTCAGTGCTAAATGAACCAATGTGCGGCGTGAGGATGACATTTTCCATCGCCTCAAATCCAGATTGGGTGCGGGGGGGCTCGGTTTCCCGAACATCCAGGGCCGCGCCGCCAAGGTGACTGCGTTGCAGGGCGTCCAATAGCGACGCCTCATCGACAATTCCGCCGCGCGAGGTGTTGATAAAGAATGCGCCGCGCTTCATCAGCGCGAACGCGCGCGCATTGAACATCTGGCGCGTCTCCGGCGTCAGCGGCGAATGGGCCGTCACAAAATCCGCTTGCGCCAGCGCTTCTTCAAATTGGCTGCACAAGAGGGCGCCGGTTTCGGCCAGAGCCGGGGAATCGGCCTTTACAAATGGGTCATAGGCCAGCACGCGCATTCCGAAGGCACGGGCACGTACCGCGACTAACCGGCCAATGCGCCCAAAGCCGAAAATCGACAAAGTCTTGCCGTGCACTTCAATGCCGGTGCAGCCCTGGCGGTCCCATCCGCCAGCTTTGGTTGAGCGATCGGCGCGAGGAATCTTTCGCGCCAGCGAGACGACGAATCCAATCGTTAATTCTGCGACGCTGGTTGCATTGGCGTCCAGGGGCGCGATGACGACAACTCCTATCTTCGAGGCAGCCGGAACGTCGATGTTATCAAGTCCCACGCCGAGACGACCAATCGCGATGAGGTTCGGGGCTGCTCCGAGCAAATCCGCCGTAATCTGTGTTTGGTTTCGGATCATGATGGTCCGCGTCTGGCCTATCATCTGCCGCAATCGGCCCGTGTCCTTCCACAGCGTCACATCGTGAACGGCTTCGTATTTCTCTCCCAGCCGCCGAATCGCCGGCGCTTCAAGAAGTTCGGTTATGAGGATGTCCATTTGTTAAATCGTTGAATCGTTAAATCGTGGAACCATTGAGTCGTTAAATGATTGCATTGCATAGAGAAGCGTTGTGGAAGCGTGGAATCGATTCAACGATTCAACGACTCAACCAATCAGTCCCCAATCCATCGGCTTGCTGATGTCGATGAGGGGAAGCTGTTCGTTAATTGCTTCGGGATATTTCTGGGCGGCTCCGGTGTTGAAGATAAGAATCCGGTCCTCCTTCTTTATCATCCGACGCTTGAGCAGCACTTCCAATGCTCCGAAGCAGACCGCCGTTTCCGGACACAAGGCGATGCCCTCCTGGGCGCAAGCGAGCTGCATCCATTTTGGAATATCCGCTTCGGGGGTGGCAAGTGCGACCCCGCCGCTCTCCCGGACCGCATCCAGAATCATAAAGTCTCCCACCGCCGCCGGCACTCGAATGCCGCTGGCGATGGTGGCGGCGTTCTCGAATTTTTTGGCGAAACGCTCGCCCTTGGCGAAGGCGGTGGCAATCGGCGCGCACCCTTCGCTCTGGCAGGAAATCATCTTCGGCTTCTTTGGCGATTTGAGCCAGCCGAGCGCTTCCAGTTCCGCGAACGCTTTCCACATCCCGATCAACCCCGTGCCGCCGCCCGTCGGATAGAGAATGACATCAGGCAACTCCCATTCAAATTGCTCGGCCAGTTCCAGGCCCATCGTCTTCTTGCCCTCGATCCGATACGGTTCCTTCAACGTTGAGACATCGAACCAGTTTTTGATCTTCTTCCCTTCGCCCACCAGCCGGCCACAGTCCGTGATCAAGCCGTTCACGAGGAACGTCTTTGCGCCTGCGAGGTAGCATTCCTTTTTGTTGATCGCCGGCGTGTCTTCCGGCATGAAGACATACGCCTCCATCCCCGCTCGCGCCGCGTACGCCGCCATCGCTCCGCCGGCATTTCCAGCCGTTGGCACCGCGACGCGGGTGATGCCGAACTCCTTCGCTTTCGAGATGGCCAGAGCCATGCCCCGCGCTTTGAAGCTCCCGGTCGGCAGCCGGCTCTCGTCTTTGACAAACAGATGCTTGACGCCAAAGTGCGCCGCAAGCCGTTTCGTTTCAAGAATCGGCGTAATCGTCTCCGTCAGGGAAACGATGTTGGCCGGGTCTTGCATCGGCAGCATCTCGAGGTATCGCCAAATAGTGGGCGGCCGGCCGAAGAGCGCTTTTTTGGTGAAGCCCTTTTTGAGCGCGGCGAGATCATAGCGCACCCAAAGCGGCCGATGGCAGGCGGTGCAGAGGTTATGGACCAGCTCGGCGTCATAGCGCTGCCCGCAATTGGCGCACTCAAGGTGCGAAACGAAACTCATGCCGCGATTTCAATCCCCCCTGCTTGCGAAGTCAAGCGGCGAGCGAAAGCCTCGGCGAGAAAAATGAAACCTTCTTCGAGCTTCGCGCTATTAACACTCAGACGGCGATCAGGCCGACAACGATTCGAAGAATGACCACATTTATGCGCCAATCCCTAAAAAACACTCCGCTTCACTTTATCATCATGGCCTTGCCCCTCATGCTGATGATCGAGGGCTGCACCAAATCCAGTGGCAGCAAGCCGAACCTTCAACTCAATGCGAGGCTGGAAGCGATCCGTCAGGCGGGGTTTCCTGTGACCCTGCCGGAATTGAATGATTGGTACGCCGTGCCGAGCGATACCGAGAATGCCGCGCCCATTTATGCGGATGCCTTCTCCGCATTGTCCGGCTTGGTCCCGACCTCCCCAGGCTTTCTGACGCGGAAAGCGCGCGTGCTGGAATTACTCCACCAGGCTGCGAGCCGCCCAAAATGCCGTTTCGACTCTGACTTGACGCAAGGCGCCAATGCGCTGATGCCGCACCTGCCGCAGCTAAAAAGGGCGGCCCAATTGCTTGCTGATGAAGCCAATGCTCAGGCGGCCAACGGCAACATGGACCTGGCTGCGCGCTCATTGCTCGACGGCTTGCGACTGGTCCGCTCGGTGGAGGAGGAACCGATTCTTCTTTCGCGCGTGATACAGTTCGCCTCTGCCAATGTCATCGAAACCTCACTCGAATCTATCCTGAACAAGAAAAAATTCTCGGAAGAACAACTCGACGCTTTGCAGGCCGCTTTTCGTGAAGCCGAGAGCGGCGTCTCACTGACCCGGCCTGTGGCCGGCGAACGAGCCATGGGAATCGCGGTATTTCAATTGCCACCCGCCGAACAAGTGCAGCTCGTGGCTAAAATGCAAAAGCCGCCGGTGGTGATGGATTTCGAGGCTTATTGGAAAAGTTCAACCTATCGCTCCGATTACGACACCTATCTCGAGTTGATGGACAAAGGCGTCACCGCCAGTGCGTTGCCTTTTCCTCAATCGCTTGACCAAATCGGCCAGTGGACCGCGCAGGTCCATGAAGTAAAGAAAAAGGGCTACCTGGTTTCTGAGATGCTTTTGCCCCAACTCGAGTCGGCCTTGGAGCGAGCCGCAGAGTGTGCCGCCAGATTGCGCATTGCCCAAGCGGTCCTGGCCGTCGAACGCTACCGCCTCGCGCACTCGAACACGCTGCCAGATTCTCTGCCGCAACTGGTCCCACAATTCCTTGCTGCCGTACCCTCCGACCCATTCGATGGCCAGCCTGTGCGCTACGAACAGCTTCCCTCAACAGGACTGCTCGTTTACAGCATCGGCAAAGACCGCCAGGATGATCGAGGCACCGTCCGGCCTCCCGGCGCCCACGGGGATACCGCATACGACATCACGTTTCTGGTCAAGCGTTAGGTCATCTTTTTGCCTCCATGTTCTTGCCTTTATCGAAGATCCACTATGAAGGCGTTCACTCTCGACTTTGGACTTTGGACTTTGGACCTTGGACTCAATGCAGCGACAAGTCTTCATCACTGGGGGCACAGGCTATATCGGGAGGCACTTGATTCCGGAACTTCTCCAGGGCGGCCACTCAGTAACAGCGCTCATCCGGCGCGGTTCGGAAAGCAAACTAGCCGCCGACTGTCGCTCAATCGTCGGCGATGCCTTAAATCAGAATACTTTTAAAGAGCAAATCAGGCCGGCCGACACCTTCGTTCATCTCGTCGGCGTGGCTCATCCAAGCCCGGCAAAGGCGGCGCAGTTTCGCGCGATCGATCTCGTGTCCATCCGTGAGGCGGTCGCTGCTGCGGTCATATCGGACGTAAGACATTTTATTTACCTGAGTGTCGCACAGCCGGCGCCCATCATGAAAGAATATCTCGCCGTCCGTTCCGAAGGTGAAGCGATGATCCGGGCGAGCGGACTGAATGCGACGTTCGTCCGTCCATTTTATGTCCTCGGACCTGGCCATCGCTGGCCCTATTTGCTGCTGCCGATTTTTTGGTTTTGTTCCGTGCTACCGCGCACGCGGCGTCTGCGGCCTGTGACGCTCAATCAAACCATTCGCGCCCTGGTCGATTCCGTCGAGTATCCCAGCACCGCTATCCGCATTCTCGATGCCGAGAAAATCCGGCTGGCTGGGAAGTGAGATCATCAAACCGGGTTGACTCACGCCGCACAGCTGTCCATGATCCCGCATCAGCAGCATGCCCGCAATCGAATCAGTGCCGACGGCCACCGAGCCGGTTTCGACCAGTGCGCCCAGCCGGTTGAGTCCCCGCGTCTGCCTGCTACTGATCCTTATTTCCCTCCTCGCAATACACACCGCCGTCGCAGCCACCGATCCAAAAAGAGTCGATGTCATCCTCTGGTTTGACACGGAGGATTACTTGTTGCCGGCCGACGATGACGCTTGCAAGCGTTTGGCGGAAATGCTCACGGAGCGTCAGATCCGCGCCACCTTCAAGGTGGTGGGCGAAAAGGCCCGCGTCCTCGAGAAGCGCGGGCGCCGCGATGTCATTGCGGCCCTCAAGAAGCACGACATCGGCTACCACGCCAATTTTCATTCCGTCCACCCAACGCCCTCCGAGTATCTCGCGGATTGCGGTTGGCTGGACGGCATTGCTGAATTTGTTCGCCGCGAGGGCGGCGGCGCGGCAGATGTGCGCCGGGTTTTTTCGGTCGAAACACTGGTCTGTTACGGCCAGCCGGGATCGTCGTGGGCTCCGCAAACGATGGCCGGATTGAAACAAATTGGAGTCGCGCCGCACGGAATTCCCTGTTACGTGGACGAAGGAACGCACGTCGGGCTGAATGAGCAGCCGTTCTGGTACGCGGGCGCATTGATGGTCTATCACATGGGCAAGAACTACACGCGGATGGAACTGCACAGTCCCGACGCCGTCGAGCCAGCCAAACAAAAAGTGTCGGCCATTGCCAACCGCCTCGGGGATGGCGGTGGAGGACTGATTAGCATTTTCTATCATCCGTGCGAATGGGTGCATAAGGAGTTTTGGGATGGCGTCAATTTCCGGCGCGGCGCCAATCCGCCTCGCGAGTTGTGGAAGCCGCCGCCGCAACGCCCGCCTGAAGAAACAGAAGCGGCCTTCCGGCGCTTTGGCGAATACGTCGATCACATTCGAGCTATTCCTGGCGTGCGTTTTGTTACCGCAGGGGAACTCCCCGAGCTTTATCCTGATCTGACTCACGCCGAGGGTGCCAGCGAGAAGGACGTGGCGGAGTTGGCTGGGCGAATTGCCGGTAGCAGCGCCCCCGTGTTGGACATACAAACAATCGGAAATCGCGCTTACTCTCTGGCGGATCAATTTGAGCTGTTGTCGGTCGCGGTCAGCCAATTAATCCAGGGCAAGCCGCAATTCCCGATTAAGGTGAAGGGAATTCAGGGGCCCGATGCCGCTCCGCCTGCTTCCAGAAGTGACGCTCGCCTAAGTTGGTTCGCGTTCCGCGATCCCACCTTGGACGTGCTCGATTTTATCAACACGCAGCAGCGAGTGCCTTCGCGCGTCTTTATCGGCGCTGATGCCGTCCCGCCCAGCGACTTTCTCTCCGCTCTCGCCTCGGCTTACGTGTTTCACGGGAAAAACGGCAAGCTCCCGACGGATGACGGTGTCTCGCTGGGAAACAATCTTACTCCGGCGCCGGCCCGCTACGTTGCGCAGGATACCCCGGGCCTGTTTGGCGGCTGGATCATCCATAAAGAGGGATTTCGCGCACCAAAGATTGTGGACCAGGCCAGGCTCCAGGCGTGGACGCTGAAGCCGGCGATTCGGGGCAACTGATTCACGGGGTTAGTGATTATCGCAATGGCCAAATTCAAAGTCGTTTTAATCGAGCACGGATACGCGACCACCGAGTGCGAGCGTCAAATCGTCGAGTCGGCCGGCGGGGAATTCATTGACGCGGAAAAATTCCCGTTGGAAGAAGCGCTCCGCCTGTGCGAAGAGGCGGAGGGGATCTTCTGTCGCCGCCTGGAAGTCACGGCCGCCCTGATCAAACGATTTCGATGTTGCAAGATCGTTGTTCGTTATGGCGTCGGCACGGACAATGTCGATGTGAACGCCGCCACGGAGGCGGGCATCATTGTTGGCCATGTTCCGGCCTATTGCGTGGACGAAGTCTCCGCTCACGCGATTGCGCTGCTGCTGGCCTGCGCGCGGCATATCATTCCGACGCACCTGAAAATGGGGCGCGGCGAATGGGACGTGCATCGCGGCGAACCGATTTACCGGATGGAAGGCCGCACCCTGGGGCTGGTCGGTCTTGGGAATATCGGGCAGTCGATGGCGCGCAAGCTTCGTGGCTGGGGGTTGAAACTGCTCGCGACCGATCCTTTTGTTGATGCCGCGCGGGCGGACGCCCTGGGAGTGAAGTTGGTCGATCTGGAAACCCTCTGCCGCCAGTCGGACTACGTATCGCTGCACTGCCCTCTCTTGCCGGAAACCCGACATCTGATCGACAAGCGCGCCCTGGCTTTGATGAAGCGCGGCGCGATTCTGATCAATACCGCGCGCGGTCCACTGGTCGATCTACACGCGCTGAGCGAGGCGCTGGACGCCGGGCATCTTGCCTCCGCCGGGCTGGATGTTTTTGAAGAGGAGCCGCTGCTGGCGAATTCGCCGTTGCGACAGCATCCGCGCCTGGTTTTAACCGACCACACGGCGTGGTATTCGGAGGAATCACAACAGCAGCTTCAACGGACTGCCGTCGAAGAGATGGTGCGCGTTTGCACGGGCGGTTTGCCGCTCTCCCTGGCCAACCCGGAAGTCTTGCGCCGCCTCCGGCGCTTCGACGAATGGACGCCCAGTGAAATGGCCCGATGGCAACTGAAGCGGCTCAACAGTCGAATAATGGGTTAGAGCCAGGCGCCCACTTTATCGCGCACTTAATCGCTCACTTTATCGAGAACGCCGGAAATTCGATAAAGTGCGCGATAAAGTGAGGCGATAAAGTGGGCGATAAAGTGGGGAATCACCCTCCGGGACGGCCGCGGCTTAGGCCGGAGTTCTGGCTCAATTCGGCGCACCGGGATACGGCCACCAATAAACCTCGCGCGTCTGGCTGAACTCGATGGCTGACGTGTTGCTCGTCGGGTGGCGATAATAATCGGCGTAGGCCACAGACGCGGCATGTCCATCGCCGAAGCCGAGGTTGGCTCGTTTCTCGTGCCGGGCCGGCGCG
>Ga0247668_1000296_pt1 | contig 12882 bp, 12 predicted proteins | sample CNK09_metaG_FD_182737 | JGI IMG/M metagenome (GOLD analysis project Ga0247668, IMG submission 182737) | Soil microbial communities from Purdue University Martell Research Forest, Indiana, United States - CNK09 | ecosystem: Environmental > Terrestrial > Soil > Temperate forest > Bulk soil...
GAGGTAGTCGCGGTGCTGCAGGCATTGGTGAAGACGGCGCGGTACTGGTTGCCGGTCTGACCCGCCGTCGCTATGAACGAGAGCGTGGTCGAGGTCGCGCCCGGAATGTTGTTGAAGCCCGAGCCGGTGTTGACTTGCCACTGCACGGTGGGAGCAGGCGTACCGCTGGCGGCGGCTGTCAACGTCACGGTTGCGCCGGCGCAGACGGGCGGCGGCGAGGCCGGATTGGTGGTCACGCTCGGCGGCACGTTGATGGGCACGTTGACCGAGTTCGTGGCCGGGCAGCCCGAGGTGTTGGTCACTACGAGGGTGAGCCCCACGGTTCCGGAGGCACCCGCGGTGTACGTGATGGTCTGGATGTTGGTGGCCGAGGTGATCGTGCCGTTGACGATCGACCAGGCCCACGTCGTAGCCGCCGGACCGGAGGCGGAATTGCCGGTCGAATTGGCGCACACCTGGGCCGGGGTCGGGGTGATGGTCGGCGTCGGCGGGTTGGGGTTAATGGACACGGGACGCGTGTTGCTCGCCGGGCAGGCCGAAGCGTTGGTGACGGTGAGGCTGAGGTTGACCGTGCCGGACGCGCCGGCGGTGTAGGTGATGGTCTGGATGTTGGTGGCCGAGGTGATCGTGCCGTTCACGATCGACCAGGCCCACGTCGTAGCCGCCGGACCGGAGGCGGAATTGCCGGTCGAATTGGCGCAGACGCCGGCTGACGTCGTGATGGTCGGGGTGGCCGGGCTGGGGTTGATGGGCACGGGAAGCGTGTTGCTCGCCGGGCAGGCCGACGCGTTGGTGACGGTGAGGCTGAGGTTGACCGTGCCAGACGCGCCGGCGGTGTAGGTGATGGTCTGGATGTTCGTGGCCGAGGTGATCGTGCCGTTCACGATCGACCAAGCCCACGTCGTCGCGGCCGGACCGGATGCGGAATTGCCGGCCGAATTGGCGCAGACGCTGGCTGACGTCGTGATGGGCGGCGTGGCCGGGTTGGGGTTGATCGGCACATTGAGCGTGTTGGGCGTCGACGGGCAGCCGGCGTTGGTCACGGTGAGAGTGAGGCCGACGGAGCCCGAGGCGCCGGCGGTGTAGGTGATGGTCTGGATGTTGGTGGCCGAGGTGATCGCGCCGTTGACGATGGACCAGGCGTAGGTCGTCATGCCCACCGGGCCGGATGCGGTGTTGCCAGTCGAGCTGGCGCAAACCTGCGGGGGGGTGGGGGTGATGGTGGCAACCGGCGTCGGGTTGATGGGAACGTTGAAGCTCGTCGTCGCGGAGCAGTTGCACGGGTCGGTCACGGTGAGGGTGAGGCCGACCGTGCCCGAAGGGCCGGCGGTGTAGGTGATGGTCTGGATGTTCGTGGCCGAGGTGATAGTGCCGTTCACGATCGACCAGGAGTAGGTCGTCGCAGGCGAACTGGCGGCGGTGTTGCCAGTGGAGTTGGAGCAGACCGGGTTCGGGTTGGGCGTGATGATCGGCGGGATGTTCCCGCAAGCGACCGTCAGAGTGAAGTTCTGGTCGGTCTGGTGTGGCTTGTTCTTCTCCGCATGGAAAACGATCGGGTAAGTCCCAACCGTGCCCGGAGCGGGGGTGCCCGACAACGTGCCTGTGCCGTCACCGTTATCCGTAAAGGTGACCCCCGAGGGCAGCACACCATCCTCGGTCAGAGCCGGTGTCGGGTTGCCCGTAACGATCACATGGAAGGTGTTGGGCTGGCAGGCCGTGAACGTGACGTGATCGGCACTGGTGAAGGTGTATGGATGGGAGCCCGGCAGGCTGATCGTCACCGTGGCCAGATTCGATTGGAGCGTGCCGTTCGTGACCCGGTAGCGGAAGTGGTCCTCGAAGATGCTCGAACCGTCATGGGTATACGTGAAGGCGCCGTTTGCGTTCAGCGAAAGGGTGCCGTGCTCCGGGCCTTCCACCAGGAACGCGCTGAGCGGCAGGTTGTTCGGATCGCTGTCGTTGTTCAGGACGCCAAGCGTGCTGACGCTGAGCGTGCCGCCGATCGTCCCGAGTGCGTAAAAGTCATCCATCGCCGTCGGCGCGTTCGGGTTGGTCTGGATGTGGAAGCTGAAAAAGAGATCCGACAGGTCCGCGAAGGCGGAAGCGTCGAGAAAGCGAAGCGCCGGAGAGGCCGCATCGCCGCTTGCCAGTGTTTCCAGGCCATTCCAGTCGGTGTCGAGGCCGTCGAGACGGATCGTCCGCAATGCGCCGGTGGAAACGGCGTGACGGCGGCCGGGACGTACGGGGTAGAGGATGTCATCCCCGAAGTCGGTCGTCATGGCATCGGTCAGACTGCCCGAGGTGACCGTGAACGCAAGCCGCATCGTCGGGATGTTCGTCATCGTCAGGACGTTCGCGCCGACGTGCGTTTCGATGAAGAGGTTTCCCGTGGACGAGACCCCTACATTCCAGCCACCGTTGACCGGAACCGGATCGCCGAAGAAGAGGCCGTTGACGCAGGTTTGCCGTGTGACTCCGGTGACCGTGCCCGCCCCACCGTTGACGGTGACGGAGGTCGTGAGTATCTGCTCGACACCGGCCACCGGACCGTTGGCGGTAGGGACCGTGCAACCGGTGGAGCGGTTGGCATCGGTGTCGAAGAGCACCCGGACGTCATAATTCGCCGCATACGCGCTGAGCGGAAGGGTGAAGAGGAAGGCAAAGAAGATGCAGCGAAGGGCGTTGCGAATGGAGCTCATCGTAGATCGTCCTTAACGGCGGAAGTCGGGCTGATGTTGCTGGCCGCCAGAGTCAGCAGAAGCTTCACCTGGAGGCGTGGAATGAAATGGACAAGCGGAATGATAGCAGCTAGGTAGCAGCGTCCAAACACTTTTATTCAGTGGAGCGAAGCGGCGGATGATGAAAACGTCCGGCCGGTAGTTTGCAGCACCCGATTCTGCTTTTCAAGAGCGTGCCTTCCCGAACGGTCCACCGAGTAGGGTACATTTGCCGGATTCCGATGCCCGATGCCCCCCATCCGCTTCACCTGGTCGGCGGGGACCGAGACGGCGCCACTGCCGCGGAGAGGGAGTTGCAGCGTCTGCGGGCGGAGATCGAGGCGCGTAATCGTCAGGAGACGGCGATCGCGGAACTGGGACAGGCGGCCCTCACCGGCGTCGACCCGATCATGCTTCTCGGGCAGGCGTGCGCACTGGTGGAGATGACGCTCGAGGTCGATCATGCGCGCGCGATCGAGGTCGCCGATGGACGCGTCACGCTCCTGGCCTCGATCGGCTCGAATGCCTCGTTCGTCCATTGCGGTCACGATGACGAAGAGAACGAGTCGATCGCCATGTACGTCTCTCTGGCCGGCGCGCCGGTCGTCTTCGACGACATCGATAACGAGACGCGCTTCAAGTGCTCGCACCTCCGCGATTACCACAAGGTACGCGGCGGGGCCGGACTGGTCATCCCCTCGGCCTCCGGGATCTTCGGGGTGCTCCTGGCCTACTCCAGCCGGCAGCGGACGTTTGCCGACTACGAGATCGCCTTCCTCAAGTCGGCCGCCAGCCTCCTCGGCGAAGCGGTCGAGCGTTCGCACACGGAAGCGGCGCGGCGCAAATCGGAGTCGCGGCTCAAACAGCTCATCAACTCCACCCTCGACGCGGTCTTCAGCGTCGACCGCACCGGCATCGTCATCGAGTGGAACCCGCAGGCCGAGGCGACCTTCGGCCTGCCGGCGCGAGACGTGGTGGGCCACCCTGTGCCGCCGAAGATCGCGGAGATCTTCGACGCCATCCGCGACAGCGCGCGGACCAGGCGCCGCATCGAGACCACCGCCCGGCGCGCGGACGGCGAGGAGTTCCCGGTCGAGCTGACGGTCGAGCCGGTCGGAAGCGGCGCCGATGAGACCTTCACCGCATTTCTGCGCGATATCTCCGAGCGCAAGCGCTCGCAGGCGGAGCTCGAGAAACGCGAGCAGCGCTTCCGTGCTCTGGTGGAGAAGAGCTGGAGCGGCGTGGCCCTGCTGGGCCGCGACCTGGCCTTCCACTACAGCGGCGCCTCGACCGAGCGCCTGCTCGGCTACGGCGAAGACGATCTGCTCGGCACGAGCTTCCTCTCCTATGTCCACCCGCGCGAGCGCGAGACGATGCGCGAGATGCTGGGCTCGCTCGCCTCCGGGGTATCGCCGGAGTCGCAGTGCGAATTGCGCTTTCGCCACAGGAACGGGATGTGGATCTGGCTGGAGGCCTTCGCGCAGAACATGCTGCATGACCCGAGCGTGGGCGCCATCGTCCTCAACTATCGCGACGTCACGCAGCGCAAGGCGACGGAAAAGCAGCTCGAGTATCAGGCCTACTACGATGCGCTCACCGGTCTGCCGAACCGGCTCCTCTTTCGCGACCGCGTGATCTACGCCATCGCCCAGGCGCGCCGCAACCGCCGCGGCGTGGCGGTGATGTATCTCGATCTCGATCACTTCAAGCTGGTCAACGACAGCCTCGGCCACTCGCTGGGCGACGCGCTGCTGTCGGAGGTGGCGGCCCGCCTGCAGAGCTGCGTCCGCGCCTCCGACACCATCTCGCGGCTCGGCGGCGATGAGTTCACCATCCTGCTGATCGACACCTCGAGCAGCGAGGCCATCGCCGGCGTGGCCAGAAAGATCCTGCAGTCGCTGGCGCATCCATTCCGCGTCGAGGGACACGAGCTGTTCGTGACCGCATCGATCGGCATCAGTGTCTTCCCCGGCGACGGCGACGAGGTCGAGATCCTGCTCAAGTCCGCCGACAGCGCCATGTACCGCGCCAAGGAGCTGGGCCGCAATCAGGCGCAGATGTTCACGGCCAGCATGAACGAGCGCTACGGTCGGCGGCTGGCGCTCGAGCAGAGTCTGCACCACGCCCTCGAGCGCGATGAGCTGGTCCTTCACTATCAGCCGATCTTCGACCGCAACCGGAAGAAAATCGTCTCGCTGGAAGCGCTGGTCCGGTGGAACCATCCGACCCGAGGGCTGATCCCGCCGGGCGACTTCATCGGCCTGGGGGAGGAGACGGGACTCATCGTTCCGATCGGCGAATGGGTTCTGCGCCGCGTCTGCCACGACCTGCGAAGCTGGCGCCACGCCGGCCTGCCGCCGATGCGGATCGGGGTCAACATCTCGGCGCCGCAGTTCCAGCAGCTCAGCTTCGCCAGGGTGGTGGACGGCATCATGCGCGAGTACGCCTGCGATCCCACCGGGATCGAATTCGAGATCACCGAGACGGTGGCCGTGCAGAACATCGAGACGACGATGAATGCCATGCGCGAGCTCAAGGAGATCGGCATCCGCATCGCCATCGACGACTTCGGCACCGGCCAGTCGTCGCTGGTCTACCTGAAGCGATTCCCGATCGACACGGTGAAGATCGACCGCGCCTTCGTGCGCGACGTGACCACGGACGAATCGGCGGCGGCGATCGTTTCGTACGTGATCAACCTCGCCCACACGCTGCGCCTGGCCGTCGTGGCCGAGGGGGTGGAGACGGAGGAGCAGTGGTCGTTCCTCAAGCTCAACGCCTGCGATCACATGCAGGGCTTCCTCTTCTGCCACCCGTTACCGGTGGACGAAGCGGAGGCATTCGTAAGGGCGGAGATGGAGAGGTAGCTGAATCCGTCCGCCTTCACAAAGCATGGCCTCGATCGATGGCATATCGAATGAAGGCCAGCGTCTCGTTCAGCGGTCCATCCTGATCACCCTCCCGCCAGCGGACTGCCTCCGTGATGAGCCGCCTCCAGGCGGACGGAAGAGACGACGTCGCCCACGAGGCGGCTTCCTCCTTCGATACGACGGTGCCGTTTTCGATGAGGAAGAGAGCCCGGCACATCGACAGGACCGCGAATGACCGATAGCCGAGGGTGGCCAGCCGCTCCGGATTCGTGAGCATCGGTGCCCACCAGGTGTCGAGTAGCTCCAGGACCGCAGACTGCAAGTCATCGCCGGAGACGGCATCGATGTAGGGCCGTAGCGAGGGCCCTTCGATGATGGCTTCCCATTCCCGAAGAACATGCCTCTGAATGACCCAATCGATCCCCTCCTCGGCCATATAGAACTGCCCTTCATTGACCGTGGGCACCGGCGCCGCTGAGGGAACATGACGCCGGAGCTGCTGCAGTGGAAGGTACATCCCTTCGAGCCTGGCCGCCCACTTGGATCCCGACGCCCACAACCGGCCATGAGCGGCTTCCAGACGATCTACCTCCTCCGCCACGAGCGCCATCTTTGTGACGACCAGAAAATCGATATCGCTCCGAAATGCGGTGAATCCCCCTGTGGCGAGGGAGCCATAGTGATAAAGCCCCAGAAAATTGCCGCCGAGGGCCTCCTTGACAGAGACAAGGAGCTCTCGAATGACGACGTCGACCTCAGGGTCCCTCATATCCAAACGGATTGAACCACGGAGAACAAAAGATGAAAATCTGAAGGATGAAGGATGAAGTATGCGCTGTTTGTGACACCGCTGATTTTCCAGGATTTTCCACGAGATTCGTTTCCCTGCGGTTTGCGGTGCGCGGGTCCAGCCCGTCGATGATGGCCGGATCCCGCGAGACGTCATCGACGGGTCCACCGGTTTGCCATATGCTCGGACGCTGAGAGGAGAACAACATGGCTTACGCAATCATCCACCATTTCCCCGGCGGTACCAGGGAGCAGTACGAAGCGTCACTCGCGGCGGTGCACCCAAACCGAACGACCCTGCCGAAGGGCCAGATCTTCCACGCGGCCGGCGCGTCGGCTGACGGCTGGACCATCGTCGTGCTTCACGACTCCAAAGAGAGCTGGGAAGAGTTCCGCGACAACACCCTGATGCCCCGTCTGAAGGAAGGCGTCCAGGGCGGATTCCCCACCCCGCCGCAGGAGACGACCTTCGAGGTTTACAACCAGCAGCCCTGAGTACGTTTCACGCGGAGGCGCCGGGACGCAGAGGCTTTTCTCTGTGTCCTCTGTGCTGCTTGGAACTGGTTTTCGCGCACAGACAAGAGTGTCTGTGCCGTCTGTGCCACATTCTGTCCCGCAAGACTCCGCTCTCCTGCCAATACGGAGGGCCAATGTGGCATGGCACAGACACTCTTGTCTGTGCCTAGCGGCGCAGCCGCGCGTTTGGTTGCGGCTTCGCCGCTCTATGCTACTGGGCAGCGATTTCTGCGCGTGACAAGAGGATTTAACATCGAGAGCCTTCTCCCCCAGCGCTTTTCAGCTGAGGAGAAGGTGCCGACAGGCGGATGAGGGGGCCGTGCTTGCCGCGCTCTCGCCCGCATCCGCGTTTTTTGGTTGCGGCTACGCCGCGCTGTTGCCTCTTCGGTCAAACAAATCTCGGATTGATCCCAAGCGTAGAAAAGGACGCGTGCCAACGGCGATCATGCAATTCCTCTCGGCTTGGAAGCGGTCCCTCCGAGAAGAAGCGCATGCTCGCGATCCCTGCCTTGAGGCGTGAGACGACCGCCTCGCGATCGATGTTGGATTCGTCGATGGTCTCCACGGTCAGTCGAACCCGCTGGTTGTCCCGAAGGGGCAACTCCGCGGTAGGTTTCAGAACACCGTCGGCGTAGATGGCTTCGATTGTCTGCTTCATCCTGATAATCCAGACTACGACCGATTGGACGCCGGTTCAACTGCGGTTCATCCATGTCTACAGGCGATAGAATCAATCCACCAGATGTGGATTCGTGGAGGTTCTGGCGGCTGTAAAGTCTACGATTAGAAGAGTTTCGATGATTTCGCGTTTTTTCTTCTGAAAAGGCGTTGACTCATTTCACTAACACCGTGTACGGTGAAAAAGTCGAAACGGAAGCGCCAGCGGGCATGCAGGCCACGCTGGCGCTCGGGACATCCGGTCAACCCCGCTACGACGTGTCAGAGCGCCAGCATACTTTCGGGCTGGTGCAAGCGTCAAGGTGCCGATGATCGGGAATCCATGAAAGGAGAACCGAACAATGGCAACCCGCAAAATCGGGCGCGACGCCAGAAACGGGGAGTTCATCCCCGTGAAAGAAGCGAAACGCCGCCCAAGCACGACGACGGTCGAGACCATCAAGGTCCCGCCACCCAAGAAGTAGGTCAAATTTTCTGGGCCCGTCGGTTCCAGCCGACGGGCTATTCTCGAAGCCTCTACCAGAAGAGCTAAGTACAGGGTCGTATCTGGAAACTCGGCTCGACGTGCACGAGAGACAGTTGCGGGAAGTTGGCTTTCCAGATGCGACCCAAAACTTCAGGTCCGTCGACTGATAGTTACGGCCTCTGTTTCGATGTTCTGCCCGCGATAGTGAGGACCACCGTATGGTGTACCCGTGTAGCATCAGCATGATAGGCAAGCAACGAAACGGCGCACCCAGGCTCTGGTGCGTCGTTCATCGGGCGCAGGCGCGAACGCTCGATCGGTGTTCGAGCGCAACAGTGCCGACGACCCCACCAACGAAAAAGACGGTGGACCTCGCGAAGTACCCGGGAGGTGTTGCGCTCTGGGGAGCACTCCCGCCGGTGATCAACACCGCTGTCGCACCAGGCGAGAGTGGTGTCCACCTTCATGCCCGGCGAGTCGCTGGTGGCAAGAAAAATATCGATGCAACGTTTGATGAGGTGACGGTCATCGACGGCGACGACAAGGTGCTCGTGACCGCGACTTCCGCGACTGCGTTCAACATCTCGCGGCTGTTTGGGCAGCATGTAAAACACCTTCAGTGCCCTCGATGCGGAGAGGCTCACATTGACGCTGGCGAGTTCGCGGTTCGTCCTCACCGGAAGCATCTGTGTCTCGCCTGCGGCCGCGATTTCTACGATTCGGAGCCGAGCATAGGCAACCCGATCGCGTTAGTGGCAGGCCGTTACGAAGAGGGGCGAAGCGTCGTTTCGGCGGGTCGAAAGCTTAGCGTCGGGCATGCAGAGTTCTCTGGCGGTTTTCAGGTATGGGGAACGCATCCGGCGATCTTGTGGACCGCGCCGATTCCGGAAGAATCCGGGATTCACGTCCACGGGTTCAAAGGAGGTGCGGCAATACCATGCGTTGATGAGACCTATGACGACGTTGAGATCGAAGGCGTCCGACTCGATGCTGCCCAGATTCGTCTGTTGATGGCGCAGATGGCAATCCCCGGTTTGGCTGAACGTCTGATCAGCGAAAAATGCCCGCGCTGCAAAACTCCGCAGTTCGACATCGGAGTCGATGCTATCGTTGCGCGACGAGAGAGAGTGTGCGCGAGATGTAGCTACACGTTCGAAGCAACGGGACGGCGAAAGATTGTGATCAGCAACCCTATGCTCTCTGCAGCGATGAGCATTAACGCGATCCGCGCTAGGAGTCAAAAAACTCGATCGAAATCTCGGGCAGGAAACCGCCCGCGGCACGCATCTGTTGATAAGCGGCGTGTGCATCGGCCTTTGTGATTAGGGATTCCGCAACAGCTTCTTTCAGAAGCCCCAGCGTTCCCGAAACGCGAGTCCCGCCCAGCAGTTCTGTAGCACGACGTCTTGCCAAACGGTCATCTGAGGCAAACGCCGAATCCGTTTGCGAGGCGTAGCAAATGCACTCCGTCTCGCCTTCACCAAGTCCCCAATCGCGCAGGAGCCGCAGATAGAGCGCGCCCGGCACATCGGCGTCATTTAGAATTGTGACGCGGCCCGAGCTACCAGCCTCTTGCAGCGCCGCGATATCACCTGCTTCGAACTCAGTAGCGACAGCCGGCGGAATCACGAATGTCCTCCTCAAAAGCTTGAAAAGAATCGCAAGAACGCCACCGTTCGAGCAGTTCACGAGAACGCTCGTATCCAAGACAGTTTTCACGTGAGCATCGCGTTAAGTTTGTGTACGTCGGTGACTCCGATTTCCAATAGCTCAGATGCTTTACCGACAGACAACTCTCCGCGGCGGATGTCGTGCAAGATTGCCTCGACTACCATCGGCGGAGCAGGAGGAAAAGTGATTGGAGGCCTTCGTGGCAAGCCGGCTTCTTTTGCCCGTTTCTCAGGGTTGCCGTATTTTTGGCAAAGATTCTCGTATAACGCCCACCCGCTTCCCTTTTGAATCAACCGCAGGTCTTCGCAACGTCGAGCAGCGGCCTCGAAACTAGTGCCGAAGACATGCGCCAGGTATAGGATTTCGATGTCACCAAGTTCCGTCCGTTGCGAGTTGAGCTGCTTCCGAATTCGATCGAGCGCTATGCCAACACCCACGCGCGGAAGTAGCAGCGCCGATGCAAATGCGTTCGCGTAACGTTCACTTGCAGCGTCCTCGTGTCGTAACGCCGCATTCTCTGGATTTTGGTCGGACGTAACGAAATCCTCGTCGAGCGACAAGTGTGCGGCGTGATGGCCGATCTCGTGTGCGAGCGTGTACAGCATGCGGGGACCGAATCGCGGCGCCAGCATGACAAAGCGGCGATGATTCACAACACAGGAGAGCCCGTCGAGCTCGCGATTCGAGCTGACGAAGAGAAGAACACCGGCATCCTCGACTGCCCGACGGGGTAAGTCGACAAGTGGATCCACTGGATTGCTACCGAAGAACACGCTCCGGAATGCCTCCGCGTCACGTTCTGCGTCGCCGCGGGTTCGATGCTCGCTAGTCGCCCAAGCCCATTCAGGCGAGCTGTAGTCAGTGGGCAGAAAACGACCGATCTTGATGATCTTGCGGACAAACGACTCGGCTGGATCAGCTTCTGCCACGCGCTGACGCGGCGTGCGGCGGAGAAGAACGCGTACCTGGTCCGTCTCGAGCCTGTCATTGATCAGGTCCGAAAGTCGAATATCAGCGAATTTGGCAAGGATCTTCAGCTCGTACAACGTGGGCTCTGAACCGGATGCGATTTCAGTCAGCCGCCGAGAAGAGATGTGCGTGCCCGACGCAATGTCGTCTTGCGTCTTGCCCGCCGCGAGTAGACGGTCGAGTATTGCGGGCATTAGCTCGCGTTCTTGATGCCGGATAGCCATCGCCGCATCTGCTCGACTTGATCCTCGTTCATACGACGACCACCTCGCCCAAGAACGTTGAAGACAGTATCGCCTTCCCGATTGAAAATGCCCTTAAGCGTTTTGAGAGTCTGCGCGCGGCCCCGACGAATTTCCTCCGGAGTTTCCAGGACAATCGGATCTTGGCCGATGATGTAGTTGTCCACGCGATTCTCAAAGTTCGGGTGGTAGTCGACAGGGTTCTGTCTGCCGTCTGGCATCACGATTACGTTGCCGTGCAGCTTGCCATCAGCATCAAGATGCTGGCGGTATTCAGGAAAGTCGTTGTAAGCGATGAGTTGCGTGATCTTCTGACCGACAGCGAAGCCGCCGACAACGTACTGCTGGACGCCAGCCGCACGTCCGCTAACGACGAAAATTTGATCGCCACGCTCAACCACACGTCGGATATCGGGGCGACAGGCGCCCATCGTCGGTACTTTCCCGTCGCCGAAAATCGGATCCGTCATCTCCCACCCCTCACCAGGATCCGCACCCTTGAACATCGTGTAGATATGGCCCTTGATGCTCATCTGAATCTCCGTGGTCAATCTTACCCTAAGGACGCCGCAAGTAAGCCTCGGATGGACGGCGGAGGGGCCACAATGTTCCAACGTAAGCGCTAACATGTTGAGCAGCAAGGTGTTCGCCGGTTTCAATCTCCCCGGGACCGCGGAGAAACGTCAGGGGGGAGTCCACGACGCGTAGAATCGACGCAATCATGATCCACCGGCCGGTGGCGAACCCCTTACCCGCCGCGAGCACCCGACACAAGCCGCAGGACGCCGCTTCTGGGTAAACTCAACAAACTGGCAACTCCTGCTCCTGCTCGTCCCTCTCCCCTACCTCGTCATCGCATCCAGCGTCGCCAGCAGCAGATCGATCGCCTCCTGCCCGGTTTCGGGGATCATCGGGTTGTTGGTCATGGCCACCAGTATCGGGCGGGTCAGGCCGAAGATGGCGGCGAGGAACGGGAGGCGGTCTTCGGGGTTATCGATGATGTTCAACGCGAGGACGTCCTGGCCGGGAAAATGTGTAGAAGCGGGTGCGAACGCACATGCTGCACTCCCCAAAAACCGGGGCCCGTTGCGCGGGCCCCGGCGGTACTGCTCTTGGCTTACTTCCGGCGGCGTTCCAGCTTGCGGGGCTGTCGGATTCGGTACACGCTCCAGAAGATCGCCTTCGGGTGGTGGCAGGCGTAACGGATCGTTACGGGACCGCCGGTGCGGATGGATCGGGCAACTAAGATTTCCATGGTCATGGTGTCGTCCTTTCTCAGTCCGTCGGGAGCTTCGGTTCCATCTCGACGCATGTTCCGCCGTCGCCGACGGCCAGGTCCTTGCCGGCCTTGAAGCTCAGGGTCACCTCGTCGAGGGTGGTGGTGAAGATGCGTAGCGCCGTGCGCCAGATGGACGGGATCAGCGAGATCGCGGCGATGGCGATCAGGATGGGATGGGCCACGGCGTAGGCGGTGATGAGACGCTGTCCGGTCGGGCTGCGTCTGCACCGCGGTGGCCGCAGGCGAGACGCCCACGGTATCCCAAGTTGGCAGCCCGCTTTGAGCGGGCGACAGAAGAGCGGTGATCGACGGCCTCTCTGTCGTCGCCCGCTGAAGCGGGCTCGGAACAATGGATGCCCGCGTTTCACCGACTGAAGCCGCCGACTGGACGCTCTCCCACGCGGCGCTATACTAACTAAGTGTCTATCCATGAGCGAGTTGTGCGCAGGGAGCCGGCATGTTCGACATCCGTGTCGAATTTAGACGCATGAATGCCAGAACTGTCCGATTTCCGAACGTCAACGGTCCATATCAATGCGGTCACGAACCACCTTGAAGGTCGACGCGTTCCACCCAAGGTGGACGCGAGCCACCTTGAAGGTCGATCCCGTTCCACATCAATGCGGTCACGAACCACCTTGAAGGTCGACCCGTTCCACCATCAAGGTGGACGCGAGCCACCTTG